>Ga0247741_1001323_pt1 | contig 13807 bp, 13 predicted proteins | sample UWRJL213509R2_FD_180945 | JGI IMG/M metagenome (GOLD analysis project Ga0247741, IMG submission 180945) | Plant litter microbial communities from Arlington Agricultural Research Station in Wisconsin, United States - UWRJ-L213-509R-2 | ecosystem: Environmental > Terrestrial > Plant litter >... | reverse complement strand
GTGGAATTTGTTGGCCTGAAGGCGAGAAAGATCAGGATAAAGATCCGAAGGACATCTGCCATGTTCGTTAGAGCGCGCCAATTTAATAGACACTCGGCCAAAGGTTTTACACTGGTTGAAGTTATGGTCGCGCTAATGATTGTCGCCATGGCGCTGCCCGCGCTGGTGATTTTGGTGATGACGCAAATTGACGGCGCAGCGCACATCCGAAATAAAACTTACGCGATGTGGATAGCTGAAAATCAGTTAACGCGTTTAACCATTTTGAACAACAAAGAACTATTTCCGAACTACAAAATGGCTGGAAAAGATTCTGGCAGAAGTGAAATGTTGGGCCTGCAATGGCAATGGAAGTTTGAAACCTCCGCCGCTGAAGAAATTCCAGTCCCCGGTATTGTAAAGCTTGATATTGATGTTGCGGTGCTGGGCTTGGCCGAAGGTGGCAATTTCAGCGGCGTTAAAGATTTGGAAAAAGTAGACCCAATCGCACATTTGACGGGGTTTATGAGTGAATAAGGCTCGCAACCAAAAGGGTTTCACCCTGCTGGAAATGGTGGTTGCCATTGGCTTGTCCGCCATGGTTGCGGCTATGGCTTATCAATCCTTTGATGGCGCAAGCCGCAATGCTGAACGCACCCGCGAAGTTTTGGCGGGCGTTAATAAATTGGATAAAGCCTGGCAGCTGATTGGGCAGGATATGCGCAACATAGTGCCGATCAATGCGCAAATGGCGAATCCCCAAGTCCGGTTTGATGCGGCCAGCCAAAAAACCAAAGGCAAAGAAACGTTTCAATTGATTATGTTTTTTGCGCGTCGAGGCTGGGTTAACCCTTTGGGGCGTGTGCGCAGTGATTTACAGCAAGTGAATTATCGCGTTGCGGAGGGCAGGTTATGGCGGGATTACTTACCCGAGCGTAATGTTCCTTTAGAAAACGTGGATTTTGAGCGCGATGCGTTTCATCAGCTCTTACTTGAAAATGTGACCGACGTGCAACTGCGTTTTTTGTCGGATGCTCGCATTAAAGCCGATGGTAAAAGCGTGTTGGAAGGCTCCGAATACAGCAAAAGCTGGGAGTCAATCTGGCCACCGGTAAATGCAACTGGCAGCGCGGCTATGCCGATTGCACTTGAGATTACCATTGAAGTTGAGGGGGTAGGCAGCAGTGTGCGGCTATTTGAAATCCCCCAACGTTAAGAAATCGCAGTCCGGCGCCGTGCTGATTATGGTGCTACTGATAGTCGCCTTGGTGGCTGGCTTGGGCATCAAGTTTGCGGGCGATTATCAATTAGGTTTAACACGAGCAGAGGCTCGGTGGAGCGGCGCACAAGCGCGAGCTTATTTATTTAGCGGTGAGGGTGCAGCCATCAAGTTTATGGCGACTGATCCTCCAGAAGTTGACTATCCAACCGAACTTTGGGGAACCGAAGTTCCGGTGGCCTTACCCGATAACATGGGTACTTTGCTGATAACGATCAAAGATGCCAATAGTCAGTTTAATTTGAACAGTGTGGTGGGGGTGTTGGACCCGGCAAAAGGCGCGCTTGAATCGACGCGCTACACCCCTAGTCAGCGCATGTTTATACGCTTGTTGCAGACGCTTACGGTGCCTGAAGATCCACATACACCTATAGTTTCATCGCCCGATCAAGCCGTAGCTATATTGGAAGCTATAGTAGATTGGACCGACATAGATAAAACCCCGTCGGGAGCTGGCGGTGCGGAAGACGATTATTATCTCAGCCAGCCCGATCCTTATCAGGCGGCCAATATGCCGTTTCGCAGTATTGAAGAATTGCAGATGGTGCGCGGTGTAACGCCGGCGATTATGAGGGTTCTACGCCCTTATTTGACTGCACTGGAGCCCGGCGAGCGTTTAAATATTAATACCATGGATGAAGTGCTGTTTCGTTGTATCAATGTCAGTACCGATCTAACGCCGCTGTCCGAAAGTCAGGCCAGTGCTCTAAAAGCGGAAACACCGCGAGTTGGCTATTACGCCAGTATCGGTGACTTTGATACCTCTTGGAACAAAGTAAATGGTGCTTCCGGCGGTGGTGTTGATAAAGAATTGACCGTTAATACCAAGTATTTTTGGTTGACGAGTTTGGCTGAAATTGGCGATCAGCGCCGTGTAGGCCGCAGCTTATTATTACGCGGTAATCCGATATTTAAAGTGGTTCGACGCGAAGAAGGTACTTTTTAAGCGATTGTGTTAAGCGGGTCAGGATCGGCGCAGCGCAATCTATAAGAACAACATCAGGCTACAAGAACAACCTCAGGTAAGGTTTCATGTCCTCACAATTAGTAGTGTCAATTAATAGCACCGCAGACAATTTCCGTTGGTGCTGGCTTAACGGCGGCCAGGCGCAATCTGAAGCATCCGGCAGTTTGGATGCCCTGCGCGCCGTGCTCGGTAATGTAGGCCAGCAAGCGTGGTTGTTATTACCCGGTGCAAAAGTCGTTACTCGTGAGTTGGAATACACCGAAAAAGAAAAGAAGCATCTACGTAACTTACTGCCGTTCCAACTTGAAGAATCTATTGTTGGTGATATCGACGATTTACATGTAGCGCTCGGCACACCAACTGCGGGTAAAGTCACTCTCGCTTACACGGATAAGCAATGGCTTAAAGCTATATTCAACCAGTTCGCCAATATTGGTGTAGAAATCACTCGCTGCTGGTCCACACCGTTACTGTTACCCCTGCAAGCACCTGCTTCGCAAGAACCGCTCGAACCAACTTTGTTAGAAACCGAAGCTGCAGAAGCAAATCTCAGCGCTATTCCTTTTGCGACCTGGGTTATAGGGTTGGAAAATGGTCAGGTAAATTTGCGATTTGCAGAGCAGGAAGGTTTTAGCGTGCCACTGCCGCTATTGTCCCCAGCGCTTGATTTGCTTATTTCAGCACAAAAAGTTGGGGATAATTTGCCCTATCTGGTACTGCGCGCAAATGATCAAGCGGAGTTGGATGCACTTTATAAAAATCTCCCCGAGCTGTTGGCTGAACGCGTTAGCGCGCAAGTGCTCGTTGATCAATGGCAACTGGATTATGACGGTAGAGCCATAGATTTGTGCCAGGCAGAATTCTCGCAACGTTTGCCGTTGGAGCGTTGGATGAAACTTTGGCGCGACGTTGGAATTCTAGCGCTGATCACTTTCGTAGTTTACGTCGGCGTGCTCGGCTTTAATATCTACAAACTCAATAAACAAAATTTGCAGCTGCGCCAGCAGATGGAAGCTACTTATCGCAGCGTAATGCCCAATGGTCAATCGGATGATCCTGAAAAGCGTCTGCGCTTGAAGCTACAACAGCTGCAACCAAAAACACAATCCGGTAGTGTGACTGCGATGTTTTCCGGCGTGTTACCGATTGTGGCGGTGAATCCAGATGTCACCGTCAAAGTGATTTCCTACTCGGCAGACACCGGCGAAATGTCTATTAATGTTCAAGCACATTCATTCAATACTATCGATGCGCTGCGCCAATCCATCAGTGCACAAGGTTTTACGGCCGAGCTGCTAACGGCCAACGCGCAGGGTGATATCAACACCGGCCGTATCAAAATCACCAAGCCACAACGATAGGCTGCGAGATAAATATCATGGATAAATTACTGAATTCACTTTCCCAATTTAATCGTCGCGAGCAAATGACCTTGCTCATAGGTGCATTGCTAATTGTTTTCTACATTATCTGGCTTGCGGTCTTATCACCCTTGAACAATAAGCGTGATTCGCTACTCAAAACCACCGAAAGCAATCAACAAACTCTAGGTAAAGTGCAGTTGTTGGCGAAGCAATACGAAATCTTGAGCAAGCAATCCAGTCAGGTTAATGCATCCGGCGATATCAGCGGTTTAATCGATTCCAGCCTGCGCGATAACGGCATGACCATGGGCAGTTTTACGCCCGGCACCGGCGGTGAAGCGCGCGTGCGGGTTGATAAAGTTGCATCTGAAACCTTGATGCAATGGCTGTACGATCTTGAAACCAAATACCACATCGCCATTCGCGAGTTATCGATCACCGCCGCCAACGATCCCGGCCAAGTTTCCGTTAACGTCCGTCTCGCCAAGCCATAATGCAGCAGTGCAGCAAGTACATAAAAAGGTTAATTCGTAAATGATTTCTCCAGCCGTGGCTCTGCCGCAACTAAATGCGAGTAAAAAATTCTGGATCACTCTGGGTGTTATTGTCTGGCTGTATTTTGTAATCAGCAATTTGCCCGCAATCTGGGGCGCTTACGCATTAACGCGCAGCGGCGATCTCGCCATGAGCGGTGTTTCTGGCACCCTATGGACAGGACGCGCCAGTCTCGTGAGTGTAAAAATTAAAGGTGCTGACCACTCGCTGGGTCAACTTACCTGGAAGCTGCAAATCCTCTCACTATTTACCCTCAAGCCCTGCGCGTTGATTACTACCCAAATGGATAATCAGCAATTTGATGGCACTGTGTGCTTCAAAGGCAAAACTGGCATCACCGTGAAGAATGCCAATGCAAGTTTTCCGGCCGTATTGGTGCAGCCACTGTTACCGCTCGCTATTGATGGACAACTAGGTCTGGTATTAGAAAAACTGGAAATAGAAAACAGCCAATTGCTCGCTATACGCGGCAAGGCCAGTTGGATGAATGCAAAAATCTACAACGGCTCAAACTGGATGTCTCTCGGTGGCGTCGGTGCTGATCTGGTCGATGACGGAAAGAAGGGTTTAACCGCACATATTATGGATATAAATAGCCCAGTGCATTTGGATCTGGTTGCAACTCTGCCATTTCCAACCGGCGGTAGCGTTAAAGGTGGTCTCTCGTTACCCGAACCTTATTTTCGCGAGTTAAATGCCAGCGCCTGGTTGTCGATGTTTGCCGTGCCGCAAGCTAACGATGCGCAAGGCAATCTGGTTTATCTGGTGGATTTGAACTTCTAATCCAGGTGTTTGCATTTCTAATTCGATGTTAGGAATTTTCGTGAAAAAGCTGATTGCAGTCTGTTTGTGCATTTTGAATCTCTCGGTTTTACCAGCCTACGCAGGCTGGCATGGCGATACCCAAAATATAATGGGCACCGTCATCAACGTTACACTTTTTCATGAAGATGATGCTAAAGCCGAGCAAGCCATAGCCGCCGTCATGGCCGAAATGCATCGCATCGACCAGCAATACAGCCCGTTTATTCCCACCAGCGAACTCTCCCGCGTTAACGATCTTGCCCCCAAATCCACCGCTGCCCATCCCATGCCGATTTCAGCAGAGCTGGCGAGCATCATTCAGAAAGCGAATCACTACAGTGAATTGAGCGGCGGCGCTTTTGATATCACTTTTGCGTCCCTCGCGCGTTATTACGATTATCGTAAAGGTTTGAAGCCGACTGATGAACAATTCAAAGAACTCGTGCCGCAAATCAATTACAAATTTATCCACCTCGATGCCAAAAACAACACGGTTTATTTTGATCACCCCAAGGTCTACATAGATTTGGGCGGAATCGCCAAAGGTTTTGCGGTTGATCGCGGCGCGGAGATTTTGCGCAAATTCGGTATTACTAATGCGAATGTGAGTGCTGGCGGTGATAGTCGAGTTATCGGTGACAAACTTGGTAAACCCTGGTTGGTCGGCATCCGCAATCCACGCGCCGATGATAAAAATGCCGTGGCGATTACCTTGCCACTGGAAAACTGCGCTATCTCAACCTCGGGCGATTACGAGCGGTTTTTTATCGATAAAGATGGGCAACGCGTTCATCACATCATAAATCCCAAAACCGGAAAGTCACCCCACGGCATTATTAGCGTCAGCGTGATTGGCCCTCAGGGTTTCGATACCGATCCGCTTACCAAAACCATTTTCATTATGGGCCCGGAAAAAGGGCTGGCGTTGATTGATAGTTTGCCCGGTTTTGATGCAGTTGTTATCACCGAAACAGGCAAAGTTCTCTATAGCAAAGGTTTAACGCCACCTTGATCACGAAATGAAAGTTTTTGTGTGAAATTTTTAATCCCGCCACAAACACCAGCTATCCTTAACGACAGACTTCACGGCAAGTATTAAGCGTCACACCCTCCAAGTGCTTGATTTTGCCGCAATCCAAAAATGTTTTCGTAAACCACCGAGACGGGTGGAGTAAGTGTGGAGAGAGTCACACCGAATAAAGTCATGGGCTTCTAGAATGCGTAATCGCAAATAACAATTGGCACGACACAGGGCGGGGCAGGCATGTTCATTCAATCGGTAAAATTACCGCTGTTGGGATTTATTTTTTCACTCTGCATCAGCAGTCTAGTAGTCGCGCAAGAGTCAGTGCCTGCGGCTTCCAGCAGCCCGGCGGTAACTGCACCAGCGGCTCCGCGTCCAACATCAACCACTCCAGTTGAATCCGTTCAGCAACCTGCAGTAACTCCGGAGGTAGAAAATTTAAAAGTCTCTGTACTCAATCTCAATCGTGATCTGTTGATTCTTGAAGAAGAATTGTTGTATCCGCCGAGTAACCAAGTTGCGGTTTATTTATCGATGGATCTCGGTCAGTTTTTCAATCTTGATGCCGTCAAACTTGAAATCGACAACAAATTGGTTGCGAGCGAACTCTATACAGATAAACAAATCAGCGCCCTGTTTCGCGGTGGCGTGCAGCGTTTATATATTGGCAATTTAAAAACCGGCGAACATGAAATCAGCGCATTTTTCACCGGTCGCGGCCCGGAGCAAGATTACAAACGCGGCGCCAAGTTGATTGTTAACAAAGCGCAAACTCCACTTGTTCTCGAATTAAAAATCATCGATTCATCGGCAGAATTGCAACCAACTTTTCAAATTAAAGAATGGAAAGCCGAGTAGCTATGATGCAATTCCTCGTGGAATCATATAGCGCCGCGCGGCTGCATAAACCAGCGACTCGCGCTCGCAAACTATTACAAACATCGCTACTGGCGATGTGCATTGCCTTGCCAATCAGCACAGCAATAGCCGCTGAAAAACCAAAAACCGAAGTTGCCGATTTACGCTACGGTGTAGCGCTTTATCATTATTATCAGCAAGAATATATTCCGGCTATCGCCGAACTTATGGTTGCCGATGCGCGCGATGGCATTCATGGTCACGGCAATAATCCTGAATTAATTGCGGGCGGTCTAAGTCTCGCGTTCGGGATGCAAAATCACGCCGAAGAATTATTCAATCATCTATTGCAAGATCAAAGTCGTCCGCAAAATGTGCGCGATGCCGCCTGGTTTTATCTCGGAAAATTACAATACGCCCGCGGCGAATGGGCTGCGGCAGGTACAAGTTTTAGTCGCGTCAGCGAAAAAATTAATGTGGATTTGTTGGCCGAAATGCATTCACTGCAAATCAACTTACAAATTAAACAAAATGATCTTGCGCCTTTTAGTATCAGAAAAATTGAAAAAGATAAGCTGGCGCAGTGGGAGCCATACGCACTTTACAATTTAGGTGCTGCCAACGCCCGCAACGGCGATATGACTGCCGCCAAAGAATACTTTAATCAATTAACAGAACTTTCGTTTGATGAGGATAATAGTTCGCGTCTCGAATATTTAACGCTGCTCGACAAAGCGCATACAGCTATTGGCTACACCTATTTACACGATAAAAGTTATCTCGCGGCTATTGAAGAATTTCGCAAAGTTCGTTTGGATGGCATTGAATCCAATCAAGCATTGTTAGGTTACGGTTGGGCTGCGATTGCGCAAGAAAAATATGCGGATGCCATCAAGCCCTGGCAAGTTTTGCAAGAGCGCAGCTTATTATTTCCCGCCGCGCAGGAAGCTTTACTTGCGCTACCGTTTGCATACGAAAAATTAAATGCTCCCGGCGATGCACTACGTGAATATGAAAAAGCAGAAACTTTATTGGATCAGGAAATTGCGCTGGTGCGCGATATGCGCGCGACGCTAACGGCTGGTGAATTACTCACCTTGGTCAGTAGCAAACCTGTATCAGATGAAGAATTGCGTGAACTTGAAAAGAAAAATGAACCTGGCACGCTCACAGCGTTAATTACTGACGATGGACAAAACTGGTTAAAGCTCAGCGGTACCAGTGTTATCAAAACTCGTTCCATTTATTTGCGTGAATTGTTTTCGCAAAATGATTTTCAAACTGCAGTTCTGGATCTGCGCGATCTTTTAAAATTACAAAAATTATTATTGGAATGGCAACCGAAGCTAACGGCGTACAACGAGTTGTTGCAACAAAAGCAATTGTTGCGTCAACAAAAAGAACAGCAGCTTGCGCAACAATCCTTGGTAGAAAAACAGGAAAAAATTCAGCAGGAACGTGATGCGCTGATTAAACGCATCGCTACCATCAAAGCTAACAATGATTATATGGCGCTTGCCGATGAGCAAACCCGCAAAAGTTTTGCTGCAGTGGAACGCTCTGCAAATACTATCGAACGCATGAAAGCCGATGGTCAAGATATTACCGAGTATGAAGATCGGCTTTGGGTTTCACGCGGTATTTTATTGTGGCGCGCTGCGCAAGATTTCCCTGCGAATCTCGTTGCGTTGGAAAATTCCGCAGCTGAGATGAATGCGGCCATCGCCAATATAAAATCCAATCGTGAAAAAGTTGAGGTAATCACCGCGACGGGGCAAGATCTGCAACCTATGTTTGCGCGCATCCAAGCTCAACAAGCTCAAGTGGATACGCAACTAAAAAATCTCACCGGCATGGTAGATATTCGTGCTGAAAAATTAAGAGAAAAAGTCGACGCACAATTAAGTGCCCACGAAAAACGTTTGAATCGTTATCTGGCGCAATCGCATTTGGCCGTAGCGCGTTTGTATGACACCGCGTTAAGGAAGCAAGCACAATGAAAAAAATTGCCTGGCTTGCGCGCACTTCTCCCTTAATTTGCACCAGTTTTCTATTGGCAGGTTGCCACATGTTTGGCGGCGACAATCATCAGGGAAAAACTCTTGCTGATCTTCCCAATGCGGTTATGCCGGATGCAAAAAATACTGTCGCTATCGTCGACAACAATAAGATAGAAACCAGTTATCAAAAAGCATTGGCTTCTGCTGAAGATCCGGTTTTGCGCCAACAAATTATGGCGCGCATCGCGGATTTTGAAATGGCGCGCAGTGAACAGCAGCAATTAAATGCTAATGATTCAGGTCATTATTTTGATAAGCCCATCGTGCTCTATCGCGAACTTATTGCGTTGCAAGAAAAATCCGGTCAGCCGGTTAAAGGCGTAGAGCTGGATCAATTACGCTACAAATTAGCGAAAGCTTTATCCATGGATAGCCGTGGCGATGAAGCCGCCAGTGCGCTTGATCAATTAGCGAAAACCGCGCCTGCTTCCACTTACATGGGCGAAACTCAATTCCGTCGTGCTGAAAAAGCCTTTGCGGACGGCGATTATCTCGCCGCTGAAAAACATTACCAAAGTGTAGCGGAAGATAAAAATAATCCCCTGCAACAAAATGCACTGTACATGCAAGGTTGGGCGGAATTCAAACGTGCCGATTACGATTCGGCCTTGCAATCGTTTGCGAAAGTTACTGATCAACTACTCGTCTCTGCGAAAAAGCCAGATCAACTTGCAGGCGCTGTTGAACGTTTGTCCGGTGCGCAAAAAAATATGATGGAAGATACTTTCCACGTAATGAGTTTGTCGTTTTCGTATCTAGAAGGCGCGCAGTCGATTATCGATTTGCAAAAGGAAATGGGTGATCGCGTTTACGAACATTTGCTCTACGAAAATTTAGGTCAACTTTATCTCGATAAAAAACGCTTTAGCGATAGCGCCGAAACTTATAAAAGTTTTGTGGAACATAATCCTCTAAGTGATTACGCGCCTGAATTTTCGATCAAAATGATCAGCGTTTATGAGCAGGGCAATTTCCCCAGTTTAATTTTGCCAGCGAAGCAGGAATACATTCAGCGCTACGGTATCAGCAGCACTTATTGGACTCAGCGTAACGGGCTTATTGGTGTAAACGCGTTAAATTATTTACACAAGTCTTTGCAAGAATTAGCTGAGTTTGAACATGCGCAAGCGCAAGAATTAGCGGCCACCAATAAAACCGAATCCAGAGCGTCGTTTAGTCGCGCCGCAAATTGGTATCGCGAATTTGTTGCCACTTTTCCGAAAGATCCGAAGAATCCTGAAATGACATTCTTGCTCGCTGAATCCTTAAGTGAATCTGGTGATTATCCGCAAGCCATCAATGCCTACGAACAAGTTGCCTATCAATACCAAGATAAAGAACATGGCGCTGATGCTGGCTATTCAATAGTGCTTCTAGCAAATGAATTAGCGACTGGACAGTTATTGGCTGAAACGCAAAAAGCAGCGTGGCAAGAACGTAAAACCAATTATGCATTAAAATTCGCCCAGGGTTATCCTGCTGATCCACGCGCTGCTGCAGTGCTTACACAAGCTGCGCAAGAATTGCTTAATCAAAAACGTTTTGCTGAGGCCGCGACAGTCGCTGAAGAAATTATTAATTTAAAACCGCCAGCAGAACCGAAATTGCAATTCACGGCATGGTTGGTGTTAGGTCACAGTAATTTTGATGATAAAAATTATGCCGGTGCTGAAAAAGCTTATTGGCAGGTTTTGACTTTATTGCCAGCCAATGCACAAACATCGGGCGCGCCTACTGCACAACAAATGCGTGATCGCATTGCCGCCAGTATTTATCAGCAAGCGCAAAGCGATTTGAGCTTGGGACAAAAAGATCAGGCTGTTGCAAAACTATTGCGCATCTCTGACGTTGCGCCTGATAGCGATATCGCGATTAAAGGTCGTTACGATGCGGGTGTTTATTTAATCGAGCAACAAAAATGGTCTGAAGCCGAGCAAGTTTATTTAAGTTTCCGCCAGCAATATCCCAAGCACGAACTCACAGCATCTATTCCTGCGAAACTGGTTTTGATTTATCAAAACCAAAGCAAGTGGGCGTTGGCAGCGAGCGAGTTGAGCATTATGGAGCGCAGCAGTAACGATCCCAATGTGAAACGCCAATCCTTGGCGATGGGTGCAGAACTGTATGAAAAATCTGGCAACAAAACTTTGGCGATTGAACAATATCAGCGTTATGCCAACGAATATCCGCGTCCTGTCGCCGAAGCCATGGAAGCAGAATTACATTTGGCGCAACTTTACGGCGAGTTGAAAGATAACAGCAAGCGTCAATACTGGTTGCAGCGCATGATTGATGCAAATGCGTCGGCGGGCGGGCAATCAAATGATCGCACCAAATACTTAGCCGCTTCTGCCGCCAACGAAATTGCAGATGTACCTTACAAAGAATTCGCGACTACGCCGCTAACGTTGCCGTTAAAACAAAGTTTGAAAGTAAAGCGTGCAGCTTTGGATAAAGCGCTCAAAGCGCAAGAAGTTGTGCTCGCGTATGGTGTTGCAGAATTTACGACGCAAGCAAGTTATCGCATCGGTGATATTTACGCGCAGTTAAGTCGCGATTTAATGAAATCCGAACGCCCGAAAGATTTGGATGCGCTTGCTCTGGAACAATACGATTTGCTATTGGAAGAGCAAGCCACGCCCTTCGAAGAAAAAGCTATTCAAATTCATCAAGCTAATGCGCAGCGAACCACCAAAGGTATTTACGACCAATGGGTTAAGCAAAGCTTTGAAGCCTTGGCGACTTTATTGCCTGCGCGTTACAAAAAATCTGAATCGGTATTGGAGGTGAGCAATGAAATTCAATAAGCCATTGCTTGCACTTTTTGTGATGTCATTGTTAGTGAGCGCCTGCGGCTCTGCACCTGAAAAACCGGCAGATAATAAATTTATTGAAAAACCAATAACGGAAAATAAATCTGGTGAAGGCGAAGCTCCTGCGAAACCGAAAGCAGATATTCCGACTTCAGTTTTACCTGCAGGCCCGGTGACTCCGAATCCCTACTTGCAAAATCCGCAAAAATTGAATGATCAAGTGCAAGTTAGTTTTTATGATGCGGTAAACGCGATCCAACAAAAAAATTGGGATCACGCTGAAGCAACGTTGAAACAGTTGGCAGAAAAAAATCCAAAACTTTCGGGTGTCTTTTTAAACCTGGGTATTGTTTATCGTAACAAAGGTGATAACGAGAAAGCAGCTGACGCATTTAATCGCGCCATAGCGGCTAACCCTAAAAATGTAGATGCCTATAATCAATTGGCCGTGTTGAAACGCGAAGCCGGTGATTTTACCGCCGCTGAAAATTTGTACCAAAAAGCCTTGGCAGTTTGGCCTTTTTATCCTGAAGGCCATAAAAATATTGCGATTTTGTATGATCTGTACTTAAGTAAACCTGAGCAAGCCTTACCGCATTATCAAGCCTACCAACAATTATTGGCAGCGCCCGATAAGCAGGTAGATAGTTGGGTTGCAGAAGTGCAGCGCCGTGTAAATTCAGGCAAAGCAACTGATAAAGCAGAGGCTAAATAATATGCGCAATTTACATTCGCGATACGCACTATTTTTTGCAAGCCTTGCGATGCTGATTGCAGCTGAATCTTTTGCACAAAACTCAGTACCTGCAATAGCTGATAAAAAAGTGGATGCGCAAACTCAACCTGTGCCAGTTGCTAATACCCCAAATAACACGCAGATAAGTGGAACTGATAAGGCGCCACCTGCAAAAAAAATGGTGCAGGACGCTAGCATTAGCTTGCAAACAACTATCACCGGAAATCAGGAACAGCCGCGCGTCCTTTATATTTTACCCTGGCAGTCACCCATGGCAGGCAACGTAGATTTTGAATCGCTGGATAATGAACAAAAAGCAGTGTTCGGCCATATTGAAAGAGAAGAGTTGCGCCGCGAGTTAGAAAGCTCCGACGAAAAGAAATAATTTTTAAAAACAGTCACCCCATATTTTAATTTTTTGTGTAGAGGAAAACCCTATGACTACGGCAGGCATTATTCGCTTCTTTCAAGACGGAGGCATTTTTATGTTTCCAATCGGCGCAATTTTAATTGTGGGTGGAGCAATTGTTATTGAGCGCTTTATATTTTTAGCGAAGGCAAAAAAATCGAACCGCGATGCGTTTGATCGTATCCTGGCATTACTGCAAAAGAAAGATTATCAGGGAGCGCTGAATATCGGTAAATCTTCCGAAGCGCCAGTGGCAAAAATTATCAGCGCAGGTTTGCAGCGCATGGCGCAGTCGAGTCGTCGTGAAGATATTGAATTAGCAATGGAAGAAGGTGTAATGGAAGCTGTGCCGCGGTTGGAGCGTCGCACTGGCTATTTGGCAACGCTCGCCAACGTTGCAACCTTGTTAGGTTTGCTTGGTACTATCTCCGGTTTGAGTGAGGCGTTCGGGGCAGTTGCCAATGCTGATCCTTCAGAAAAAGCAGCCTTGTTATCCGCAAGTATTGCGGTGGCGATGAATGCAACCGCATTTGGTTTGTTCACAGCAATTCCACTTTTGCTCAGCCACTCTATGATTCAAAGTCGCACACTTGAAATTGTCGATAGCCTCGAAATGGCAGGCGTGAAATGCATGAATATTTTAACGCACGCGCAAGATTTAGTTGCCAAGCAACGCTCTGAAAATAACCCAGCCAAACAATAATTGTGGTTCGAATTGATAAAACCAAATAATTGTAGGTTAGAGGTAAAACCAAAATGCGCCGATTATTGAAAAGAAATGGCGAAGACGCTGACGTTGACGTTACAGCGTTTATCAATTTAGTTGTGGTGCTTGTGCCTGTGTTGTTGATGGGCATGGTGCTATCGCACATTACTGTGCTGGATTTGAAATTACCTGATCTTCCCGCTGCGAGTGCTGAACAAGTAGAGCCACCAGCTCAGCTTGAGCTTGTGATTCG
>Ga0247741_1001322_pt1 | contig 13812 bp, 6 predicted proteins | sample UWRJL213509R2_FD_180945 | JGI IMG/M metagenome (GOLD analysis project Ga0247741, IMG submission 180945) | Plant litter microbial communities from Arlington Agricultural Research Station in Wisconsin, United States - UWRJ-L213-509R-2 | ecosystem: Environmental > Terrestrial > Plant litter >... | reverse complement strand
CGGACACTGGCTGATAGACTTGAACAACACGGCGTTCAGATCAGAAATGTGATCAATGCCGAGCAAGCTGCGGACGGAAGCATCACGTTCTATACCGACTAGGCGAACCAGCCTCGGCTGACCTACGGTAGCGTGTGCTAGTCGAGTTCTGGATCAAATTTCAGTACCAGCAGCTTCGGTCGACACCTGCGCCAAGGTGTGTAATTTCGCCGCCGCCTTCGCGACGAGATCATGAAATTGCACTTTGGCCTCCAAGTCGAGCTGTAATACGGCGTTTACGTCGTCGCAGGTGTCACAGACGCAGGCAACCATCGATAGGGGGCAGCTTCCTCCGGGGAAGCGCCTCCCCTTGCCAGTATAGGCCACGCGGCCCCAGCGTTGCCGGTTATGATTCCAGCCTTTCCGTAGGAGAACCAGTGATAGTGCAACTTCCGCAAAATGTACTTCCCCGTCAAATCGACGTCGGCGAGTTCATCAAAGTGCGTCATCATCTTGATCACCAATTCCCCCAATCCAGCTGTCCGTAGGCGGGCGCGTCGTTTCATGCACGTATGTGCTCTCTGGAACTCCCGTTGGCGCTGGCTCGAACCATACCGAGGTATACTTGCCCAAGACCTACGTTGGGTACTTCCGGGTCGCTGTTCGGATTACTGTTGGCCGTCGAAACAATTAGACGGGAGACCTGCGATGTACAGGAAGACGACGATGATCGGGACTGCTGTAGTACTTGGCCTCTGCCTGCCGATTTCCGCTCGCGCTAGTTTGCCGCCGGCCATACCCTACGAAAGGCTTGCGATAGCGCCGGCCGCCGATCTGACGCTGACGTTCAGCTTCCAGGTCGACGTGGCACGATCGCGCTTCGAAGTTTTCGACGACAACAGGCGGAGAGTTCCGTTCTCTGGGATGGAGGTAACGGACGATGGCTTGAATGTTCTTTTGCCAATAACCACTCGCCTTCCGCCGGGGAATTACACAATGAAATGGCACGCGTTTTCAAGAGATGGCCAGTTTGAACGCGGGAGCTACACTTTTACGGTCAACCCTTAGGCCTTCGCTCAACTTGGTCATTGGATTGCAGGCAGTTAGTGAAGCAGGTCAATAGAAAGCCTCAGGGGTTTGACGAGATTGTCAGCTCGGATGTGCGCAGGATACGTTCTCTCAGCGGGCTGAGCCAGAGCGATCTTGGCGAACGCCTTGGCGTTACGACGCAGCAAGTGCAGAAATACGAACGCGGAGCCAACCGGCTGACAGCAGGCGCGTTGGTAAATATCGCAGATATACTCGGCGTTGACATCGGTGATTTGTTCAATGGCTGTCGTTCCGACGAGCAAGACAAGCGCCAAAACCTGAGTGGGGGCCAGATGGCGCTGGCAATTGAATTCGCGACCATCCGAGACCCGAAAACCCGCAGATTGGTCAGCGCTTTGGTCCGGACGCTTGCACGGGATTGTTCGCCGCCGGTAGAAGACGAGTATGGTCAGCACTAGCCGTGCTTCAGGCGTTGACCTTGCGATCTTAACCACGCGGAGAAAGTCAGACGTACGAAGTCAAGTGACAGAACAGGTATGCCTGCCGTCCTTACCGATCAAGAACATTCGGTTGAGCAGTCATTTCTAGGCAGCGAAGACGCTCGCGACCCTGAGGTCGGTGACCGTAACATTGTCGCGACCGTCACCTCTTAGAATCTCGTTGATCTCCAGTGCGAAGGTCTCAGCATGGCCTTCGAGCAGACCTTCTCTCCCGTTACGCCAACCACCGTCCCTGACCTTGTCCTGAAGCGTTCTGTCGATTACAACATATTGGACTTTCAAATCCGGCGGCATGATATCAACCAGCTGGAGGCGGTCTCGCTGCCTCATATTGGTAGCGTCTACAACCACGCAATCGCCCCGCTGAAGGCGTTCGATCACCCTCTGTCGAACCACTTCGAATATTTTTGCTTGAGAGCCTGCCACCACTTGAGATCCAAAAAGCTCGATTCGCAAAGCGTCTGAGGAAACGATCTCATCGGGTGCAAAGTTCGCTGCCGCGTAGGTGCTTTTGCCACCTCCGGCAGGTCCTATGAGCAGTGTCATCTGCTGCTCACGACGCGGCCAGTCCCAGGCTAGATGGTCTCTCCGCACCGAAGCATTCAGATTTTGCCAGGTGTTGGCAATACTAGCCAGCAGCGAGGCCTCGGGGACCTCATTGTGAGCGATATTGTTACGAGCCTTGTTGGTTGCTCTCAGAAAGGTTTCCTCCGGCCGTTCGAGAATATCCTCAAGGCAGTCACGCAGGTGCTTGTTTTCCATGTCGTATCTGTGGACGATTTGCATTTCGCCGCGAGGGGTTTCGACGCGGAATGGCAAACGTGTCGACAGCACCGTAGCATGTAAATCGGCAAAATATCTGCAGACCTTAGCGTTGAAGTCGAGGACCGGACCGCTGACGGATTGCCACCGGCGGATATCGAAGTCCTTTTTATTTCCGGAGGTAACAAGGCTACTCGTGTGCACGAAAATCTCTCCATCGAGCCGGTCGACGAGCCCGTTTCCCCAATGGGGGTGGCAATGCTCGAGGCTTGCATAGGCTTGTCGAAGCTTGTCCCAAGGGTCGATCAAACTCAGCGGATCAAGCTGGCAAAGAAATTCAGCGAGGACGGGATCGTACCCGGAAAGTCCTACAACCAATTGCGAGGCCACTCTGGTCAACAAGTTGTCCGAGTGCGTCTTACCCGTGCGTGCCGAAACATAAGTCCGCATGTCAAAAGAGGATACCCGTCCCCGCCATCGGACGACTGAGCCTGCAAACAGGCGATCGACATCGGTCGGCGGGCAATCGGAGGGAACGACGGCCACGACAACCGGGAGCAGAACTGATCCCTTCCGCCGACGCCGATCCATTATGAAAGTACGGAAGAATGACATCCATGCCGTCCACTCCTTGGAGTTGATGGCGGGAACGACGAATACAGTCCCACGCAGGAATTGAGCATCGAGAAGTCCCGCTGGCGAACGAATGGAATGCCGAAACTGTCCGGTTGCGAACGCAAGACGATGGACGATCGACGTTGTCGCCTCGTTCTTGACTTCATATATAGGGTCAAGGTCTCGCGCCCTTAGCGCCCGTACGATAGCCGCCATCATTCCCGGAGGCTGCCATTGGGGAGCCTGTACGGCGACAGCGCCTGTCTCCAGGGCGGTTTCGACGATTTCGCGAAGGAACGCCGAGGGTCCCTGTAGAGACCAGAAGAGGTGCTCGTCAATCATTCTGCGGCTGCCTTCCGTTCAACCCCCAAGGCCTTTGCCGAAACGGACGAAAGCACGTAGCGGGTGCGGTCCTTTTCTGTCCCGGGCTTCCCGGGTGCCGTCTGTAGCAACCCTAGCGCCATGCCGTAGTTGAGAACCGATTTGGCCGAGACGTCGAGCGTCGATAGGTCGTCGACAAGTTGGAGGTATTCCTGGATGTCGCTGAGCGCTATCGGTGAAAGACCATGTTCCGCCGCTATCGTGGAAATCGCCTGTCCATAACGGCCTAAAAGACCCAGGGCATCTGGTTCAGGCACCTCTGGGGTTTTCTTCCCATGAAAGAGTCCCCACATTGGAGCGTTCCAGCCGCCGTTGACCGCGACACAGGTCTCAAACTTGTGCGGCACCGAGACGACGTTCGTTTTGTTGACCAGATAGTTGAAGTAAGCAGTCGACCATGGTTCAAGAGGCACGATGTCAACATGTGACGTCAGCGCGGCCAACTCTTCGTCACCAAAAACAGAAGACGCATGCTCGGGCCCCCCCACGAAGACAAGCCTAATGTCACCGCGCGCTACTGGTCTGCTATTGATCGCTGTACGGACCCAGTCCGACGCCCATGGAACGGCAGCAGGGACTATGGCGATCAATTTCTTTCCGGCGGTTAGTTTCAGTTCCTTGAGCGCCGCATCGAGCTCGGCAGGTGAGGACGCTGACAGCATTCCGGTGTCGAAGAGCTCACCGTCGGGGAATGATTCAGGCACGCTACGGATGGCATGAGCCGCCAGCGGATAATCTGATAGGCGATTGCCCAAAATTACGATCGCGCGAGCGCGTGTCAGAAGGAGTTCGCGCTCCTGTCCAAGCGTAAGCGGAGACGAGCGTCGCTCGGGCAGGACGTTCTTTGCCGTAGGCAACTCGCGTCGGTGCGACTTGGGATCAAAACCCACAGGCGACTCTTTGTCCCCGAACTGGAGGATAGCGGACTCGATTTCGTCGCGGTTCCCAAGCAACCGCACAACTGCGCTGGATCGCAGCGTCCACCTGTCACCATTCACGCGTCGGACGATACCCAGGCCTTCCATTTCATCAAGAAGATCGTCGAAAAGCGAGAAGCGATTCAGGTCCTGGAATCCAGCCTCCCAGAAGTTTATGGCGTTATCGCGTATCTGGTGGAGCGGGAATCCATCGTCGATCCGGCCTTCGACCTCTGCCTGAAAAACAAGATTGGCTACGACGAAAGCGATCAGCCGATACCGCGGATCGATGCCGAGGGTTGCCTCAAATATCCTTTTGATTTCCTGACGAGTGACATCGTCCTCCAGCACGCGCGCGATGAGTTCCGCGGGAACCTTGCGCATTGGACGCTGCATCACTTTCATCAGGTCGATCACAGCTTGAAGAATTCGCTGGGCGTAAGTCTGGATGAGGACCGGATAGTAATTGGAATACGAAAGTATGCGCCATACATCTGTATGGTCGAGTTCTAGCCCGAGGGCCGCGAATGGACGCAATAGGAGATCCTCCGCGTCTCCACGTTCGTCTCCAGTCAGTGATCCGATACGCCGCGGATTAGCGGCGATCTGCCTGAGCGGGGGATTCCCCGTCTGCACTAGGCGTGTGACGTCCGACAGCCCGGCAAGAACGACCTTGAAACGGCGCTTCGTCATCGTCATCAGCCGCTGCAATTCAAGGAACTCGCTGTAGTCGTTCGAGGCATCGCTGACGACAAATTGGTCGCACTCGTCGAGAAGCAACAGGATTCGACGACGGCTGTCTTGAGCTATCCAGGCTTCGATGCTCTCCCGGACGCGGCGTGGATCCTGAGGTATAACGTTTCCGAATATATCGGAAAGCTCGCGCGCGATGGCGGACCAAACAACCTTGGTGGCGGTATTGCCGCGACCAATTTCCCGAGCGTCGACGTAAGCTACCAGCGTCCCTTTCTCGGGTGCATGGTTCACACCCACGAGATGTCGGAAAATAGCGGTCTTACCCATGCGGCGGCCACCGTAAACAACGTTGGAACCTTCTGGATCCAGAATTCGCGCAAGGTCCTCTTCGCGTCCCACGAACATTTCAGGCGGCACGGCATCGTTGCCCCAGTCGTTGTACGGTGCGACGAAGCTGTACGGCTGTGCGAGTTCGATGAGTGTCAGAGGTCGAATTGCCGGCTCGCCCAGCGCGAATAGCAGGGTTGCGGAGTCGATGAGGATTACACGCCGGCTCTCGGCTAGGTTTCTCAGATGGAAAGTTCGACGGTGATTTCCCGAGATGATATCGTTTACCAGGATAATGACGCCCAGCTTGCCTACCTTGCAGTGTTCCGAGATCAAGGCATCGGTTGGCATGCTTTGTGTCACGATGAAACGGTACATCCCGTCTGTGCGAGATCCGAAATCAGGCAGCAAAAGGCTTTCCTGATCGGTAGGAATTGACGCCTTGAAATCGCCGACGAATATCTTGTGGGCTACCCCAGTGTTTGGCACCATGTTGTCGAGTACGGCGTTGATACCGATCTTATCTAGGAAAGCGGAGAGCGGCGCAGCGAAGCTTCTGTCATGGAAGCGTCTGAAAAGGTCTCGCCACATCTCTATCGCGGCGGCGGATTCCTCCCGCCTGGCATCTGACAAGGGCTCAAAGGACAGGCTCCCAAACGACAGCCCATCACGGATGGCCGCTGCTGCCTCTCGAGAGAAATCCTGACGATGGTGTTCGAGAGAGGGCAGCACGTTGTCCATGAAGGTCGTGATGCGAGCGTTACGGCGACGAGACTCTGAAATCTTGCCAGTTTTCGCCACCTCGTCGATATGTTCTTCCGCAGTGAGCAGGTCGTCTTTCTGGCAAAGGCGACGTAACTGGTCGATCAAGGCTGCGTTCGTGCCGCCGATTTCCAGCTCATCGATACGCTTTTCCAATCGGTTACGCGGCTCGTCGAGCAATTGTTGCGCTTCGGACCGGATGTTCTCGAGCTCATCGATAGCAACGCTCACATCGTAAACGCCGTCCATCTCCTCTTCCGTACGGTCACCGGGTCCCACCTCCGCGGGTACTCTCATGGCTTCGAGATTGTTGATGCGATCAAGCATTCCAGCTGCTTCCTCGGCATCACTACCCTGCTTCAACGAGCCAAATCGCACAACGCGCTCCACCATGCGACGGAGCTGTTCGAATTCCTCCCTCATGCCATCTTTGGCCGCTGGGACCTCTGTTTCGAGATCTCCCGAGAGCCGAGCAACAAGAGTTTCGTCAATGCCCAAGAAGGGGGCAGCATCGAGAAGCAGTTTCGCCCCGACGTAGGACGATCGGTCCAAACGCGCGCGGATTGCGGTTTCGAAGGCTTCGCTTTTGCCGTCGGCATCATCCGGAAGGAGCGGGTGCGGTTGATCACACAGAAGATCCACGATCTGCGCGGGATGGTACGGACTTGGCAACCAAGAGCGTCCGTATTCAAGCGATGGGATCATTGCCAGCTCGGCGTGGCATGCCTGATAGATGTCATAGCTCGATGCAACCGACATACCAGTTTCGCCAGACATGATATTCGCGAGCTTCTCTAGCCGAGGGCTTACATGTTTTGCCGCGTTTGCCACCCGCCCGAGATCGTTCGCGGCCGCATTGACCGCGCTGATCATCTCTCCGACGGCCTTTGCAATATGTTTTGCATATTCACGGACTTTGGGCCGTTCCGTCGCTTTGGCTTCTTCTACTTCGGACATAAGCTCGATGTAGCCGTGAGCGAGATCTCGGAGGTCCTCGAAGAAGGTGACCATACGATTGCGGGCGACTCCATCGAGCCCTTGGTAGCGATCGTTTATCGTTACTTCCACGTCGCCGAAAAGCTCGAGGATACGAGCACGGTCGGAAACGCCTTCCACAAACGAACTGATTGTAGCCAGAGTCTTCTCGTCATCCTTTCCCTTCAACAGCTGCGCGCGTAGGCCGCCGATTAGATTATCGGATTTATAGAGCTCGTTGCGTATTTTCGCAGCGAGTTGGAAATCGAATTTTGCTCCGGCAAAAGCGTCAATCTTCTTGATTATCAGCATACGCATGTCGGTAACGGCTTTGGAGCAATCGAGCTCGTTGGCGACGTTCGCAAGCATGGCACGAGAGAAGACGACGTTTGTGTGCTGGATACGCCCTATACTGTCGAAGACTTTTTGAGCGACGGTCCCAAGTTCGCCCGGCAAGGACGTCAATTTGCGCAAGAACTCCGCGCCACCCAAAGCTGGGAAGAAAATTCCCAACTCGATCATCAGGGGCATCAGGTTCATGAGCCTTGCTGTCGCACGCTCCCGGTCCGGATCATCTTCAATAATATCGGCGGCTTTGAAGGCGTCCTGAACCCAGCCCCTAACGAGCTCTACGTTGCTCTGCAATGCGGTATGGTTCAGATGCCCCGCGAGTGCGGCGAGCTTGGTCTCGATCGACGTCACGCATAGCGGCCGGTCAGGAGCCTCAATTTCAGCGGCCCGTGCCAACTGGTAGGCAAGACCAAAGCTACCGCGTTCCACCAGCGACTCCAGCGCGGCGTCGATCCGCGCAATATCTTGCTGAGAAAACTCGTCGAGTTCCGGAATTTCGTCTTCAGTCGCTAGCATGTCGCTGTGGACTGGTCCTGCGAGAGGTTCACTATGCGTGGGATCCGATGGAGCTATCGATTCCAGCTCAACAACGTCGAATTCATCAGTGACAATCTCCGACAACTCCTCGTCTGGTTCGTCGCCACCGTCAATTTCGACGTGGGCCAACGTTTCGGTCGGGAACGCGGGATACTCGTCGGCATCGCGGAGGTCTGATTGATCATTGTCGCTAGTAGGCAGTTCATCGGGAACAGGTTTTGCCGCTGGCTCGAGTTCAACGGTGGCTTCGGGCACCAACGACACCTCGGGCGTGAGCAGCTTCAACGTCTCGTTGAAGGTATCGACTACCAATGAAAGATGTTCCCGGGTCTGCTCCAACTGCTGCCGAACCTGTTCCATGGAACCGATCGCGTCGAAAACGTCAAGCTGACTGGACTTGGCGCGAATGTCCTCTGCGCCACGGATTGCACGCTTCAGCCCTTCGACGTCGCTCTCTGCCTTCATCAGCTCGTCGTGCGCTTGTACGGCAGCCTGAGGATCGATTTCACCGATGCTAGGCATCGTTTGAATTGTGAGTTCGCTCCGGACGGTTCTTGCCAATTGAAGGAGTTCGGCGCGAACCTCGTCGGCCTTTTCAATAAGCGCACGATTGCTGACTGTTTTAGATATGCCGGTTACTAGAATACCAAGGTCGGCAGTAAGGCGTTCCAGTTCGGCAACCACAGTGTCGAGCGTCTTGAAATCACGCCCCGCATGCGCGTCATGGCCCTTTCGCGCCAAATCGACGATGTCCTTGAAAACTCGGTCCAAGGTCATACCCCCAACAGCCTCGCCGCCGGAATCGCTTTCAGGCGGCTCCTGTAACGTGGCCGTAATTATTTCATCTGCCGATTCTGTTTGTTCTTTCTGATCTACCACGGGGATTTCACCTTCTTCGAATATCCCGAGCGATGAAGCAAAGACTTCATCCTCTGCGCGTTCGTCATTGGAAACGAACCACAACGTGGCTCGTCTTCGGGCTCTGATAAACGCCGCAGCCTCGGCGAGGGGTTCACCGATCTCCTCGGCTGCCAGTTCAAGGGCAATTGACGGGTTCTGAACCGCCCGCACCAACGCAAGTTCAGACGCGTAGGCCTTATAACCGCGCGCGGCGAGATACAGGACAACCGCGGGAGCGAACCCGGTGGTCGTCCAGGCCTGCATGAGATTCAAGCGATCCTCTGGCGGTCGTCCTTCGTCAATGGTCCGGACCGCCATCTCAATTTTGCGGTAGAATGGACGGAACAGGCTCTCCTTGTCGCGTTCACTGACGGCCGCAAGAACGGGAATGGGGGCGGAGAATAGTGCTGCGATGCATCCGGTGATCTGTTCAGCCGAGGGCTTTTCGTCGGGCCAGGCGGACTGGTCTCCGATAGCGGTCCGAATAATCTCCCGATGTGCGTGAAGGTGACTTCTAAACGCGCCGCTGAGAGAGATTTTGTCGCGAAGAAACGAAGTATCGATTCCTGGCGCTGGCGTAGCAGGAATGGCCTCCAGCTCGGCAACTTCGTTGCCGTCCCGCATATCAGCAATACCAAGCTTCCTCGAAGCCTTTAGCGATCGTTGCTTCTCGCTCCATTCATGTGCGGCGGATCGTACATCTCTGTGTTCCAGTTGATAGCGCGCTAGGCGCGCGCAGAAAGCAGCCACTTCGCTGTAATCGCCTCCGAACACGCTCTCGAGCCTAGCCGCGGTCTCGGCGAACTGCGGGCTGACGAAACCCATGAACAAAGGTTCGATGACGAGAAACTGTCGAAGGATATCGAGATGACCGGCTTCGTGAAGCTGTTTCGCCAACGCAAAATTACCGCTCATCAGGGCGCTTATGGTGCTGCTCGCCGGCTCGGCTCTTTTGATCTGACGAGCCTGGCGGTGCACTTGATCGAAAAGCTGGTTGAAAATCCAGCGCCGCTGATTTTTTGCGAACTGTCTCGCGATCGCAAATCGAAGGAAGTGAAATCCGTCGCCGACGCACATCAGCCCCAAAATTACCGTAGCGAGCGATTCATCCGAGGTCATATCCAACTCAGGCAACACACGCGACGCTGGGAAAACGACACCACTAAGGGCATCTGCCAGCTGTTGTCTTGCCTTTAGAGAAACCGCTTGGCCCAGAAGGGGAGCCAGCCATTTTTCGTTGAGGAAAGATGGAAGCGGACCAACCCATGACCTCTCCATTAAGGAGATCAGATCGTCATCGCCGTTTGCGCGCTCTCGCAGTTCGGCTGGAAAAGCAAGCTCCCCCTTCCTCGATGCAGCAGCGCCTGAAAGCGGCAGCGACTTTGAAACCGAATCCAGCAGGCCGGGGCGGTCCAACGAAAAAGGTGCTCCTTCGGCCAGAGCAAGCAAAGGATTGGTCGATTTGGATGGGATCAGCGGAGCGCTTATACGGCTTGCGTTATCTCCTGCACGCCACGAAGGCGAACCGGATGCCGAGGCCGAGTCCGGCTCCGGCTGTGTTAAAATCGTAACCTCGGAATCGCCTGTGCCGCCATCTTCCAGCGCATCATCCGTTACCACCGCCTCGTCGGCGGCTTCATCAATATCGTCGTCATCCAGTACGAACGCCGGAATGTATTCGGCCACCTTCCGCGTATGGAAGAGCGGGGCAGGGAGTCGAGTTGGCGAACGCGTATGTCCAAACCCGTTCCGCAGGCCGTGGCAAAGTGATGCGATCCGATCCGGATCGTCTTCCGGTTGGTGAAACGCTACAAGAATGCCAATGACGCCCGCCAGCTTATACGGCTCGTTGGTCAGATCTCTAGCAACGTCTGTGTACACCTCCCAACCGGAAAGTTCCGTTGGGGGTATGACATCCTTGACTTTCCTGTAAGCGGGTTGCTGCCGGTAAACTGAGAGGCCCTTTGCAATCTTTTGCTGGCCATCCAGATCTCCCGAAGAAATATAGTTTGGCGCGGTTCCTCCGATGCGGACAAGCCTCCCTGGCCCCGTCAACGTTGGAATGAAATTGGTAAATTCCTTTCCAGGTTTTCCCGACACTTCATCGAGTTCGACAAGCAAGCGCGTTTTTCGGGTCAGGACAGTCGGCTCGATGGTGTCTTGAATTCGGACGATACGCGCGCCTGGCCACTCCCTGGATGGATCGAACGGATGACCGGCGATCGTGGCAGGGGTTCCCCAGCCCGCGTTTGAAAGCGCGTTCCATAGCCCGCGCGCGTGCGCTCCGTCGATCATGACAAGAGGGCGTTCACCCCGTTCGCAGGCCGTGCCGACGATCTCGGAAAGGAAGTCCTGGAAAGCTGCCTTGGCCGTTTCCGAGCTCCCGATCGTGGTCCCTTCCCATCCGGCAACTGCTTTCAGCAGATCGAAAAAGGGCAGCGGACCCTTGAACTCCAGATCGCCGTCCTTCGGGCATGCAGCGGTGGCGGTCGTTTGTCCCGTACGGACATCGATAGCGACGGATAAAAAGAAGGATGAAGAGGATCTTGAGTAAGTGCGGTTCTGGCTGACGACCGAGACGCCGATTATCGATTTGGGACGGCTGGTTGGGTCAGGGAAGGCTTGCTCGATGTTCTCTGCAACTGGAGACACAAGGCCCGAATGTCCAAACATCAAGTCCAGGATCGCCGCCTGAATACGGAAAAACCAGTCATTTGCGTTGTGACCGCGGCCGTCCAAGTATTGAACATTGCAGTCACCATAGCGGGCTAGGGCGACGCGACCGGCGATTTTGTTCACACCATCGTCGCGAAATCGCTTCGCATGAACGAGAACGCGTGAAGGTCCTAAATCCTCGCGGAGCTTTTGCGCCAGAGGCTTCCATGCCTCAAGTCTAGCTTCGTATCGCTCACTGGCCTTGGCATCCGATGCGGCAAGTTCTTTGCGAGGGCCATGAACGCCTTCGGGAAGAAGTCTGCTTTCGATCCTGACATTGCCCGCAAACAGACGGCGGGCCACCTCCACGATAGCGGCTCCATCAACCGCGCTTGCGGAAAGCACGACGATAGTGGGGACCTTGTCGCCAAAGGTTTTGCGCAGGCGGTCCGAATTCCCATTTCGAAGGGCGTCAAAACGTTCACGGGCCTCGGAAGCTTTTGGCCCGATTTCGACACCTGATGGCGGCTGGTCCCCATAGAGGACGTCCCAAGCGTCGGCAATTGCGGCGTTGTCGATGTCGTTGTGCCCAAGGTCCCGGGCGATCTGTTCTAAAATTTGCGTTGCCTTGACCGCAGGAATGTCGCTCTTCTTCCTGACGACGCGTTTCGAGGATGGAACAGAAGTCGTCTCGATCGGTGTCAGCAGGCCGTGGGACTGAGCCAGTATCCGATCGTAGCAATCAAGCCAGTCGAATTCTGTGGCACCCGTGGCAACGGCAGGGGCGGGTTCGTACGCCGGAGCAAAGCGTATGCCAACGAACGCGCCATCTTGTGGTCCGGCCTCAATCAGTGACGAGAAGGGCTGTCCGACGTCGATGCCCGCCCGCAGGGCCAATGTAGCGAATGCCGGATCTTCCGGGTCCTGAACGTTGCCCTTCAAAACCGGCACCTCGAAAGAGACCGTCCTGAATTGGTCGTCCCCAAATATGGTTGCCGTGAGCTTCCGCTGCCGGGGCATGAAAGTCGTCGGAACCTTGGGGCACCATCTTACCCTCGAAACGTCAAGGCGAACAAAAGGCAACGACTGGCCGGGGAATGTCTCAACGCTCAAGCGGGCCTGCATCGAGTAGGAACCCTTAGCGCCGCCCTCCACGCGTTTTGGAAAAGTGAGGAAGGATATCGTGTTGTCTTTCGACCAGGACCGAATGAGGCAGCGTGATGCCCCCATCCCGGGAAAGAGCTCCGCACCTGCCAGATTTCGAAACAAGGCTGCATGAATAGAGTCGCGCAGATCTGCAAAGGGAATGGTAGGTGCCGGGACCGCTGTATCGATCAATCTGCTGCTTGTCACGGTTAGCTCGTTTGCGATCGCGAGACTGCTGATCGACGACACGAGGTCAGAGGGAATACCCCGAGCAGCGGCCCAAGGCGAAAGCACTTGACCGACCCAGCGCCGCACCCCTGTATTCAACGCCTTTTGGCATTCGTCCGGTAAACCATTGCACTCCGCAATGTTGAAAGTGAACGGCCGATCGTTTGGTGATTTTGGCCCGGGCAACGACAGGTCCGAAGCCACAAACAGCGGGGCCGGCAACGTTGCGGAAAGCAATGCCCGCAGAGACGCGTAAGGAAGCCTTTGGCCTGCGCTGTCTCCAGTCGACAATGCAATACTGCTAATCGATCGAAAAAGATCGATCGCCCGCACGGACCACGCTACCCCGGTGGCCTGCGTGGAGAGACCAACACCCTCCTTGAGCGAGTAACCAAGAACTTCAATGGCTTCCGATGCGGAATTGGGTTTCAATGCGAAATACATCAAGCGTCTTCTTCGATTTGAAAGCGGGTCAGGAGGTTGTCGCAGCGCGAGAGGGGGTCGAAATACGGACGGTAAAGCGCTTCGTAGATTTCACGATCAACGGGATCGGAAGAGGTCAACAGGCGTCTAAGAATTTCCTGCATTGCGACAAGATAGCTGGTCCTGGCAGTGTCAGGTGCCTGATTTCCGAGCCGCATCGAATTCGGTGCCCATGCCGCGTCTACAAAGAGTACCCTCGTTTTGCAGCCGTTGCGCATCGACCTTCCGATGGTCTGCACCACATCGATCATCACGTCGGCTACGAAGGCATCCCTAAGATCGCCCAGCGTACCGACGCGAACAGAATGGCGGAGAAGCCGTCGCACATCAGCAAGCGCCTCCCGGCGGACGGATCTCAATGCTGCCGCGAGTTCGCCGGGACCGAATTCTCGGGGGAACTCAGCAAAGTCGAAGTCTCGAGATGCTTTACCGACCAACCCCGCAACGAAGTCGAAACTTTCCTGGGCGGGATGAGGGCGCGTAAAGAAAGCAACGGTGCCGATGGCTGCTTTGTCGAAAAGGTCGGTGCCAGAATATGCCTGACCGCC
>Ga0247741_1001321_pt1 | contig 13813 bp, 10 predicted proteins | sample UWRJL213509R2_FD_180945 | JGI IMG/M metagenome (GOLD analysis project Ga0247741, IMG submission 180945) | Plant litter microbial communities from Arlington Agricultural Research Station in Wisconsin, United States - UWRJ-L213-509R-2 | ecosystem: Environmental > Terrestrial > Plant litter >... | reverse complement strand
GCATTGCGCTACTGGGTATGGCTATTATTGTGGCAGGTTGGCGAGTGCAATCTTGAATCGCGGTAACAGAAATTTGTTCGTATGCACACAAATGATTGCCGATTGACGACGAAAAATCTTATTGCGGGATTAAACTTTCCAGAGCTTGTTCGTGTAAATAGTTGTGAATTTTTTCTTCATCTTTTTTTGATGCAACGGCTGACCAATCGCGAATGTTATCCGGCATACCTGTTATGTAGGGCATATAGCTCACGGCCGAAAAGCCCGATATAAAATAGGGATTCATAACGGGATCAGTAAAAACTTTTTCAGGCGAAACAAACGTAAAACCCCTCGCATTCAACGCATCTATAACGCCGACGATACAATAAGCGGCCAAATCATTCTCATGTAGTAACAACACTTGTCGTGGGCTAAAACCCAGCATAGCGCGAGCTTTCGCATCATAAGCCAGAACCTCGTCCACAATCATTTTTGTGTAGGATTTTTCAAGCTGACGAATATCCACAGCGCGACCACTAAGTGTGCGCACTTGATATAGATGGTTCATGTACTCGTCGTGCACACGCGTGGTTACATAGGTTGGTAAATAATTATGGTCAGCTAAAAAATGTTGTAGTTGCGGTAAAATTTCAGGATCGCTGCCGTCATACAAATAAGGGAAATTAACGTGCTTATGATAATTCGAGTAGGCTTCCAACGCGGCGTTGGCTTTCATAATATCGATAGGATAACCAAAACTTTTCGAGCGATGCAACATTGAATAATTGTGGCCGGCATTTACTAATAATTGGCCGGTTTCATCATAATGCATCACCCGCTCTACAGTGTTAGGCGTTATGGTTTTAGTCTTAATGAGAAACATGGCTTGCTTTACATCGCCGCGCGCCATATTTCTGATTAGCATTTTAGTGCGCGCGGTGCCATCTAAACTCGTGGAGCGAGCTAAGGTATCATCAAAAGCCAGAACAATTTCCTGCGCATAACTATTTATTGAAAATACACTGGCAAGCGCCAGAAGAAAAAAATAATAATTATTGCAAAGCTTGAAGATACGCATATTTCTCTCAGAATTTTTTCGAAAGCCGAGCAATTATTTGCTCGTTTAATCTACGGTTTTGTTCACATAGTAATCGTGAAGGATATACCAGGATTTTTTCTTGATGCCCTTGTCAGAAATTAAACCTTTACGATTCCAAAAATCTTGCACTGTAGGTAATGGACGACGTGGCGACCGGAAATCTTTTAAAATCCATGGCGACATTCCGCGTAAAAACGTCATGCTGTCAATCATTAATAGATTATTGACGTAAACATCAGCCTGATATTCTTCAGTCCAACGTTGCGCTTTATCGCCATGCATACCTTGCAGTGCATCAGCTCCAAATTCGCTCATAATCACCGGCTTACGATACTTGGAAGCCCACTTCAAACTGGCGCAGCTCGCGGGCGTTCCCGCGTACCAACCGCAGTAACTATTTACACCTATAACATCCACAACGGACGACAAGGGGTCATCAATAACTTTAGTCCCATTATCATCACTTTGCGTATCTAATGCGGCAGTAATTAATCTTGTTGGGTCTAACTCACGAGCTTTTTGTGCTAACTGTGCGATAAATTTTAAACGTGGTGTTGAGCTTGGAGTTTCGTTAGCCATTGACCACATTACAATCGATGCACGGTTTTTATCACGCGAAATCATTTCTTCGAGTTGGGATTCAGCTTTAGTGTAGACCGCTGGATTATTAAACAGCACCGTCCAGTAAACCGGAATTTCTGACCACACCATAAGACCCATTTGGTCAGCGAGGCGAACCATGGTTTCATTGTGAGGATAGTGGGCAAGCCTTACAAAATTACAGCCGAGTTCTTTTGCCCAGGTAAGTAAAATGCGCGCATCTTCCTCGCTCCATGCACGACCAGGATGCAAAGGTGATTCTTCATGAATACTAATGCCGCGCAAGAAAACTGATTTACCGTTTAATAAAATATTTTCGCCCTGCACTTGAATGGTTCTAAAACCAATCTTGTCATGCACAACGTCTTGTTGAAATTGAATGTCGACTGCATAAAGCTTGGGTGCTTCTGGCGTCCATAAGATAGGTTTAGCTGCGATTTCAAATTTCGCTTCACCATTTTTATTAAGGCTAAGTTTTTGTGAAATATTTAATTCTGGAATGCGGACATCAACTTTTTGTGTGTCGATATTATCCTTGTTGAAATTATCAACTTTTACCCAGCCTTCAAGTACACCGTCTTCGGTTTTACTAAGCTGTACAAAATAATCCTGAATGTAGGTATTGGGATATTGCAGCACCTTTACTGAACGTGTGATGCCGCCGTAATTCCACCAATCTGTATTTACAGTCGGAATTTGATCGCGCTCGCGATGATTATCAACTTTAACTACGAGCGAATTAACGCCGGTTTTAACTAAACTGGTAATGTTAAATTGAAAAGGTGTAAAACCACCTTCATGGGTGTCTACTTTTTTACCGTTTACATAAACAGTTGCGTGGTAATTAACGGCACCAAAATAAATTGCATATTGCTGATCAGTTTTTTTGCCTATATCAAAATCACGGTGATACCAAATAGTGCCTTCGTATAAAAATAATTTTTCATCCTGAGTATTCCAATCACCGGGAACATTTAATTTTGGCGAGCGCGCAAAATCGTATTCAACTAAATCGCTAACATTCGCAGGCTTTGCATTTTTAAAATAGCCTTTATCTGACTCCTCATAGCGATGATTGTAAAAACCATTCTCGTAGGGATCTACAATGGTGTCCCAACGCCCATCCAATAAAATTGTATTGCGTGAATCCGGGTTTTGAAGTGCTATATCTGCAAAGGCAGTAGTAGCAGCAATAGAAAAAATGAAACCAAATAGACTCAAGAACAACGTCGTAAATTTAACTAAAGTGAATGTAAAGTGACGCATAACAATTCCCTGGATGATTGTTTTTAGGCAATAAAATCTTGGCAACTTTTTAGCTGGCTTAGTTAGTTGATTAGAATTGGCTGGGATAAACGCGGGAATAAAATACCGAAAGACGGGGAAATACAAATTACATTTTTCGCGAAAATTGCGAACCACACCGCCGTCAGCATTCATATCCCAAGGCGAGTGATACTAACACTACTGCTGGGGAATTGCGCCTGCCAATCACACTGCCATGCTGTTCCGGCACAATTATATTTTGCTACAACAACAGTGTCACATATTTCTCGCGATAAACATTAACAGCAGTCTATTCACACGATAAGCAAAAGGCACCATAGGCCTGCACAAAGCAATTATTTCCCGTAAATACTACGGCGAATTTTCGATAAACCCGTTTTGATCCATTCCAGCAATTCATCTGGAAATAGTGGCTTGCAAAAATAAAAGCCTTGGACTTGGTCTACGCCCAATTCAACCAAAATACGATAATCCTCCAGCGTTTCGACGCCTTCAGCCACCGTAATTAATTTTAAATTTTTAGCCAAATCAACGGTGCTTGCCAAAATGGTTCCCTGCTGCGGGCGAGTTGCAACTTGGTGAATAAGCGATCTGTCTATTTTGAGTTCAGTGGCAGGAACGCGTGAAAGCTGTTGTGCGTTCGCGAAGCCGGTCCCGTAATCGTCTATGGCGATATTGAAACCTTTCAAACGCAAGCGAGCGAGCGTACGTATGGCACAGGCTAGTTCGCCAAGTAATGCGTTCTCGGTTACTTCAAGCGTAACTTCGTCCGGAGGGATTCCATATTGTTTTGCGAGGTCCGAAAGCCAATCGGATAATCCGGCATCCGCTAAAGATAGCGGCGATAAATTAAATGCCAGATGAAAACGTAAACCGTATTGCTGCCAGGCTTGTTTTTGTTTAAATGCTTTTTCGAGCAGGTCACGCGTAAGCGTATCTATCAACCCGTGCCGTTCAGCGAGTGGGATAAAAATTCCCGGTGAAATATTACCTTTTTGTGGATGCTTCCAGCGCGCCAGCGCTTCCACACCGCGCAAAATTAAACCTTGTACAGTGAGCTTTGGTTGATACGCGAGTGTGATATCGCCAGCATCCAACGCATTACAAAAATCTATAACGGTGATGTCGCTCTGTGGTACAGGTTCGGTTACTTCGCAACTTTTTAAGTCGCGCACGTAACGAAGTAAACTGGTTTCCAATAAATCGCGTTTCAAAGGTTTTTGAAAAGTGCCGAGCACATGCAGGCCATCGGCCTCTGCCATGGTGCCGACGCTTGCAATTAAAATTGGATCTTTCGCACTTAAAATAATTACGCTCTTCACACATTTTTCTTGAGCAATACTGCGCAGTAACTCAATGCCATCCATAATTGGCATTTCCAAATCGATTAATGCCACGTCAACTTTATGCGCTAATAAAACTTTGAGTGCATCGCGGCCGTCGGTTGCGCCGTAGACTTCGGACAATCCTAAATCGGTACACAATGCTTGTGCATGCATACGTTGCGTAACGCTATCGTCCGCAACTAAAACGCTTAATTCGCTTACCGCTGTTTTCATCTAGCCCTCCAGCACTGCAGGTATTTTAGAGAGAGATAAAATTTCTTTTGCAGCACCCAAATTAATCGCTTCTTTAGGCATACCAAATACGATACATGAGGCTTCGTCTTGCGCAATGGTGCGCGCGCCTGCCTGTCGCATTTCCAATAGGCCGCGCGCGCCGTCATCACCCATGCCAGTCATAATAATTCCTGTAACGTTACGCCCGGCAGCTTTCGCAGCCGAACGAAATAAAACATCCACTGAAGGACAATGGCGATTCACCGCAGGCCCACGAAATACTTTGGCAATATATTGCGCTCCTGATCGTTGTATTTCCAGATGATGTCCACCCGGTGCAATTAATACGCGCCCTGGAATTAAACGATCACCAGTCTCAGCTTCCTTAACATCTACTTCACAAACACTGTTCAATCGTTTTGCAAAAGCTGCTGTGAATTTTTCAGGCATATGTTGCACCACTGCGATTCCAGGACAGGTGCGCGATAAATTTGTCAAAATAGTTTCCAATGCCTGTGTACCACCAGTGGAGGTACCAATTACCGTAATACGATCTGTCGTGCTGGTCATACTGACCAAATCGACATTGGTATTTACGCTGGCAGTTTTGCTAACTTCTTTTTTCGCAACGGCCGCTATTTCAACCCCACGTTTGGCTAACCGAGCAGAAGCTGCACCGCGCACGCTATTCCACAATTGTTGTTTGGTATCCAATAAAAAATCTTTTACGCCTAATTGCGGTTTGGTAAAAATATCAACCGCTCCCGCAGCAAGTGCTTGCAGGGATAATTCAGCGCCCTTCTCTGCCAGAGATGAACAAATAATAACGGGCGTTGGGCGTTCACTCATTATCTGCCGTAAAAACGTCAAGCCATCCATCCGCGGCATTTCGATGTCCAACACAATAACGTCGGGCCATTCTTGCTGCATTTTTTGCAAGGCAAAAATCGGATCAGATACTGTGGCGTACACATTAATATCCGGTGCCTCGCCCAAAATTTCGCGAAGCACCTGACGCACAACGGCTGAATCATCAACTACCAGCACTTTAATGGTCATGGTGGAAAATTCTCAAACTAATTTATTTTTAAATAGAAATTTTCAACACAGGAAAATTCAAAATTTAGTTATCTGCGGGTTACCGTTTTGGATCGCATAATGCTTCACACTTAATGCACCGTTAATCAGTTCAAACGACAAAGAACGCGAACTGGTGCCGCCGACATCGGTTTGCGCAACCACTAGATTTTCGTGTTGCAACCAATGCTGCGCAAACAAAACATTTTGTTTGCCAATGCCATAATTTGAAAGCGTATCGCAGCCGCCAAACAATCCTAATTGATATTCAGCCAAAGCCGCGTAACGTTGCATGGCGCTTTTCATCAGCGCCAATACAGTATTACCGTAACGCCCAGCTGCTTCATCATTAACGTCATTGGCGGTCTGATGCCCCGGCTGCGCAGGCAATAAGTAATGACATAAGCCTCCAATTTTGAGTGTAGGATGCCAAACGCTTAATGCCACGCAGGAACCCAAAATCGTGTAAAGGCTTTTGTATTCGTTACCAAAATACCACTCGCCAGGGTGAATACTTAACCTGGCACCGGGTGGTGTCACTGCTGAAATCATATTAATAAGGCTCGATTAAACAAGCCGATAAATAGCCGGCTTGATGGGTGCGAAACGCTGCGTCACACCATGTAAACTTTCCGAGTGCCCCACAAATAAAACACCATTAGGATTTAACATATTGGCAATGCGATCCAATACTTTCGCTTTGGTGTCGTTCTCAAAATAAATAAGAACATTACGCAAAAAAACCAAATCAAATTTTCCAAGATCAGGAAAGCTTTGGTTCAAATTCAAGGTGAAAAAATTTACCTTGTCTCGTAGATCCTGTGTAACTCTTACAAAACCATCCTGGGGGCCAATGCCTTTTCGACAAAAACGATGTAGATAATTTCTTGGAATATTCTGAATTCTGGCATTCGGGTAAATTGCCCTACGCGCCTGTTCAATAACAGTTTTGTTAACGTCTGAACATTCCAATTCCCATTCTGTCTGGCATTTATCTGCCAATAGCATGGCGATACTGTAGGGCTCTTCGCCAGTGGACGCCGCTGCGCTCCACACCCGTAATTTTTTTCCCGATTTAAAGTTGGGCAGAATTGACTGCTCTAAATAATCAAAATGCTTTTGTTCACGAAAAAAATAAGTTTCGTTAGTGGTAATCAATTCCATTGCAAGGTGAAGCTCCGCTTCACCTTTTTTACCGACAATGAAATTATAATAATCCTCATAGCTATTTAAGTCGCATTCACGTAAACGCTTCCATAAGCGATTTGTCAATAACGCTTTTTTTTGCAAGGGTAAAAAAATACCGAGACGCTGAAGAATAAGTTGTTGAAATAAATAAAATTCCTGATCGCTTGGTAATTGATTAACCGATTCGACTGTCATAAATCACTACATCACTCGAAACGAACAAAGTGTTTATCGCTATCATCTGCCGCGCGGGCGGCTGGTGATTTGTGCGATATAACTGTCTTTTTACTAGCCAAAGGTTCAACACGACGCGCTTTGGTAGGCTCAACAGATTGCGATCCAAATTTAGTATTTACTTTACCAGAGCGATCACCCGACAATTTAAAGTAAGTCATAGATTCTTGTAATTTCACCGCCTGCGCACTCATTTCTTCTGCAGTAGAACTCAATTCTTCTGAAGCGGCGGCATTTTGCTGCAAGGTCTGGCTTACTTGGCTAATCGCACTATTAATTTGTGTAACACCCGTAGTTTGCTCTGAAGATGCTGCGGCAATTTCCTGCACAAGATCTGCAGTTTTGCGAATGGACGGAACCATTTCCGCAAGCAAATTACCGGCAAGTTCTGCACGTTTTACACTGGTACCTGCAAGCTCACCGATTTCCTGCGCAGCAACCTGGCTACGCTCTGCAAGCTTACGAACTTCTGAAGCAACTACTGCGAAACCGCGACCATGTTCGCCAGCACGCCCCGCTTCAATTGCCGCGTTAAGTGCAAGTAAATTTGTTTGGTAGGCAATTTCATCAATAACGCTGATTCGCTCTGCAATTTTTTGCATGGCTTCAACCGTTGCGGATACTGCTTCGCCACCGTTGTTGGCATCGCGCGCTGATTTTTGCGCTATGCCGTCGGTAATGCTAGCGTTTTGATTATTTTGCGCGATAGACGCCGACATTTCTTCCATTGAGGCAGAAGTTTGCTCGACACTCGCGGCTTGTATTGATGCACCTTTAGCAAGTGATTGTGCCGTTGAATTAACTTGTTCAGACGCAGAGGAAAGTGCGTCAGCAGAACTGCGAACGTCGGTAATGATATGCGCGAGCTGCTTACTCATATGCGCAACGGCAGCGAGCAGTGACGTTGTGTCGTTAGGTTTCAGGCGAATATCCAAATCCAGATCGCCCTGCGCCAACTGCGCAACAATGTCAGATGTATAAGCGGGTTCAGCGCCCAACATTTTAAAGAGGTCAACAAATATAAATACTAACAAGCCGAGAATAACTGCGAAGGCGATAATTAAAATGGTGATGAATGTTTTTACAGAAGACGCATAAATTGCATTTATTTCTGAATCGGTTGCTTTAATTAACACGCTAAATTCATTTGATAGTGCTTGCGATGCCGCCAAAGTTTTTGCGCCTAATGCAGCAACTACGCCAGCTGCAAGTGCATCCACTTTTTTTCCTGTTTCTGGATCTCTAGGGTCAAAACTTTTTAATGCAGTCGCATATTTTTCCTGCATCGCTATATGTTCTTTGCGGAAGCCCTCTAGATCACTAACATCTAATCCCATGGATTTTTTGCGCGCTATGGCTGACAGCAAACTTTCCTGAACTTTTTTCTCGGCTTCGCTAAAAGTTGCAAAATGCTTATCGAATAGCGCTTTGTCATTGCCCGCGATCATAATATTTTTCCATCCCTGCACTTGAATTCGCAGTTGCAGAGACGCGCGGTCCACATCAGACAATAAGTCAGACGTTCGCTGAATTTGCGTCAAACTCTCATCCACTTTCACGTTGTACTTTTGCAGTTGAATAAAAGCAGATAGCCCGAGAACACCCAGACCTAACAAAATAGCGCTACTGAGTAAAATGATTTTAAATTTTAACGATAGTTTTTTGAACATAACAATTAACCTGTATTACTAAGTCTTATACGACTAATTACGACACGACAAATATCGTCGTCTCCGTTAACAATGTTTTATGAATTGCGTCTGTAAATTTTTAAGCGCGAGCTAACTTAAAGTAGGTCATAGCTTCTTGCAGACGAATTGCTTGCCCGCTCATTTCTTCTGCAGTTGAACTCAATTCTTCGGACGCCGCAGCGTTGTGCTGCATAGTTTGGCTGACTTGTGATATCGCAATATTAATTTGCGTTACACCTGTTGTTTGCTCACTGGAAGCCGCTGAAATTTCCTGAACGAGATCTGCAGTTTTGCGAATGGAAGGCACCATATCTTCCAACAAATTTCCTGCAACTTCAGCGCGCGAGACAGTTTCTTTTGCCAGCGTACCAATCTCTTGTGCAGCTACCTGACTGCGTTCAGCCAGTTTGCGAACTTCAGAAGCTACCACCGCAAAACCACGGCCATGTTCACCAGCGCGCCCAGCTTCAATTGCCGCATTCAAAGCAAGCAGATTAGTTTGGTAGGCAATGTCATCAATCACACCAATACGATCAGCAATTTTTTGCATGGCATCTACGGTGCCTGCAACAGCTTTACCGCCCGAAGAAGCATCGAGTGCTGCCTTTTGGGCCATGCCGTCGGTGATACTCGCGTTCTGATTATTTTGCGCGATAGATGCCGCCATTTCTTCCATAGATGCCGATGTTTCTTCAACGCTCGCTGCTTGCTGCGATGCGCCTTGCGCTAAAGATTGCGCAGTAGCATTCACTTCTTCTGATGCCGAAGAGAGCGCGTCAGCTGAGCTGCTGACTTCAGAAATAATCTGTGCTAGTTGATCGCGCATGCGTGCAACACTGAACAACAGCGATTTGGTATCACCGGGATTAAGTGCGATAGCAATCGCCAAATTTCCGCTAGCCACTTGTGTCACCACTTCAGCAGTATATGCAGGCTCACCGCCTAATAATTTAAATAAATCGCGGAAAATAAGAGCCATAATTCCAATAATAAATAATGAGGCTATCACGCTAATTGATATTAATTTTTTCAAGGAGTCGTTGTAGAGCGCATTGGTCTGAATATTTGATTCACTCAAGTACTGTTCAAAACTCGCACTCATATTTGCAGCAAGTTCTGCAATCTGACGCGTTGCCTCGCGATCCATTCCCGCAACTAACTTATCAACTTTTTTGCCCGATTCAGGGTCTGTCGATTTAAAGCTGACTAGAGCTTCACGGTAATTTTTTCCAAGGCTTAAGTGCTCTTTTTGAAAAGCTTCTATTTCTTTCGTTGATTGCCCAATAGTTTTTTGGAGCGACATAGCTTTCAGAAGATGTTGTTGTACCGTCGTTTCTTCTTCGGTGAAACCTTTGATGTGTTTATCCAGCTTTTCGTCGTCATTGCCCCGAATTAAAATATTTTTCCATTCCTGAACTTGCGATTTAAACGCGACTGAAGACTTACCTATTTCAGAAGCCAACTCCGAACGCAATTGAGTTCGCTTTGCATCTTCATTGATGATGCTGTTGTATTGGTGAATTTGTACGTAGGCGATAAAACCTAGAAAAAATAGACCCAAGGCAACAAGACCACTCAACAAAAGAATTTTCGATTTCAAGCTGAGATTACTTAACATATATAGCCATCCTAAATTTTGCTCGCATCAATAAAGGCCTAGTGGCCTCGACCGTTCGATAAAGCATCACCAGAAAGTTTGAAAAACGTCATGGCTTCTTGCAGACGAATCGCTTGCCCACTCATCTCTTCAGCGGTTGAACTTAATTCTTCAGACGCTGCCGCGTTATGCTGCATGGTTTGGCTTACTTGTGAGATAGCAGTATTAATTTGCGTAACGCCGGTAGTTTGTTCGCTGGAAGCTGCGGAAATTTCCTGAACAAGATCTGCCGTTTTGCGAATGGAGGGAACCATATCTTCCAACAATTTCCCCGCAGATTCAGCACGAGTAACAGTTTCTTTTGCCAAAGCACCAATTTCTTGTGCGGCAACCTGACTGCGTTCAGCAAGCTTGCGAACTTCAGAAGCTACTACCGCAAAACCGCGACCGTGTTCTCCAGCGCGCCCTGCTTCAATCGCCGCGTTTAATGCGAGTAAATTAGTTTGGTAAGCGATGTCATCAATAACACCGATACGATCAGCAATTTTTTGCATGGCGCTTACAGTTCCTGAAACTGCCTGGCCGCCAGTTGCAGCATCGCGGGCAGCTTTTTGAGCCATACCATCAGTAATGCTCGCGTTTTGATTATTTTGTGCAATGGACGCCGCCATTTCTTCCATTGAAGCGGAGGTTTCTTCAACGCTTGCGGCTTGTTCAGATGCACCTTGTGCTAATGATTGTGCGGTTGCATTAACTTCTTCAGATGCAGAGGCAAGCGCATCCGCTGAGCTATTTACATCGCGAATAATACCAGCGAGTTTAATCACCATATTATTAACAGCCGAAAGCATGCTGGTGTTGTCGCCGGGTTTAATAATGATTCGCGTACTCAAGTCACCTGAAGCAACTTTGTTTAAAATATCTGAAGCGTATGCAGGTTCACCGCCTAATTGCAGTAATAAATTTCGAGTAATAAGAAATCCTATAACAGCAATAGTAAGTAACGTTATAGAGGCAATAATAATTGACATAGTAGTAGCGCTACTTTTCGCAGCCACCGCCGCCGCCGAACCTTGTTCTCCCAACTCAATATTGTAGGCAAGATGTTCGCCGGAAGTATTTAGTGCGACGGTAATATCATCCAAAACGTTTTCACGTAATTTTTTTGCATCCTCAATTTGATTTGCGCGCGAAGCCGTTAATACCGCCGGTAATGCATCAATATAAACTTTGTAAGCGGCGTACTCTTTATCATAAAAGCCCTTGTCTTTATCGTTATCAATAGTATCGACATAGTCTTTAAATGCTGATTCGGTTTCAACTAAGGTTTTCTTTATATTGTCTTCAATAATTAATTTATCATTAGGAACTGTTTTTTCCATATGGCGAAAAACATCCAACCGAATTGAAAAAATATTTTTACGGATGGTCGACAAAGATTTAATTGCTGGCACCGTGTTTACGTTGGCAAAGTTTGCACTCTCGTAAACTTGCTTTATTTGGTATTGGGCTACGCCGCCCATAACCACAATGCCGAGCAATCCGGATACCACCAACAGAATCATTTTTTGTGCAATAGTCACTTGTGTATCTCCAGATAATCCAAAATTTATTACTGATTAAGCAAACTACTGCAGTTCTGCTTCAACTAAATGTGCAAGTTCGCGAATTGACAAGGCGTTATTTGCATCGAGTAGAACCACAAATTCTTCACCTTGCTTGGCGATCCCCTGAATAAATTCAGCGCGAATATTTGCTCCGAACGACGGTGCGTCTTCAATATTTTCATCATCCATTTCGATAACTTCGCTCACCGCATCGGCCAGCAAACCCAGTACATGGTGTTGATCATTATTCGCAAGCTCCACCACAATGATGCAGGTGCGGCGTTGTACTTCTATCGGCTTGCGCCCAAGCCTTACCGCCAAATCAATTACCGGTACCACTTCACCGCGCAAATTAATTACCCCACGCAAAAAATTCGGCATGAGCGGAACTTGGGTAATGCCCGCGTATTCAATAATTTCTCGCGTTTGCGAAAGTTCGAGACCGTAATTTTCATTGCCGATGCGAAACGTGAGAAATTGCTTTGATACAATATTTTTCAGATTTTTCTTTTGTTTGTTGAGGGTATTCATAAATTACTCCTGAGCGCCCGATACGCCCGATACAAGAGCACCGTTGCGAGAATGCTCTTTATCAATAGCGAAACCAATAAGTTGTTGTACATCTAAAATTAATGCGACCGCGCCGGTGCCCAGCAAGCTTGATCCGCCAATACCTTTAAGCGCCTGAAAAATTGGGCCCATAGGTTTTACAACGGTTTGAATTTCACCGTGCAACACATCTACAACAATGCCAGCACGCTTATCACCAAATTGCACCACCACTAATTTTTCGCGGGAATTTTCCAGCTCTTCCAACGCAAATAATTTTTGCAAACGAATGTAGGGAATTTGTTCGCCACGTAAGTTAACGCAGCTTTGACCTTGAACATGGGGCAAAGAACCTAAGTCGACACACTCAAGAATTGTATTTTGCGGCACAATAAAATCGATATTACCTGCGCCCACGTGGAAGCCATCAATAATGGCGAGCGTGAGCGGAAGGCGAATAGTGAATTGCGTACCCACTCCAACTTCGCTATCAATTTCAATAGAACCTTGCAGCTCGGAAATATTGCGTTTAACCACATCCATACCTACGCCACGCCCGGATAAATTCGTGACATGTTCAGCAGTAGATAACCCCGGATGAAAAATTAATTGATAAAGTTCGTGGCGACTGAGATGGGCACCCTCTTCAATAACACCATTAGTCACTGCTTTTTTGCGAATGCGTTCTAAATCTAAACCACCGCCGTCATCACTAATATCGATCACAATACTGCCCGCATCATGGCGAGCTTTAAGTGATATGGTGCCTGCGCTAGCTTTATCGCGCGATTGACGCACCGCAACGGATTCAATGCCGTGATCCATAGCATTGCGTACGATATGCATTAGTGGATCATTTAATTTTTCCACCATGGATCTATCCAGCTCGGTGTCCGCGCCTTCAATATCCAATTCAATTTCTTTGCCTAGTTCTTTTGCGGTATCGCGCACTACGCGTTTAAACTTTTGAAAAGTTTCTGCCATAGGAACCATGCGCAATGTAAGTGCTGCATCGCGAATTTGTTCGGTGAAATTTCCCATTGAAGTGATAGCTTCGATTAAATTGGTATTACCCATTTTCGATGCTAATAAATCTACACGCTGGCGATTTACCACAAGCTCGCCAATTAAATTAATTAATTTATCCAGGCGATCTGCTTCTACGCGAATAAAACGATTCTCGGGCGCAGTGCGACGCTCCTGATTTTTTTTCTGTTTATCCAAAGCAGCCGTTACTAACTCCGGTGCAACATCCTGCTCTTTAATAAATATTTGACCGAGCAAAGGCACGGCTTCGTGAGCAACTGCTTGCGCTTTTTGGGTTGCCAGCGCTGCGGTTAATT
>Ga0247741_1001318_pt1 | contig 13823 bp, 10 predicted proteins | sample UWRJL213509R2_FD_180945 | JGI IMG/M metagenome (GOLD analysis project Ga0247741, IMG submission 180945) | Plant litter microbial communities from Arlington Agricultural Research Station in Wisconsin, United States - UWRJ-L213-509R-2 | ecosystem: Environmental > Terrestrial > Plant litter >... | reverse complement strand
AGAGCAAAGCAGCTATGGACCTGCGCCATTCAATCAAAACCAAGGACAACCGACGTATGCGCAATACCCCTTGCCGGCTCCTGGCTCGCCTGCGCCATCGCATGCGACCCCTGCTATGCCACCGCTGCCTCGGCACACGTACACCCGCACACTTGTAGGGCCGCTCTCTGCAAATGCAGCTCGGTTACTTGACGAGCATCGCAAGCCTGGTATTTTCTTCCTTTTCCAAGACCTCTCCGTCCGGACAGAAGGTCTGTGATTTAGCGGACTCATACCTCGAATCTATATTTATCTGAGGCTCGCACAGGTACATTTCGATTAAGAATGCGTCTCATGAACGTCGGAGCGTGAGTGGAATGGCATTCGTCGGTAGAAAGATCTAAAATTAACTTGACTCTCACCTGTAGACCTCCAGCACCTGAAATGGGAGCGCAGCGGGTACACAATGACGTTTCCCCAGTGCTCGCTCAGACGTTTACAGAATCGTTCACTGTCTATTCTGCTAAAAGATTCCCTGGAGTGCCAGGTAATTATTCAATTGTGTAGCATGTAAGGTTACTAATATCAATAACCTCCCTCAAGACACTACGGCGCTTTCAATCGCCTTCGGTAATCAAGGACAGAAGCTACCCCTGGTAAGTGCAATTTCTCCAACACGACGGCGTCGATGTCTAATTCGTTGTGCTGCTCGGCAGCGAAACCGACATGGCTCGAGCAAGCGCAGGCGGCGAGGCGATTCAGAGTCGGATGATGACTCTGACGCGTAGCAGGCTTTGGGCATGGAAAGAGACTTTATCCAAATGGACGGAATTTATATTTTCCTCCACTGTTTTGTTTCGAATTACTGGCCATTTCTCTACAATTGGCTTCAGTCCTGTGTTGTTGACCATCCCAATTATTGTTGTCGTTGTAGATGCTTTATTATCATTATTTAGCGCCGCACATACATTTGCTGGAATGCTTCATCTCTCAAGCGCCTGTGCTCGCGATAACGGAAGGATTCGATTTTGTCGACTGTAGCGGGGTAATCCTCTCGAAGTTGGGCAATGAAGGCCCCGACTACCTCGGGATCGCGCTCGCCAACGTTAAGAGCGACATCGTCAGTAGAGAAGGCGGCTCGAGGTTCTAGCGGAAGTATAGAATAGCCTCGTTCAAGTTGCATCCAGATAGCAAGTAAAGTTTGGAAAACGTTGAAGTTCGCGAGCCAAACATCCTTCCCAGGACGAACAAACTCCAAAACCTTCATAGGATATGCGTAATCGTGCTTGATTTGCCCTTGATTGAACGCCGCAGTGCGTTTGTCGGGATTGTCGCCAAGCCTCTGACGGTTTTTTGCACTCCACAACGGCGGCCCGGGTTCTTGCGCCACAACGAGATTCTTGTAGAGGTCGATCTGCTTGTAGCCCGCTCGGCGCCCGCCGAGAGGAAGGGACTTGCGGCTCTGTCTTATCAAACGTTTGTTGGCTTGGATGATGGTAGAGTTTGGTAAGAATATCTTCTCCATGATCTCGAAGGCACGTTCAAGTTGGGCTGCGCGCAGCAAGGCAACGACGAGGTGGTTCCAGTTTTGGGAGTCAAAAAAGAAGCCACGTGCTTGGAGCTTCAACCAGGTATTCGCAACCTCCTCGTGCATGCTTGCTTGAGAGAGGAGGTCAATGTAGGTCGATAATGGAGCCTGAATGTTTGCCAGATGGTTAACAGGTAGGTTGTCTTCGTCCTCACGCTGCAATGTATCATGAGAGATCGATTCTCGATCAGCGAGGTCGTAGATCATAGGCCATAATTCCAGCGCCTTCTCAGTCTCGTTGCCATTACGGTAAGCCACAAGCAACTGGTGGTATAACGAGATAGTTGGTTTGCCGCCGGCTTCCATGAACTCCCCGTATAGTCGTTCGACAGCCTCGACATCTTGCCGCCCGTTGCTCGCCGTCATTAAAGGAAGGTACAGGTGTTCAAGAGGCTGTTTCCTGGTGGTGGCCTTGTTCCAAAGTTGCTTCGTCTCCTCTGGTGCTGATAGAAGACCCTTTACAAACTCCTCGGCAGCCTTGAGATCTTCTTCAAGACCACTCGTGCCATATGCCTTGATGATATGTCCATATGTGATAGAGGATGGTTGTAAGCCCATAGTAACCATCTCGTTAAGCAGTACCCTGGCCATCTCCTTATCGCCATGACGTAGGTGTGCCGCAAGGAGAATGGTCATGGTGTGTTCAGTAACAAGCTTGCTCTCCGTTTTCACCTGCTCGGACTTGGCCTCCTCCAGAATTTGCATCGCGATGTCGAGTTTATTACATTCGCAAGCGCTGAGTATCATGATGGTGTAGGTGTGGTTGTCAGGCTTCAGACCGCGTTTCTTCATTTGTAAGAATAGCCTGGTCATCGTCGCAAATGAGGCACCCATAGTAAGATGCCCTCGCAGCATGAAGTTGTACGTATCGGGGGCTGGGATTTTGGAAGACTTGGCGGAAGTAAGGTGATTGAATATGCGGTTGGCTTCCTTCCAGTTGCCCGCCTGGATATGCGCGTTCTGCAAAACTTTATACATTCGCTCGTCAGGATCGACGCCTCTGTTGAGAGCGTCCAAGAATAGAGCGTCAACGGCCTTGCTGTCCTTTCGCGCTGCAAAGTGGGACATCATGATGATATAGACGACATAGTCCAGCTTGATCCCGTCGTCGAGCATGCGTCGAAAGGTGATTAGGAGAGATTGGTCGTCGCGGACGTTCTTGAAGAGCTTAAGAAGTACCGTGAAGAAGATGTGGTCAGGCCGGATACCAGAATTCTCCATGTCCTGTAGCCACCAATTGACTCCTTTCGCGTCTCCTGCGTTCGCATGTGCTTGAACGCAATTGGTGTAAATCTGGAGGCTTGGGGTGGGTGACCGCTTCCCATCAGTGCCGATAGGGTAAATATGCTCGAAGTCCCTTTTGAGGGCTCCAAGGTCGAACCTGGTTGGGAAAAGGACGGCAGATGCATCAGAGTTTGTGAATTGCCCAGATTTCTTGCGTGCCTCAATCTCGGCCATACCCTCTGCGACATTCCCACTACGAGCGTTGATGAAGAGTTTTGTCTGGTGGTAGAACCTGAATTCTGAAGGTGGGATGATTGCAAAGAAATCTTGCGCCTTGGCAAGTCGGCCACTGACAGCCAAGTGTCTACAAAGTTCGAGCATATGAGGGGCAACAGGGGTGATGTCCAACTCGCGCATCTGCTCTACGACGAGCACAGCTTGATCTAGTTCTTTATGAAGGACAGCGGCCTTCAGACAGAATTCGGTAACTGCTTCAATCTTCTTCCGTGGTGTATGTTCCTTGCCCATGAGCTTCAAACTGCCTGGCACATCTTGAGATTCGGCGACGAGCATCCCAAACAAAGAATCTGCAGGAGGTCTTGCTACAAAATCCATGAAGGTCTGGCCCCAGTACGCGAGTGCATGGTACATGTCTTGGATCCGGGCCTTCGCCAAAAGGTAGCTTTGGATGCTATCCATGTACAATTTCTGTGTTTCGGGAGTCTTTCTCTGTGCAAGCAAGAAATCTAAGCCCTTCCGCGCCTCCACCCATTGGCCTGAGAACGACAAAGCGCGAGTCACGAAGGCTTGACGTTCTAAGGTCTGACCAAGCGCTTCCTTCGTCTCCTTCGGCAGGTCAACATATGCGTTCAGCATCCGGTTCCCCCAATCCATGATGACAGATTTTCGGAATTGCCGCAGACACATAGAGTCGATCTGCTTCCCAAAAAGCTCCAGAACATGCTGGGCATCCTTGGTAGACAGGACTTTGAAGGTGCCGAACGACCTTGCTTGATCGTATGTGTCCTCCAGAGCCTTCAGATTGTCCACCGACTGTGCCAAAGGAGTGAAAACTTTGATAAATCGCTCCAAGGGGACTGCATATGCTTCCTCTGCCCGCCCATCCAGAAATGACTTTGGTAGAAATGACGCGCTGGGTAAAGTGTTGGGGAGAGCAGCTGTAGAAAATGAAGTGTGGTTTGGGTGGGTAGGAAGAGAGCCAGGGAGAGATGGACAGAGAGGTGGGTGAAAACGCTGCCGACTTGGTGATGAGGTCCGGAAACGACGACCCGAGACCCGAGGACTGGGTTCCTCCAATTCACCAAGCAATAGGGACCTCATTGCGCCATCTAGAAGGCAGTAAATCCATGATTCAGAAAAGAAAGCTATAGTCAGGCGCACCTGTATTCCATAACGAAGGCCGCGACGACGAATGAGCCCAGGACTGACAACCCAAAACTTCGTCTAACGGTGGCTCTTCAATCATTCTCCCCTTCCCTTTATCCTGCCGTGGCGTAGGATTGAAGAAATTGGATGACAGAGATGTACGACGTGGTCCATTGATTACTCTGGAAAGCGACTGTGATCGTTTCATGGTGGCGTGGCGGGGAAGAGTGCTCAATACGCTGGTCGCGAATGATTCAACCATAGACCAAATCTGGCGACATAAGTTGAGGATATAATAACTCTCGAAGCTTCATCAACCATACCTGCAGGCCGTTAGAGAGAAGAGACACGACCAAGCGCGCTGAATAGGAGTGCTGGATTCAGAACTTCAATTCCTTCGAGTGTTCACCGTTCGGACACTACGAAAAATGTGGATGCGACCTGTTGCTTACATCAGCCGCTCCGCTCCGGTTTACCGCCCGGACCGCGCAATCCCCACTCACCAGCTTTCCACAATTAAACTCCTCTTCCTAACTTTCTTTCTGGCGATTTCGGCACCTCAGCTGGAACCTTTTACTTCTCAAACTTTCATCACTGTATTTGGGTGCAACCATATAATTCACACAGCACATAGACTACAAGACATTTCGCCCATCCTCTCCCCATAGATAAGTGAACCAGAGGAGACAACAATGTCGAACCCTAAGCCCGAGCCGCCGAGCCACGAGATAATTCTCTGTCACACTCCCAAAGAACGTCAACATTGCATCGACGTCGTAAGTCCACCAATGTTATATCCCTCCAATATCGGAGGCCCGATGTAAGCCAAAGTTAAATGTATAATCCAATAGCGCATTGAGGTTTTCCATCACGAACAAAGGTTCCCGCTCGAAACTGAACTTGACGAGTGGGTCTCACTCTAACTTTACTCAATGAAACCCCCAATTTCGTTCCCCTCATCCCCAATAGATACGAAGATAAAGCCGCACACTTTCTCTTGCGTCTCACACCCTCCCTCAAACCCATCGGGAGCATCCGTGCGGTCAAATTCCAACCCGACATCGGCGTCGGCCATGGAACCACAAACGGACATAACCACGGGGCCTACTACAAACTTACCCGTCTAGCTGTTCTCAAAGACTACCGAAAATACAGTTTTGGACGTTTGCTCGTCATTGCGATGCACGAATGGATAAAGGAAGACGCACTGCACGATCTCGAAGCTCAGCAAGTTGCCACCAGTCAAGGCACCGGTGCTCCCGGTCCCGCGACGGTCAAGGTCATCACCTCATCGCAGATGCCGGTGAAAGCCTTCTATGGAAAGTGAGTTGATTCATTACACATGCTCGTAACCTCAAGGTCAATGCATTAAAGCCTCACAACCTAAACCTTGATCACCCTCTTCTCGGCTCGTCCAGCCTTCTCGATCACTTAAATCGATATTGAAAGTATGAAAGCTGAAGGCTAACCTACTTTATTATTTCCCCTCTAGATTCGGGTATGAACCAGAAGTAAGCCCATTTCTTACTTATATCCCAACATAAAAACCCTTTGAAACTGCTTATAATCATAATCTAATCAGGGAGACGAATACCTCGAGGAAGGCGCCCCACATCAGAAGATGGTCCTACACATGCCGATACGCCCGTAGACGTGTCGACAGGTTGAGTGTGGATGGATGTGAAGTTTGAAGTCGAACGTCAGTATATCAATCGCGACCGGGAAGGCTGAACAGGAATAGATTCAGACAGTACCACATGTAATGCACCGTAATTACGGTTGCAACTTGTGACTTGCGATTGCATAGATTCTAGAACTGGTTCACTGTAACCTCGAGCAGTGACACCGAGAATGCTTGCGTCATCTAGAAGCCAGTAAACCCATGATTCAGAAAAGAAAGCGGGGATCAGCACTTGTAACCACCGCGATGCCGAATGAGCTCAGGATTGACACCCCAAAACCACCACTGACTATTGAGCGCCGACCAAAAACTTTTCCAGCGATAATTTTGTACTAGTACTTGGGTTATAAACGTATGCCTCTTGCATAAGAAGCAAGAGGTATGTTTCGTTAAATACAACAAAGCCTTGTATGCATAAATTTGGTACAGAACACAAGAAATCGCGAAAATACGATCGACGGCTCATTAAATTAATCAGGCGTATAAAATATCTTACAAGAAATAACGATATTTTTTCTCAGAGATACGAATAAACATAAACTACGTCGAGTTTCAGAGTCAAGCGCCGAAGAAAAGCGCCCTATATTTTGTACTTGTTTGGTCTGGGCTACCACATTAGCTGACTCACAATCAACCGCACTTTCAGGTCGTTAGAGAGAGAAAATATACGGACAAGTGCGCAGAATGGGAGTGCTGGTTTAGAACTTCAACCCGCCTTCGCAAGTGACACGCTACGAAAAATGTGGACGCGACCCCTGTGAGCCGTGCCGCTCCGGTTTACCCGCCCGGACCACTACCAAGTTCTACTTCTAATTCCTAACTTCTGACTCACTCCACCCACCCACAAGCCCGGTTCACCGCGATTCTACCAGCTTTTCCACAGGTCTATACTTCCCTTTCCAACTTTTTATCTTATTTACTTGCGACTTTGGTGCTCTCAGCCAGTGGAATCCTGGGACGTTTTGGGATTCTAGTTCCCGAACATTCATCACTGAATCTGGGTACAGTCAAAGCGTTCACACAACGCGTAGACTGCAAGACATTTCGAGATTCGAAACCTACTGCTCTCCCCAAAGGAAATCTGAGCTGGAGAGACAACAATGTTGAACCCCAGGCCCGAACCACCGAGCCACGAGATAATTCTCTGCCGCACTCTCGATGAGCGTCAACATTGCTTCGACATTGTAAGTCCACCAATGTTATATCCCTTCAATATAGGAGGCCCCGAGTTAAATGCATGATCCAATAGCGGGTAGAGGTTTTCCATCACGAACAAAAGATTGCTCTCGAAACCGAGCTTGACGAGCAAGTCTCACTCTAACTCTTCTCGAAACAAGCCCCAACTTTGTTCCCCACACCCTCGATAGGTACGAAGACAAAGCCGCACACTTTCTCTTACGTCTCACACCCTCCCTCAAACCCATCGGGAGCATCCGTGCGGTCAAATTCCAACCCGACATCGGCGTCGGCCATGGACCCACAAACGGACACGGCCACGGGGTATACTACAAACTCACCCGCCTAGCCGTTCTCAAAGACTATCGAAAATACAGTTTTGGCCGTTCGCTCGTCCTCGCGATGCACGAATGGGTAAAGGAAGACGCACTGCGCGATATCGAAGCCCAGCAAGCGCACGGCGCCACAATTCAAGGCACCGGTGCTCCCGGTCCCGCAACGGTCGAGATCATTACCTCTTCGCTGATACCGGTGAAAGCCTTCTATGCAAAGTGAGTGCGTTATACATGCTCATTACCTCAAGGATAAGGGTGTTAAAGCCTCACAATCTAAACCTTGATCGCCCCTCTTCTCGGCTCATCCAGTTCTTCGTATTACTTGAAGCACAAAAGCTAATCTACTCTATTATTATTTCGCCCTCTAGATTCGGGTACGAACCAGAGGTGAGTCCCGTTTCTTATCTATATTCCCAATACCAAAAACACCTTGCATTTACCCATGATCACCCATGATCCATCCTCTCTCCCTCCCCATCACATTATCACATCCCTAACCAATCATAATCTAATCAGGGACACGAATTCCTCGACGAGGGCGTCCCAGATCTTCTCCAGAAGATGATCCTACGCATGCCGATACGCCCGTAGACGTGTCGACAGCCTCAAAGTTATGTATGGACATGGACATTTGAAGTCGAACGTCAACTTATCTCGGGAAGGCTGGACAGGAACAGCGTAGACTTGGAATGGTGGCACCGTGATCACGGTTGTGTTGAATTGACCATTCGGCATTTGGCATTGACTTGCGATTGCGTAGATTTTTAGAACCGGTTCACTATGCACGTCGAACACTGACACCTAGGGTGCTCAGCAGACATCAATGGGCATCCTCTAGGCCTCAAAGTTCCGATCCTCATGTTTCGTTCACCCTGTCAAGACTCTCATCCCGAGTCATCGACCCGGTAGCTTACGTCGATTAGATATAGATCGGCGGCAACTGCGGCGTTTGCATCGTTCCTCTGTCTATCCTTGCCATTCTACTTTACCCACTCCTCACTCCCTGTCTGTATGTTTCATTGCGGATTTCCGGGAAAGCAGTGCTGACAGCACATTCCATCCTACCCCATACACGTATTATCATGATCGTATAGAGTTATAATAGATTTCATAAAGGGCGATCTCGATTCAAATCCTCGATACATTTCCGGAGCGATCCAGCTCCGGCGCTAATCTTATCATGATCAAAGCCTCTCATCTCTACTTACCGTCGGCTTTGAGCTCAAACTCCACCACAACTTTTGTGATGACGCACACATTCGGGAGCTCGACAAAATGTATCGATATATACAATGTTTATTTTACATCGGCTTCTTGTATATACGCGAAATGGAACGAAAAAGTGAATGAGCTGGGGGAGGTGCATACCTACGTAAAAGGAGTGTTAAGGATTATACTCGAGGCAAGATACGCCAGGCGATCGTCTGGCTCACATGCAAGGGGGGGGGCAGGTCACTAGAAATACAGCATAAGAGGTATACAATGGGATGGAATCATAGTCCGATACGGGTAACGGGTTGAGTGAGGTCGTTGCGTGGGTCGTCGTTATAAAGGGGTAAAAAGGTATAATATAAGTCAAAAAAAAGGTCAAGCAAACAGCAGCGATAAAAAAATAAGTCCCAGAGAAACGATATGCGACTCGGAGAGGACTTTGCAATAATGGGCATAACAGGTCGTGAACGGGGAAAGCATGGTAGAAACCGAAACGGTGAAATCCAAAAAAAAGAAGGGAAAAGAGCAATGGTATCGTCATTGTCTATGTGCGCATGCCGTCGTCAGTCATGAACCCTCCCTCGCTCTCGCTCTCCGACTCCATCTTTACGATGGGAAAATGCGGGCTGCCGGGGAGGATACTAAAGTTGATGCTCGATCCAAACCCAGTGGTACCCTCCTCATACAACCGCCGAGCAGCTTCATACTCCATCTTCTCCTGCTCGGCCTGAGCCAAGAACGGCTGTCTCTCTGCATCCGTCATCGACCGCCATTTGGCCGCAGCCAACACGCTCTGCTTTGTCGTCTCGGTCTCGTCGCCAAAGATGTCCTGCACCAGCCGGGGGTTGGCGCGTATACGTTGGAGGAACATGAAGTAGGCGGAGAGGGGCTTCTTGGGTGCGTTTGGGTCCTTGATGTTGCTCTTGCGAGATTTGCCCGCTTTGCGTTGGGCAGCGCGGAAGAGGTTCTCGCGCTTGATGTCGTCGGGGGTGAGGGTACGCATGTAGGCTTCGTGTTCCTTTTCCCGAGCTTCCTTCATCGCCTGAGAGCGACGTTTGTAGGGCTGCGGATTGTTAAGCAAAAATATGTCACAGAGAAACAATGACGCACCTCCTTCTCAGCTGTGCTGAGGCAGGCATACTCCTGACCGGCCTCCTTGGCTGCTTGTGCGACATTGAGTTTGCGGGTTCCCGAAGCTTGCTGCTTTTGGATCCAGTCGGTAAAGTACAGTTGCCAAGCAGAGGGCGCCAGCTTGGGAGGTCGAAGGACAGATTTGAGCGCTACAATAAGAATGCATTGTTAGCCCAATGGGGAAGGGCACACCTAAAAAACCAGTGGTACTTACGACCATCCTTTGCGGCTGCGGGAAGGGCGGAAGACGGGCCCGGGCTCTCGTCGTCGGGTGAGCGCTTCTTTCGACGAACGGTTGCGTCACGGTCATCTGATACGCTGACTGAATCAGCTCTGCGGGTGCTATAGTTGCGGATGTCTGTGTGGGAAGGGGCGCTTGATGACAAAAAGAGCTGGCCAGAGGAGAGAGAGGCGCGGCGTATGGGTATACGCTGCTGGCGGATGGTGGTCGCGTCTGTGAGGGGGGAGTGTCGGATGGACGGACGCAGGATGGATGGCTGAGTCCGAAGGGCGCTGGGTGCGTCCCAGAGCTGCGAGGCCCAGGAGGGCGTCTGGAGGGACATCTCTCGAGGAGAGACGACGGAATGCACGCGTGGGCGCATGGCTGCGCGTGGATCCTCGAATGTCGAGGGGGGCGATATGGATCGCGGCAGGGGATGGAGTGCCGCGAAAGATGTGGGCGAGAAGGCCGTTGGATCTGCAAAGGACTCTGGGTAGAACGAGGAGACCGAATCCGAGGGCGATGGGATGGGAATGGGGGACGATGGGGCGAGTTCTGGGTCGTTGATCCAGGTGGCGAGGTCTACGTCGTCCTGAGGGCTGTAGATCTCGTACTGCTGCTGGTAGTCGTAGTAGACGGGCTTGACGTCGTCCTGCGGGTATGGGTCCCAGTGGAACTGCGGCTGGTGCTGGGTGTGGAGGTCGTCGAGGTCAAAGAGGAGATCGTCAAAGGCAGAGACAGGCATGGTGGGTCTTTGGAAAGGGAATTGCATGGCTCGCTGGGGTCTTAAAAGGCGGGCGCAAAGGAATCTCAATCCTAATCTCAAGATTGCCATTTGGTTTGGATTCACAATGCGATCCACGACAAGAACTGACTTGGTTCGCACATCACTAATTAGGTAACTACAGCCCACAGCACCGGACCGCCTCCCATTGGCTACACATACTTGTCGTGCACGTACGTCCGCTTTCCCGCCTGCAACACAGTCAGATCAATAGCATCTGCGGCCACAGAAACTCACCTCCCAACCAGGCACGTCGCGCATGATCGCCCGTTCGCGCCCAACAGCGGCCTGCATGCGGCGGTACAGGTCGCGGTCTTCCTCCGCCTGCAGGATGGGCACCAGGTGTATGCGCGACCACACCTTTTCGCGCTCGAGTTCACTGTGATAGCGGCCGGATCCAAACGAGAGCCACGTTTCCCGTTGAGCGCAGGTGACTGGGTCGGGGTTTGTACACGTACCGTCGTTCCAGATTGCCCATGCCCAGTCGGTAGAACCCGTACGCACAAATAGCTGTCACTCCTCCAAGAATCGCGTACGCTCCCGGTCCCCGAGACGGAAGGTTGCGTTTGTACTTTATCGCTTCAAAGCCCCCCGTAGGGGGCATATCTCTGCTCTCGTGTCAACGCAGAACCCATCTCAATGCCAATTCACTCACTGTCTGAAAGGAGCGGACACTAGACCACATGTCAGTTAAGCACACAACACAGAGCACATACTCACTTGATGGTGGTGGTGGTGAAAAAGAGCGTGAATGTCCGAGTCGACAATGAGTGGGATCACGTGAATCTTCCTCTCCTTCGTTCAGAATTTCATTGAAAAATATCAACAACAACAACGGCCGGGTTTCGATTCAAACAATCTGCCAGCAACTGCCACATTCCTTCTTCCCTTCCACACCAATGTCTCCCGCCCCCTCCCCTGCACCGCTGCCGCCACAGCCAGCCTCGGGGCGTCAGAAACAAAAACCCTTCACAGTCGGTATCGCAGCCGGCGCTGAAGATGCAAAGTACCAGGTGAAATACAAGGAGCTCAAGAGAAAGGTCAAGGATATCGAAGTCGTGCGTTGCGGTTTTCTGTTCGCAGCCAAAGCATATATTCATTCATTCGGCTAGGATAACGACAAACTCTCGCTCAAAGTCGAGCAAGCCAAACTCGGTATCCGCAGGATGAAAATGGAACGAGCGTAAGGTTACCTCGTAAACTCTTCTTTTTCACCCATCCCATTTTTGAATCACAGAATCCTATACGAGCGTCTATCGGGCGTACCGCCCTCGCCTACAGGGTTGCAAGAACGTATCCCACTCCCATTGCCACCGTCGTCTGCACACCGCGAACGGGAGTACCAACAACACCAACACCCACCACATCATTCACATCAACAGCCCCACTACTCCCACTCAAGTCACGGTTATGGAGGACGTGACGTGCACGGACATGGTCATTCCGTCTCGGGAATCCCACCGCCTCTCCCGCAGCAGGCGCATCATCCCCACCCACATCAACAGCAGCATCAGCGGGCGATTCAGCCTCCTCCGCCTCCTCAGAGTCATCGCGATCTGGATCTGGATCCACAAATAGCTGCAGGTTATGGTCCTCCTCCGCCGACTGGGCATGCGCATCTGCGGTCGCCGTCATCTAATCCTCGTATCCCAGGAGGAGGAGATCCCCGTGGTGCACTCCCGCCGGGACTGGGTGACCGAGATCCGTCGCTCGGCGTGGGCTCATCACCCCATCTGTCCACCAGCAGCCGCCAACATCTACCCCCGTTGAGTGGTGGCTTGCCGCCGGGTGCTGGGTATGAAAGTTCGTCGAGAGGCAATAACCACGCTAGCCCATCGATGCACCACGCGACGCAGACACGGACGAGGTCACATTCGGCATCTCAATCTCGATCGCAACAAGCTCAACCACCACCGCCTGCCTTGGGCCAAGCAGGTCCCCCGCCGCCTGGGCCTGCGGGACAAGCACCACCACCCCAATCCCAGTCCCAACCTTATCGTGGCAGCACCAGCGGCACCGGGTACCCAGAAAGCTTACCACCCGTCTCTGTCCAACAACCTCTCCATAGCCCTCCCCTGTCCGAGCGCGAGCGAGGGGACCGGGACCGGGATCGGCCCAGACGCGCCGAGCATTACCATGAAGGTTATCCCCCGCCTGCAGATCCGTATGTGGGGTATGACAGCAGGCATGGGCACCCGCCACCACTGCCACCGTCGGCCCATATGCAGATGTCGCCGAGGGGTGCACCGATGCACCCGCACCCACAGCAGCACCAGACTCAGCAGGGGGGCAGAATCCACGCTCATGAGAGGGGTCATGCGCGCTTGGGATCGAGCTCGGGAGCGTATATGGGTCGGGATGAGTATCAGCAGCGGGATATGGATCGGGAGAGGGAGCGTGAACGCGATAGGGAGAGAGAGCAGTGGGAATGGGAGAGGGAACGCGACCGCGAGCGTGAACTACGCGATAGGCGCGACTATCCCTCTTCCAACGCGCGTACGAGCAGCACGCGCGATGTGCCTTCACCGCAGACTCATCGGTCTCGCGACAGGGAGCGTGAACGTGAACGTGACAGGGGAGAATACGACCCCCCACACCATGTGTCCTCATCTCGCAGCCGAGGGGGTGGTGAAGACGGGTATTACCCTCCTCCGCTGCCACCTGATCTGCATCGCGAGCGTGAGCGTGAACGAGACCGCGACCGCGACAGAGATCGAGACGTGCCTCCTCCGCCTGCCCACTCCCGATTGGCAGCCCCACGCGCCGATACGCCAGGCTCGGGCTCAGCGTCAGGTGTTGGCGAGGATTATTATGAACGCGATCGCGCTAGCTTGGGCCCTGCTTCTGGGCCTCCCCCTTCCACCACCACCAGCAAGTCGTATAGACTTCGCCCCGTCCCCGTCTCCCAGCCAGGTGACGATACCCCCTCAGGTCCTCCTTCCTCTGAGCTCGACGGCCCTGCTCCTCAACTTCACGCGCCTGTATTAGATTCGGCTACTACGACAGGTACTGCTACTGGTGGTGCTACTGGCACTGGTACTACGTCGCGGAAACGAAGCCGGAACGAGATGGACGTGGATAGCGATAATGACGCTGCTGATGGAGGG
>Ga0247741_1001317_pt1 | contig 13827 bp, 11 predicted proteins | sample UWRJL213509R2_FD_180945 | JGI IMG/M metagenome (GOLD analysis project Ga0247741, IMG submission 180945) | Plant litter microbial communities from Arlington Agricultural Research Station in Wisconsin, United States - UWRJ-L213-509R-2 | ecosystem: Environmental > Terrestrial > Plant litter >... | reverse complement strand
CTGGTAGCAACGTTCCTCCTCATGGCTTCTGCTACGCCCAAGCGAGGTGTAGGAGAAACATCGCTCATAGGACTCGGACGTGGTGGGCTTTTCCTAGGGTGTATCCAGGCATTGGCAGGGGCGGGAGGGACGTATGAAGATGAGAAGGCCGCTTTCGCATTGAGCCTTTGCATCGGAAGCTTCAGGGGAGCTATATCGACCACTCCGAGGCTGCATACACCCTCTAGTTGCGGTGAAAAGAACCTCGGTAGAAATCACGGCACTCAAATCGAACATCTCGGACTTCATCGCGCGTGGTACAACGACCTGCATACTCAAGCATTCGTCGATCCGGATAGGTCATCCCACCTGGTCTTCGACCGTTCATGATCCTTTCGGCTCTCGTTCACTTTTAGAGGCCAGGTCCAACGTTGAATACCTCTGGATTTGGCCGAGTTCCAGCTCTGGCCTAAACATACGCGAAAGCACCTTCCACTCCTCCACGGCTCGGAGCCGGCGCCTACATCTGTGCTGGCTGGTGTGGAGTCCGCTGCCTCCGTGGCGAAGGCACAAGGGTCATCGTTCCCTTAGTCGATGAAGACCCTAGTGCTAGTGTAGTGGAAAATTGACTCCAAACCTGCAACATATTCGACGTCCACAGGAAAGGCCCTGATCGATTACGCGTTCACCTATGGCGATGGTAGATGGTGGGCCCCCCTCGTCCTCGGGTTCACCTATGCGTTGCTCGTACCAGTTGAACAGCTTCGGTGGAATTCTCGCTGGAAGAGCCGACTACCACAACCACTTCAACCACCGTAGTTTCTGTTCTACGAGGGTACCGACCGATGTCCATGATGTCGGTCGTTCTAGCCGCTTTTACGACTCTGAGGTGTCGGCGCTTGTATGCGAGTTGTACGTACCGAGGAGTACAAGTCCAAATAGAGCTTTACCCCTAAGGCGCGGGGTACGACCCACCAGCTCGTTGAAGTTCGATGAACGGAGCATCGGTTGACTCTTCAAGACACTGTCATATCTCGTCCGACGATGGAAGTGTTGTGCTTCCTTGCATTTTTCATGGAAAGTCAATCCGGATGTCGACGACGGTTACACCAACATGCATTCTCTTTTTTTTCCTGTTCTCGTCAATCCTGGACCCAAACTCGAACGCTGCCGAACATTTATCGACGGCTCGTTCCTGGAGATCCGGACCCTGGTAGACCATATACTATGGATGGATACGCTCTAATCGCCAAAACCTATGCACTTGTACGCGTTACCCCCTCTATTACCTGCATTTGACTAATACATACATTCTAGTCGTTTCCTACATTATGACCGCACGAAATGGTCATATCACATTTGGGGACGGTATCTCTATGGACGTCGCGAAGAGCGGTCGTCGTAGATATTCGTCTCTCGGAATCGTGACCCCAGCGTTCATGACAGAGACATACGGTCGCGGAGCAACCCCGTTTCCCTTAGGCATCGCCTCGCGTTGACTCCGTCTGTCACTAGTTTCTCTACACCCTCCCTTTTTCCACCTTTAAAGCCTATCCCCACCGACCGAGGCTGTATGCATGGGATGGGGGCAGTAAGGCAAGATACCGTTGGTTATCGGCGACCTTCCCGGCGCAGAGAAAGCGAATTGTATTGAATACGACAGACGATTCGAAAACAGTTCTGTCATTTCTTCACAGCGGAAGTTATAGCTTGACGTTGGAAAAATCTAGCCGTGATATCTGGTGGCATGTTGTATGGCGGAGATGTGATCGTCGCGACTTTACGATACGGTATGTCCATGTTCTACTCTCTTGATCATCGTCTCACAACCCATCCTCAGGTTTACAGGTCTCATTCCAACGTATCAATTTCCTACTCCTTTGAGATAAGCAGCACTATCGAGTTCCAAGCGACCCACGCCTCGTTGGCGAGGTGGCAGGCGGTAATCTCCTTCTCCGGATGTATAACAGATGAAATGTAGACCATCGTCACCTTTTCTGTACACATAAAGCCCCTTCAGCGATGTTTGCCATCCTCTTCCGGTCGTCACAAAAATATTTATGTCTGTATTACGACTATGTTTCGATAAGTCCGTGCACTGCGATGCCCTGTCTCAATCCCCAGCGTAGATTTTGAGGAAGAATGAAAGGGGCAGTGAGGGTACTCTTTACGCGTGCATATATCTTAGTGTTCACTCGTTCACGCTCAAGACTCGAATTTCTTGGATGAGACGGTAACAAATCATATACACTTAAGGTATGGGAATCCATCTATTATCTCGATAGTTATGAAGTAAAGCCGGCATGGCAAATAGCTCTGAGACACGACATCTGCCTCGGAAATACGCAATTATGGTTTACTTGGCTGAACCAAACGTGAATTTTTAGCATCATGGTCGGCAATCCCTCTTGCGAAAAATGTGGGTACCAATACAAGAGCAGCGTATCTGAGATTGCCAGGATTTCGATGTGGTTGTCGATGTAGAAAGGTGGCAATACACTAGAGAATTCCGAGAGTAGCTTAGAGTGCGCGAGGATTGCGTATTCAAAGTACTCGTATTCGAAATGCTACATTTCCACCTACGAAACTATCATCCTACTTATACTACATAATGGAATTAGATGAAGTAAGCTACTAAATAACCAATAAGGTGCGTATGAGACTTACCACTCGTTAATCACCTCGAGGATGAAACGAGGCAATGTAAGTCAGTGGCGACGTAATGAGTAAGCCCCGAGCGGTAAACGAGCGTGATATTGTGAAATCGTGAAAGATAGACAAGAGTGTGCTAGTAGAACCGAAAAATAGTTTTGGGGAGTTTGGGGAGATATAGTTCAGTTCTTTTGACAGATATTAGCTCCTTGAAAATGACGGGGCTTACGCTGTTGAAAAGGTAGTACGCCAGAGCGGAAGGAGGCGGACAACTTCACAAGCAGTAAGGTCCTTTTATTGACCGGACAAATGTGATCTAAAACAAGACAGAATCTGTTAATTATTCTACATCTTTCTGACGTAGATTGAGATGGAAGAAATCATTTTATGTGTTGTACATATCTACTGAAGTACACAGAGCAGTATACCTCTACTATTAAGCAGATCCCCCATTTCGCTTGCACATATTTGTTCTATTTCCCAATTTATGTCGTTTCTTTTGTGTTTTGCGCCTCTTGGCACCAGTGCTTTTTGTCTTCAAGGCACCTTGGCAATCCCGCCTTTTTCCAAATCGGACTCGCCTATTGTTCATTAATTGATCATGCCCATTCTTTTTTGTCTCTTACTCTTCACCAATTGCCTATAAAATCCCCAGGCGTTCTGTGTCCGGTTCCAATCCCGCTTTCCTCCTCTTCTCACCCACATCCTCTTTTGCCATCGTCGGTACTTTGCCCTCACCAGGGACCGGAATACGATTAATGCTTGCGGCTTGCTATTCTCAGAAGAAACAACTGCCGACGTCGTCATTCACTGCCCCTGAACCGACCCTCTCTGTATAGGTTTATCCCTTTCCGATCCAGGCTTCTGAGGCCGTACCACCAGATTCAAGTAGCGAGAAGGTCTTCGTCTCGCATTCCGTGGATTCTGTTTTCTCCATCGCCCATAAAAGTAGGCGTGGATCGGCTCCAGCTCCCCATATTTATGCCACTGTATATTTTAGATGTCTTATATTTCTTTTTACATGTAAAAGGCTGCTCATGTGAATATCACTTGGAGATCACGTCAAAGAAAAGCTTGCGTTGTAAGTAATTTCTTAACTTGAGGACTGCCGATCACTACATTTCACCTTTCAGTTCTTTTCATTCTTTGCTCGATAATGAATTTACATTAACCGATATCAGGTGCCAATGAAATGCAAGATATTTTTTTAACACCCACTATCTTGATCCATCTTGGCGGTCCCCACATTTTGTTTCACTTCCCGGCTCGGTACTGGTGATATCGAAATCGGTATTTTATCTTTTGTCGTCTCAGTCTCCAGATCTCTCAATTTTTAAGCGCAACAGTACGCATTTTTGTGTGCAATGGCCAGTTTTCCCCTTCTCCGCTCCTATAAGGTCATGGCGCATGCACAACCTACGTATAATGGCAAGACACTGTGTTAGTTATTACTAAGAACTGGAGTTCAAACGTCCAGCACGAGAGTTTTGAGTGTCCTGAGATCCTCCCGGCCTTCTCCAAAACAAGGGTCCAGCATTGAAGTGAAATCGAGTCCCAAAGCGATGAGAAGTGATTATCTTTCTTTTTGTTTAGCGCCCATCTTGGTGATCCCTACTTTTCTGCCCCTCGCCAGCTCTGTATTTATTGTATTGAAATCAATATATCTTTTATTGTTTGGACTTCAAAGCTCTCGATGCTTGCCACAACACCGTCAATTTTGTGAGCAATGGCCCATGCTTTCGCCCTGTTTATGTCAGGCCCTGAATCACTCACTATAACGGCAAGGCGCCGTGAGTCGTAGCCCGATCATTTTGCCTTTGAGGATAATAATTTCCCCTCTTTCCTAAATGAACAGGTGCTGGAGAAAAATCATGTCCCGAATATTTATGTCCGTAATTATTATGAAAAATGAGGCGCCGAAGCGAAGCGAGGTGGTATGTCTTGTATAAAATATCATATTTGCACTAGTGTCTGTTTTTGGAAGGATATGATATGTTTTCTCCGGCCTTGCGTGGAATTGATCAAAGGGAACGCCCTTTTAATGGGAGGTCTCGTGTTTTGTCTTCCACGACGAGGTAACTACAATAGCTGTAACCATTCCGAGCCAGTCATCACAGGAGATCGGCATGGCATAAAATATTTAACATATTCTACCTGGCTTTAGGCCGCAGGTTTTCACCTGAGAAATGAACATTGCCCCTTGTACCTGAATATTATAACCCTTTGCATTCTGTCTACATCCAGCTTCATCTCTCACCGAAACAAGACCACCATGAGTGAGGTTGGGCTGGGCTGAGCGAAGCGCAGCTCGGACGGGGAGCAAACTGAGCCGCCGGGTGGGCGGGAACAGTTTGCCGGGCGATTCCTCCAAGTGGTCATAGTTGGTTAGAATGAACAACTGGCTACGATTCCAGCCACTGAATCTCAAGCAAATTACAGGTGTAATAGACATAAAGTTATTATGCACTGAAGACATTGCAAATATTGTGCAAGAAGTATGTACGCCAAACAACGACCTGACACCAGTATGTGTCCTACGATCAGCAAGATATCATTTTTCCCGGGTGGGTGGATGGGCAAAAAAATATGCGCCTGCTCGCGATCGAGACGAACGGAAGAAGCGAAAGGTACCGTGTATGCTTGCGCTTGGTTCTTGTTTCCCGCTCGGCTGGACGCTGGCCTTCGGCCTTCGGCTTGAATGGCATGCAAGATGTGGTGGTGCTCGGCTTCAGGCTACGGCCGAGCTGGCAGTGACCACAGCATTTTACCTTTTGGGTCCATCCATGCGGTTCCACAGCACCGTAACGGAAATAGAAGCAGAAGCAAAATCCTATGCAGGCGATAAGTGGATAGATACAAGGATCCAACGCGCGTTAGAAAAGTACAAGTGGGGCTTGAGCCTATGTAGCTAGAACCGTTGACAAGGGAGATTTCGACTGCGGTTCACGTCAGGTTCACGTCAAGTTCGCGTAGGGCCTGGGATTGTAAATGTATAACCAATACATTCGAATTTTGTTATAAACCAATCACATTCTGTGAATATCACAGACTCAAGGAAATTTGAGCCAAGGTGGAGGCCAGGGAATCGAATTGCTATTCAAGTCCACTCTACGTTCACATCTTGAAGCAGAGTATAATCATCTGTACGACGAGACAGAACTAGGTGTCAGCCATGGCTGCGAATAAAGCGGTGATCAAGATAGCATATATCTCTAAGTACAAACACATTGGTAGTCATATGAACAATAAGAGTCATAGAGGCGATACATATTTGAGGTGGTCACCCGATGACAGATCTTCATTCCCACCGTTCATAGCTGGCAGGCAACTAGGTCCGGCTGGCACCAGACCATTGTCTGCGTCAAAAAATCCTTCCCAAAATCCTTCACCTAAGCAGTGTAGGCTTAGATGTATAGGCATTCAGATTTTCCATACTAAAATGATGTCGTAACCACATATGTGGTAATCAATAGCTTCTGCCCATTCGGATTCCGTTGTTCCGTGGTCATATATAGACGGTCAGCCATGCCACAAGTTGATCTCAACGTTGAACCATTCAAGAACCATCTACCCCAAGACCAGGTGGACAAATGGGCTGTATGTCGATCCTACGCCAATGAATTTACATTCAAATTTGACACAAACTGCATTTCAGAAACGTGGGCATGGGCAGCTTCAAATCGTATTTACATCTGAAGAAATACGAACCGACTTCAGGGGAAGAAGACCGTAAGTATGTAATCTGGGGTTTCCTTGAACAATTTCTCACTCAAATCCATACTGCAAAATATTAGGAATCATGAGAAACTTCGCTTCTGCGGTGGATGTGTCGGCACTGGTATTGGACATGCCAGGGCGGCTGGGTAACCTTGGAAATTCATATTCTCGTCGCTTAGAACATAGGGGCAACGTAACTGAACTCTCCGACACCATTTTTGCCCAGCAGCGAGCAATTCAACTCACCCCCTATGGCCACATTGATATGCCCGCAAGGCTGCACAACCTTGGGGTCTCGTTTTTGTGTCGCTTTGAACGGACAGGTGATCTATCTGATCTCTCGGAGGCCATCACAACCAAGCAGTGCGCAGTCCGACTCACTCCCAATGACCACTTTGAGATGCCGCGGCGCTCGGGCAGTCTTGGATATTCATTTCAGCGTCGCTTTGAACATACAGGCGACATATCTGACCTCAAGGCGGCCATCTCATACAAGCAGCGGGCAGTTCAACTCACCCCAGATGGACACCAGGACATACCAGCAAGGCTTAACAATCTTGGAATCTCATTCCTAAGTTACTTTGAATACACAGGCGATGTCGAGGCCCTCACAAAAGCCATTTCAACCCAGCAGCAGGCAGTTCAGCTCATCCCCTGTGGCCACCCAGACCTGCCAGGGTGGCTCAGTAACCTTGCAATGTTGCATTGTCGTCACTTTGAATGCACATGCGATGTCTCTGACCTCGGTGAAGCCATCTTAGCCCAGCAACGTGCAGTTCGGCTCACCCATGATGGCCATATTGCCATGCCAGGACGGCTGGCTAACCTGGGAACTTTATTTCGGTGCCGCTTCGAACATACAGGCAACGCCTCTGACCTAAAGGAGGCCACCTCAACCGAGCACCGGGCTGTTCAGCTTGCCCCCAATTTCCACCCTATATCAGCAAGGCCGACTGACCTTGAAAATTCATTTCATCATCGTTTCAAACGTATGAACGGCTGCGCTGATATTCGTACTGCCATATCCACATTTACGAATAAAATATCTGCAACAACCTTTGGACCTCCCTCCGCTTGCCTGTATGCTGCCCAACGATGGACAGAGCTCTCAACGATTCACGATCATCCGTACACCCTGAAGGCTTATGGAATTGCAATTGATCTCCTCTCCGAAATCGCTGGTATGGACCGCACCATCGAGCAACGACACGCCTCTCTCACCGAGATCTCAATTTTAACCACATCCGCTGCTTCAGCCGCATTTTCTCTGGGAAAGTTTGAGAAAGCTCTGGAATGGCTTGAACAAGGCCGCTGCCTTGTCTGGAGCCAACTCGACCAACTTCGCACACCCCTAGACCAGCTTCGCGAACACGACGCACATCTGGCACAACGCTTCTCAGACATTTCAAACACATTGGAGGTATCTTCATCTCGCAGATCGGAGGGTCTGAGTATAGACGCTCCGCTCTCACAAAAAATCAGCTCACAAGATGACGCCCATCTTCACATCAAGCTTTCTCGTGAATGGAGCGAGCTGCTCGACAAAATTCGCTGCATTCCTGACCTCCACAACTTTCTTCGACCACCTCAGGCGTCATACTTGCTTCAACACCTGCCACAGGAGGGTATTGTAGTCCTTGTCAATGTTCATAAATCCCGCTGTGATGCCCTCGCTCTCGTCTCCAGCACTGATGCCCCCATCCACATCCCTCTTGATGATTTTACTCATGAGCTGGCGTCTAAGCTCAGGGACTGGCAGTGTAGACTCCTTTATTTATACGGGTTTCGTACGGAAATACCTCCTGCACCACCGCAGGAAATCGGTGCCCTGCCCAACAGCTTACATTATGTTCTCAAGACACTCTGGTTGTGTGTAGTGAGGCCAATCCTGGATGGTCTTGCGTTCTCCGTGAGTATCTCTCAGTTCCTGACATATCATTTCGTTAATTTCATTTTTCCAAGTCTACTCCTCCATCAGACCCTATCCGAATCTGGTGGTGTCCAACTGGTCCCTTGGCATTTCTGCCACTCCATGCTGCAGGAATCTATAGTCAGCATGGGCAATCCCCACCAGGCTCCTGCATTTCGGATTTTGCAATCTCTTCCTACACGCCTACTGTCAACTCGCTCATTCAGAAGCTCAAGGAGCCTGCTTGTGTACAAGAACCCGCATTGTCAAAACTCCTTATCATCAGCCAACCAAATACCCCAGGCCTATCTCCACTCCCTGCAACCACAAAGGAAATGGAGTGCATCTGGAAAGCGACTGGAGCAGATAAAGGCGAATCTCTTTGTCTAGAACATGGGCTAATAGGAAAACCTGAGGCTGCCTCGGTTGAACGAGTCAAATCTGAGATGGAAGCATATGGGTCGATCCACCTCGCCTGCCACGCCAGACAGGATCAAGATAATCCTCTCAAAAGCGGCTTCTTCCTCCATGATGGACGACTCGAGCTTTCGGAAATCATGAAGCAGAAGTTTGCCGTTCGCGAGTTGGCATTCCTATCAGCTTGTCAGACGAGTACTGGCGCCGAGAAGCTCTCAGAAGAGGCGGTCCACCTCGCGGCTGGAATGCTTGCGGCTGGATATCGAAGTGTGGTGGCAACTATGTGGTCCATCAAGGATAAGTATGGCCCCGTGGTGGCGGAGAGTTTCTACAAATATCTTATGGAGAGGGGAAAGACTTCCGCACAAGCACACTTTGATAGCAGCAATGCTGCACGTGCCCTGCATCATGCCATTCAGAGCATTCGAGAGACGATCGGTGACTCCGAGCAAGGACTTCTGACATGGGTTTCATACGTTCACTTTGGCTATTGATTTTTTTCATTTCTGGTTTATAGTTTATTGCGCATTTTGAATGACAACTACTGCTGAATTATCATGGACTGATTCAACAAAACTGCCTTCGCTATGAAAGTAAGAGAATATAAGCAGTAAAGGCAGACGACAAGTGTGACAGCTAATTTGGAGAGCAAGATCAGACCGTTTGATATGTACAATTGCCTTCCCAGTGGTGCCATCCTCGTGTGCGGGTCTTCCGGCACCTTTAATCAGGACAGATAGAGTAGGGATCGATCCAAAAATAATCACGTCACGCAGGTCCGGAATATCGATGCCAACAGCCAGAATATTGGGTGTAATATGGAGTATCAGAACTCATTGATTTACAACACGGTAGACTCTTGAGAATCTAGCCCTTTTTCTTTGTACACTAGAAAGGCACTGGCAAGGGAGTGATGATGTTGAATTGAAGTTTTGAAAAAGACTGCATGTCCTCTGGAAGGAGACTGTGTAGGTACACAGCCAGTTAGTGTCCATCACCGCCCAAAAATATGTTCCCATTCGTGAAGAAGGTGCGTTTCGTCTACTGCCAAATAACCCAAATGTGATCTGACACTGGAATTTGAAATAAAAGCAGTGAATTGAGGTGACTGAACCCAATTAAAATGATTTAGTGCTGTCCTGCACACACCTCTCACCAAAGATTACAAGGCGGTGTGGCCAATCCTGCTACTGCTAAAAGTTTGTTGGGAGATGACTACACCAATCACTCCCTTTTGTAACAGTGCAGGAACATATATTAGAGAAGATTTCCACCAGTCGCAATGATGCATACAACATCCGTTCCAGCAAGAATTCTGGCCGAACATCCAAGCCGGAATAATTGAGTGAATTCCCTCGTGTTCTTTAATGAGCGCAAATGACGGAGGAATGTGACCTGCCACTCGGCAGTCGGACTTCACAGCCGCAGTATCAATAGGGGACCGTAGGTCCCAGACCTAATAACTCAGAGAAAGCAGACGTCAGACAGGAAATGTCTGCCGCACGGTATTTACCGCAGAGGTTTGAAATCTGGGTGATTAGTTGGGCGTGAGCAGTTCATGACATGGATTAAGGGTTGGAACTTGAAGCTTGAGTTTGAGGCTGTAGAGATGGTGACATAATATTGCTTGTTAAGTCTGTATGCACAGCATGAATTGTGGAGGCGATGCACATCTGAGGTCGACTTGCGACTTTACTTTAAAGTTTATAAAGGAAATATATCACAGCCTCCTACAGGTGCCGATCAGGATGGCATTGTTCTATGTATATAGGCGGTTAATGTCTGCGTGGCCGATCTCAACTTTGAACCATCTGCCCCAGAACCAGGACCCCAAATGAGTACGTCAATCCCTCAAACTACTTTTCCTCTATCCCTTTGACATTAATCCCGCAGATAAGATTGCCGCAGGAGAGCTGTCCCATGCAGAGACAGCCAACCAGGTCTCAGCGTTTGTAACAAACAATGACGGTGGAGGCACCGCTAGCGCCTTGTGGGTTGATAATAACCGAGGCACTACAGCTGGTAAGTACAGCAGGGATTATATGATAACTTACTTACCTGCTCTACTTTCAGATCCAATATTTGAGACTCCTGCACCTGTTGAAATTGATCTACATGTACTTGATAGGGTGGCATCTGACATTGACCTCTCCGAGAGGGCACTTTTTCAGTCAGTGGGGACAGGTGAAGCTCTCGATAGAAGTGTAAATCCCAGTTTCAGGTTCTGTATAACTGGTAAATATCGACCAATCGAATATGATATCGATATTTTAGTCATCGTCATCTTCAGACCTCCAACTTCAACTTGAATGCGTAACAAAAGGGTCTGATTTTCCATTCCTCAACACAGTCAGACTCTTTATTTTTGGCTCCGTCACCAAGGATATGGTTTTGTTGGAAAGGGACACCGAGTTACCAATGACATGGAAGCAGTCCTCATTCGCTGAACTGTAAGAATCTTATAGCCCATAACTCATATGCAAGATTTAACCCCAATTACGTTCCAGACCCACAGACGCAGGTGGCCTTACAATTGTGGCTACATCTGATGAATACTCAGACTTTGCCTTTATGACTTTAACGAAATGTGATTTGGCTTTAAGGTCAGAAGCCAGTGAGTGGGTGATCAGGGTTTTTTTCGAACAACCGCTCACCTGAATTTGATACGGGAAACTACTAGGAGTCACAAAAACCTTCACTTCTGTGGCAGGCGTGCCGGCACTCAAATTGTCATTTCTGGTTAGTGAGATTCCACGAGAGGAGTATATAAAAAATGGCGATGATGAAGTGCTAGACCTAGGTAAGCTCAAACTGGGACTTCTGAACGAAATACAAAATTTTAAATATACGCAGCTGGGGAATCATGCAACCGTGGATTTGACTTGATGGAACACTTCGAACGCACGGGTAATCTCCCCGATATTTTGGAAATAATCAAAATCCAGCAGCGAGCAATTCAACTCTCCCCCGATGACCACCCTAAAATGCCTGGACGGCTGGATAATCTTGGGGTTTCACTTCTGTGTTGCTTCGAACACACTGGAAATCTATCCAATATCTTCGAAGCCATCAAAATCCAGCAGCGAGCAATTCAACTAACACCCGATAGACACCCTGAAATGCCAAGACGGCTGAATAATGTCGGAATGTCGTTCCTGTGCTGTTTTCAACATACAGGCAATGTTTACGACCTCACTGAAGCTATCTCAATCCAGCAGCAGGCAGTTCAACTCACCCCCCATGGCCACCCCGACATCCCGGCGAGGTTGAGTAAACTTGCAATTTCATTTCAACACCGCTTCGAATATACTAGCGACGTTTCTGACCTCATGGAAGCCATCTCAATCCAGCAGCAGGCAGTTCAACTCTCTTCCAACGGCCACTTTGACCTGCCGATGCGGTTGGATAATCTTGGAAATTTGTTTCTGAGTCGTTTTCAACATACAGGCAATGTTTGTGACCTCTCAGAAGCCATCTCAACCGTGCAGCAAGCAGTTCAACTCACGTCCTGTGGCCATATTGACATGCCAGCAAGGCTGATTAACCTTGGAAATACATTTCAGCGTCGCTTCGAACATACGGGGGACGTCTCTAACCTCAAGGAGGCTATCTCAGCCATGCAGCGAGCAGTTCAACTCACCCCTGATGGCCATCCTGACATGCTGGCAAGGCTGAACAACCTTGGAAATGTATTTTTGACTCGCTTTGAATCTATAGGCGACCTCTTAGACATAACGGAAGCCATCTCAATCCAGCAACAGGCAGTTCAGCTCACGCCAGAGGGCCATATTGATATGCCAGCAAGGCTGAATAATCTTGGATCTTTATTTCTACGCTGTTTCGAAAGGACAGGCTATGGCCAGTCCCTCATGGAAGCCATCTCGATCCAGCAGCGGGCAGTTCAACTCACCCCCCATGGCCATCCTGACATCCCGGCAAGGTTGAATAACCTTGCAATTTCATTTCAGCACCGGTTCGAACGTACTGGTGACGTTTATGACCTCAAGGAAGCCATCTCGATCCAGCAGCGGGCAGTTCAACTCACCCCCGATGGCCATCCTGACATCCCGGCAAGGTTGAGTAACCTTGCAATTTCATTTCGGCACCGGTTCGAATGTACTAGCGACGTCTCTGACCTCATGCAAGCCATCTCAATCCAGCAGCATGTAGTCCAACACACCCCCGATGGCCACCCCGACATTCCGGAAAGGCTCAATAACCTTGCAATTTCATTTCGGCACCGGTTCGAATGTACTAGCGACGTCTCTGACCTCATGGAAGCCATCTCCATCCAGCAGCAGGCAGTTAAACTCACCCCTGACGACCACCCTGAAAAGCCGCCAAGGTTGAGTAACCTTGCAATTTTATTTCAGCGTCGCTTCGAACGTACTGGCAATGTCTCTGATCTCGCAGAAGTCTCCTCAGTTCAGCAGCGGGCAGCTAAACTCATCTCTGATGGCCATCCTTACATGCCGACCAGACCGAATAACATTGCCTCTGATATAAGCACCACCATATCTGCTCATAAAAGGTCTGCGATTACCTTTGGTCCTCCCTCCGCTTGTCTGTATGCTGCCCAACGATGGACAGCCCTCTCAACGATTCATGATCATCCATACACCCTGAAGGCTTATGGAATTGCAATTGATCTCCTCTCCGAAATCGCTGGTATGGACCGCACCATTGAGCAACGACACGCCTCTCTCACCGAGATCTCAAGTTTAACCACATCCGCTGCTTCAGCCGCATTTTCTCTGGGGAATTTTGTGATAGCTCTGGAATGGCTTGAACAAGGTCGCTGCCTTGTCTGGAGCCAACTCAACCAACTTCGCGCACCCCTAGACCAGCTTCGCATACACGACGAACATTTAGCACAACGCTTCTCAGACATTTCAAGCGCATTGGAGGCATCTTCATCTCGCAGATCGGAGGGTCTGAGTATAGACGCTCCGCTCTCACAGAAACTCAGCTTACAAGAAGGCGCCCATCTTCACATCAAGCTTTCTCGTGAATGGAGCGAGCTACTCGACGAAATTCGCTGCATTCCTGACCTCCACAACTTTCTTCGACCACCTCATGCATCATACCTTCTGAAACACCTCCCACCAGATGGCATCGTGGTTCTTATCAACGTTCACGAATCCCGCTGTGAC
>Ga0247741_1001316_pt1 | contig 13827 bp, 14 predicted proteins | sample UWRJL213509R2_FD_180945 | JGI IMG/M metagenome (GOLD analysis project Ga0247741, IMG submission 180945) | Plant litter microbial communities from Arlington Agricultural Research Station in Wisconsin, United States - UWRJ-L213-509R-2 | ecosystem: Environmental > Terrestrial > Plant litter >... | reverse complement strand
GCAGAGGCATCCTTGTAACTCGCCTTGTCATGCCTTGTGCGCACTGCCATTAATGTGAAGTGCGTCGTAGGCAGCGCTAAGATTAGATTCGGTGGGCGTCTATTTTTAGAGATGATTGTTGCCCACTGTCAAGATCAAGAAATGAGATCACCGCCTGAATACAGCGAGGTCATCACGATTCACGGGTGCTAACATCGTTCACGGTAGGGCACGGTGTCAACGAGCTTGCTGAGATGTTAAATATATTTATTTCCTAATTTACCCGTTGTGGCCAGAAGGAGGTCGGTGCGGTATTGAATGGGAGTACCCGACCTCCTCGTACGTTTGCAGGCGACGCTGATGGGAATTCCTCGCAGCCTCGGTGTGGAGTTGAGGATTGGCGAGAGCTTGGACTATAATATATAGACCACCATGACGACTGCGGAGAAAAGAGTGGGCAGAGAAGAACTTGGCCAGCAGCTGTCGTGTAGTCGAGACTGTGGCGTCTAGATATCGATAACGAGGACTTTGAAAATGCGGGATTTTGGCTGGTTGGCGGGCACAGCATCGTTGGGGTCGGATCAACTGAATGAAGGACGATACGAGGGCAGCCTAAGATAGGGGGGCAGAAGTACTCGCGGGAGGCTGGTCGGACGAAGTTGACGCAAGGACACATGAGGCCAGAGTAACCACAGCAGCCTCTGGCGAAAACCCCGCATTCTCGCTTGCTGCCAGCTGGGTGCGAACGTGCATGAATAAATAAATTTACTATGAAAAGACTAGTAGATTTGTATCCGATTTGAAGCAAAAGGATGCAGAGAGACGCTGGATAGTAGCAGAGCAGAGCAGCTGTAAAATCGAGCACGGAGATCGGGACGGGATTTCCAAAGAATCGGAGGTTTCCAGATTTGGCTGTATTGCTGTGCCAGGCCCGTGCGCAGCAGCTTATAGCTGCAAGGTCGCCGTCAACAATCGTACACTCCCCTTCCTTCCTCCTCGATTATGTTTAAATACACCAACGTCCAGTGTGTTGCTGTTATTCAATAACCCACGCAGGCGTAGTCGCTGCAGGCGAGCCTGCAAGTGGCTTGCCAACTATCCAAAATGGTGCGTCACTTATCAGGGGCAACAATTGTCTCCTCACCTCGTCGCGTAGATCGTCAGCACAAAGAAATACGCATGGTACGCATCTCACGAAAAAATTAATCTCGTCGTCTCTAAAAAAATTTATAGCGAAACCTGCATCAAAGGCCATAGGTCTTCAGCATGCAAACACACTGACCGCCCCCTCTTCGAAATTAAAAAGAAGGGAAGGCCGGTCACCCAATGCGAACACTGTCGAGAGCTCCGTAAAACAAAACAAGTCCACGTCAAATGTCTCTGCGAGTCAAAGGCTCCAGAGCCATCCTCCTCCCATGGTGTGTTAATCCATACTCTATGGACTGTATGACGATCGGCTCATGGATAAGATCTACATTCGTGTTCTTCATTCCTTAGTCCATCCTTCAGGTTTTGAACGCGCCGCGTTTCCCAACGGCTTGCCACAGGCCTTGGAAGCGTCGGTCGCTTTTCAATCCCAAGGAGAGGTTTCCTCTTCTGACGATGATCATGGTGGTATGCAACCCCTACCCGACGGACTTTTTTTTATGCGTCCGCTGATCACTACCATCCACTAGGCGTCGTCCACAAGTGCAAGTCGGGAGACCCCTGCCGTTGCATCATGCCTAAACCCAAAGGCAGTCGCAAGTCGTCGTCCGACCATGCGCCAGCCGCCTCGGGCTCATCTAGCAGCGCTGCCATCATGAATCGCATTGCCGAGCTACGCCCTGTTCTTCCTCGTCCTCCCGATGGTGGTCCAGTGCACAACCCCTCAAGTGGTGTTGCCCACTCGCACCCCAACCGTCATCACGAAAATGGGCCTCAGCCCTACAAGGTAGCCTACGGTATGGCACATCAGCACCTTCCTATGCAGCACCATCAGTCTTACGCTTCACCTGGTCCTTCAAATCTTACATCCACGTCGTTCACGTTCAACGACGACCAGAACTTCGCCGAACAAATGCAAATGATGGGCGTCAATCCATGGGCGGTGAATCAAGCTCCAAGCAGCGGCGATCTCGACCTTGATACCACAAACCTCACTTTCCCCTCTCTCTGTGGATGTGGTGATGACTGCAACTGCCCAGGTTGCTTCCATCATAACAACCGTGCTACCGCTACTCCCTCCTCTTCCTCCGCTTACGCCTCATGTACAAACCCCGGTGCCTGCGGTACCTGCTTGGACTGCACTATCTTGTCCCTCCCGGCCTCCACCATCCTCCCCGACGACACGGCCTTGTCAATACATAACTCCAACGAGCCCATCGCAGAGTGGTTAAGGCAGCTTTCCACATCCGATTTCTTGGATCCTTCAAATTCTTTCCAACAACCAGGGTTTCCTGATTTCAACCAACAAAATTGGTCGCTAATGAACCCAAGCGAGCAGCCGTCTTACATGCAGCCCGACTTTTCCTTTGGCGCTGACATGAGCGGCCAAGCCGTGCGCGGCGGTTTCCCTCAATCGCAGTCTCACCGTCGTTCTCAATCGTCCATGTCCAACATCGATCCTCTCCTCATTCCCTCGGTGCCCAGAGCACAATTCCTCGCTCTTCCCAACTCAGACCTGTCCCGCAGCCGCTCGCCCTCCACGTCTTCTCAGTCAAGCCACCAAGACTCCGAGCTCTCCTTTGGTGGTGCAGCTCCAAGTGTCGGTCGTGGGCCAACACCCCCTTACAGACCCAGTGGACGCGTCCAGGGGATGTTCAACAACACCCAAGGCGTGCGATCGGCACCACAGCTCAACATCTCCGTCCCCATCCCAAGTTCGAGCTCGAGGCCTGTGATGAGCCGCAGCACGAATTCGGCGGGTGGGGTTAGTTTGAGTGTGCCGAATCAGTCTCCTGGTGGGTTCAGTTCGGGGCGGAGGTCTGCTTTGGGGTCGGCGAGTGCCACTGCCAGCGCCCGTCCACCTTACGCATCGAGCAATCCCGAAACTGAAACTGGAGCGTCGGACCAGCAGTATGATCCGTCGTCTCTGGCTGGGTTGAACATTTATTGATGTGGGGCTGGTTGATCGACCGCTTCATCTTCATCCTCATTTTCATCATCATCTCAACTCTTCTCACCTCAACCTTCTTGTGATGTTTTCTTTTCTATTTAATACATCGTCGTAGCTGCCGCTTCTTATCACTTGTACATGAGCTCGTTGATGCTCGTAATCTCGTTTTGTCGTTTGAATTTGTACTTAATAACCATACCCGTGAGTCCTCGTAGCAGTCGCTTGTATGTAGTTTGAATGCATATGTGTTTGACATTCCTTTCCGCGTTTCTGCGATCGATCGATGTGACGAGTGACTACAGCCATGTGGATCTCCTAAGTCGCAATTGCGTATAATTATGATTTAGATACTCTGCCGTGCACTAGTCCGCCTCTCAAACATTCACAAACCAACCAAAGAAATCAATAGATCCATCAGTGGTCCAGCGAACGGCTCGAATGTGTCCACTTAGCCTTTATAAATTGACGGACCTGGGACCTAAATGGACGAGACAGCCATGAATTGGTGCTTGCGCATATCAAAAACCGACAAAGACTAACTTTATAAGCAGTGGGCACAGGCCAGTAGATATCGATTATAACCATAGGATCTGTGAGCACAAGAATTGTCAGTTTGCTGCCTACATATTAGTCGTAGGAGCTAAATTTGGAATAGTAGAGCGTTTCTAAGACATGTCATACCATCTGCAGCGATATATCCCGGTATCGAGACCATCTTCGGCTTGCCCGTTCCTCCGTTCGTTATCTTGAGCTGCGCACAGCCAACGAATATCTCGGGTGCACCAGGGATGTGAAGGGCAAGTTGTTCCATTCGTAGAAGATACTGCATATGTACAGAACGAGAGGTGAGAGCTAACATTAGCAATGCAGTAGAAGCTCCAGTGGAAGGAGTGCATACCTCTCCGGACGGAACGGACGAAGGGATCTTAGCTGTGAAAGTACTCTTTTCGAGTGATTTAAACTTGAATGAGGGCTTAAAGATAGCACCCCATTCAGCAATCTAAAAATGCCAATGGTCAGCTAAGAATTGATACACCAAATCCAAGCTAAAAAACCACGAACCTTAAACCACCTCTTCCCACTACCATCCCACATTACAGCTTTCATTCCACTAGGTGCCTTGCCCAGGTACATCGCCGTCGGTCCATTGTGATAAACCTTCTTGCCTTCCCCAAGCCTAAAACCGACCTTACTGCCCGCTTTGACGGAGACGGTCTTGGAAGCGGGTTTGACGTTTACGTTGCATGTGACGTCTGTTGAGGAGATGTTGTGTACTGGGGAGTTTTCGGCAGGTTGGCGAACGGCGGATGTGGTGTTGAGAGTCTGGGTGAGAAGTGTTGCGAAAATGTCTGCGGTAAATGGTGGTTAGTAGTATTGCTATGAAGTGTATGAAAATGGACGAAGACTCACAGTGAGCCGCTGAGAACTGCAGGAATGATAAAACGAAAAGGATCGCCGTCCACTTCATGGTGCCACTGAACAGGAACAAATGGGCAGACTAGTTGAGTGCGCTTTATAGCTAACAAATAGCAAATATGTCTGATTTTTATTCTGATTTTGAAGCCTTCAAATGACCCCAAGACGTGAAGGACAGGAGTGAGACATGGCAGAAATGTTGTTCTAGATCTCAACATTGATGTGGACGCGCGGCCCCAACCCCCGAGTATCAATGCAAAGCAGTATTCTCCAGACTCCTGTTTGGAGACAACCTAGATGACCAGCTGCAAGAGAAAACCAAGAGACCCATCGCGGCCACCCCTAGACGTAGCACCCAGTAGGAAATCTGAGATGGTCTGAACTTGGGATGTTTCGTGAAACATAGCTCATTTCGCGAAGTGAAGCTCAATGAATGACCACAGCGTTGAGAGTGCACCGAAAGACTGCAGAATCCCGCAGTGACTGATCTGAATATCAGAGCCGCATTGCAAGCGTGCCGATGTTTATTCACACGATATCCTTGCTGTGCTTTCAAGTCATAAGGTCACATAGACACCTGTAGAAGCGATTTCACCAAAGAGTGTCAATGTCATTGATTGCATACCTTTGGGCGCCCAACTACCATTCTCTGATTGGAGGATAAAAGAGCTCTTCACCAATCCACCAGCTAATCATGATAAGTTCAAGCCCCACGAGCCCCACGAGCCCCATGAGCCCCATTTTCGAGTAAGTCCTACCGCCATTTCATCCATGCACGAATTGACAATCTGATCGATGGTAGGAAAATGGGACCACGCGTCTTGGCACTGGTCATCGGAATCAACGAATATTCTGCCTCGGATGAATATCCAAATCTCAAAGGCGCCGTTCGAGATGCGGAAGCATTCGAAACTTTCCTCAAGACACGCCTCAACGTTCCCGATGAGAACATAATCAACCTCCGAGATGAGAGAGCCTCTCGTGCTGCAATCCTTGAGGCTTTGAGTTCCCTTCGAGACGACCCAAGGTACAAGAAGGACGAAGCAGCGATCATAATTTTTTATGCTGGCCATGGTGCTCAGGTTGACAAGCCAGAGGAGTGGGTGGACTGGGTTACGAGTACAGGCAAGATCGAGATGCTTTGCCCAAGTGATATTGGAAAGATCACCAAAAATGTGGTTAATGGCGAAGAGGTCGAGGAGATCACACCTGGAATTCCAGATCGTACTATCTCGACAATACTAAACCACATATCCGACATCAAAGGCAATAACATCGTAAGTGCTCTTTTTTTTTAAAAAAAAAACAGCATTCATATAAATGCTCACTCTTTCCATTACCAGACTCTCATTCTCGACTGTTGCAGCTCTGGAGGGATCGCTCGAGGAGAAGACGTCTGGGAAGAGATGAAGGAATATACAGCTCGTGAAATTACCACTCCTCCTCCCATTAAATCTTCTGTCGATGAGGCCGTCTGGTCGAAGGAAGTCAAGGCTGAACTTCCTGCCGCTGGATGGTCTGGGCGGTTTCATTCGTCGTATGTCCTGCTCGCAGCTTGCGGGCGTGATCAACAAGCTATGGAAGACCCTCGGGTCTCAAGAGGACTCTTTTCAAACATGCTGCTAAAAGTACTCGATAGCGATCAGATTGGAAACTTGACCTATTCATCGCTGATGCACAAGCTGAGCATGCCACAATGGTAGGAGCATGAAACTTACATATCTCGTCCGAACGACTTATATGTCCCACAGGCAGACTCCACACTGCGAAGGTCAAGGGATTAACTGGCGTGTTTTCAACAATAGCTCTGCCGGTGCTGACCCGGCTCTCATCCTCACCAAGCGAGAGAAGAACGGGTCAAACACCCTTCAGGCAGGCGAAGCCCAAGGCGTTGCAAAAGGGTCTCGGTATGCCGTCTATGCGTCAGATCTCATCGAGTCATCTGTTTCTCCGAACCCACGTCTCGGACACGTCCTCGTCACCTATGTTGGCCTCTTCTCGGCCACGGTGGAGCCAGTGGACTACGAGCCAAGGTTTGTGCTCCCGAGGCTCTGTTATTCCAAGCTCGTACAACCAGCATCGCGGTCAATATCGGTATACTGCGATGACAAGGCTTGGTTAAGTAAGGTCTTTCCAACGGATATCAAGGAGGAAATACCCATGGTGTTTGCCGACCGTGCTGACTCCTGTGACCTACAGCTCAGTATATTGGAAGGCAAGGTGTACTTCGACAGATACCATCCCCTCGTCACTCCTGAACTTGGTTCGCGGATTCGATACACGTTGGCTGCCGATGATCACAAATCTATACGCGACGTAGTCGGGAAGTCACAGCACTTTTACTACCACTTAACTCGTACCGGACCAGACAACTTCAGGGGTGTCTGGATGGAGCTTAAAGCGTTGAAACCGGAGAAGAGTTTGGACTTTGACATCATCTACAAGCCAACGGGAAAAAATTATATCCAAGACAATCCCGCCACAGTTCCCGTCGATTCGGATGAGTACTTGGGCATGACTATTTTCAACCAGACCGAACGGGCACTTTATCCCTACCTTTTCTTCTTTGATCCAACGGAGTTGAGCATCAGTATGTCGATTTATCCACCAACTAACATTTGCTGATTTTTCACACAGTTGAATGGTACAGACCTCCATTCGGGGCAGGTCAAGGAAGCCTCACCACTAGGGTCGATGCTCCGCTCCCATCTAGATCCATGTTAGGCGTTGGGTATGGCGACGGGGGAGTTGATCCATGGCAGTTCACCCTCCCGGACGGCGCGAAGAAGGATGTAGGATTCTTCAAGTTATTCCTTTCGACTCGACCAGCGTTCTTCGAAAGCATCCTCCAGGAGTCTCCTTTTGCGGGATATCAAGGTCGAGGTGGAAGGCCTAAGGCTCCCCAACCTGTTGACGAGGAGACATGGGGCAGCCAACTCGTGACTGTCATACAAGTTGAGAAGTAGAAGGGTCTCAGAGATATTGTAACTGCTCACAGATATATATGCATGTTCTTGGTTGTCCATAAAGAAAAGTCCTATCCCGGTGACAGAGTGTGACTCCATTTAGGCTACGGTGACTTCCCAATTAGGCCCCACTGCTCCCCGCTATGACTCCTTTATAACCTGAACACGATCACGCTTTACGAGTCTCTGCCGGCCTTAGATATCAAGTTTCCATCTCTCGGCGAATGTCCCGATACGATAATCTCACTGAACTACTTTCCAAGGCACCAGTATGGTCCGCCGAGAATGAGCAAGTATGTTTTCCCATCCGCACGATGAGCTCGATCTAATCCAAGCTGACACACTTGTAGTCGATACTAGAGCCTTTCAAATACATCACTTCCAACCCCGGGAAGGAAATTCGAGGCAAACTTATTGAAGCGTTCAACATTTGGCTTAACGTACCTCCCGAAAGGCTGCAAGTTATTGCGAAGATAGTCAACATGCTACACGCAGCCAGTCTCATGTAAGACGACATACCCACTGACCATCGTTTTCTGATTGAAATAGGACAGGATAGATGACATAGAGGACGATTCCCAGTTGCGAAGAGGGGCCCCTGGTTCGTTGCAGCTTGCCATTTCTCTCACTTTCCTGGTTAAATGGTTTGTAGTTACTCATAAGATATACGGAATCCCTCAGACGATTAACACAGCAAACTATGTCTACTTTCTTGCCTACCAGGAACTGTTTTCCCTTCGAGGATCAACCGCATCTGCCCAACCTCGACAAGCTCTCGATGCTTTGGTCACCGGTAGGGGTCCGCAGCTAGCTTTCGGTCATAGCTAACAACCCCCTTACCAGAGGAGCTCCTTTCACTTCACAGAGGGCAAGGTCTTGAAATCCTTTGGAGAGACTCGCTTCAATGTCCTTCGGAGGATGAATACATTACGATGGTCAATAATAGTACGTTGTGCCCATCCCGCCGTCTGCTCCTTGTTGACGTCATCTAGAAACGGGAGGGCTTCTACGTATTGGAATCAAGCTCATGATGGCCTGTTCCACGACGAATATTGACACGTCAGACTTTCTCCATGCTTTTCGCGTAGCGAGACTCACAGACGGCCATTCAGAGACTATGTACCCCTTGTCAACCTGATTGGCGTGCTTTTCCAAATCAGAGACGATCTGATGAATCTGCAAAGCAAAGAAGTGTGTCTCGTTATTGTGAATGAGTATGGTAACTAATACAAGAGCGTCGCAGTATACTTCAAACAAAGGATTTGCGGAAGACCTTTCAGAAGGAAAGTTTTCTTTCCCTGTGGTGCACGGAATACAGGCCGACAAGTCTAACCGACAAGTTCTCAGTACGTCACTAGATTCTGGCACCATGCTGGCACTTACTCTCCACTTGTAGATGTTTTGCAGAAGCGACCTACAACGCCCACACTCAAGATGCACACTATTCACTACCTCAAGAACCACACCAAATCATTCGATTATACTCTCTCCGTTCTCAAGAATCTAGAAGGTCAAACAAGAGCAGAGATCGCGCGTCTAGGTGGCAATAAGGGTCTCGAGGCAATCATGGATATGCTACATGTTGATGAGACTCATATTTCGTAGATGGCGACTCATAGACCATTCATAAGGGAAATACTAGAAGCCGAAGAACCTGTGTATATAGTTTTCATTGGAACGAAGTGGAAACACGAGTATACATGGTGGGCCGCATAAGAGCACACTAGATGCTTAGAGGAATTTCTTTCACATGTAAATATTTCGAAGAATATAAGAGCGTCTTAGACCTTGGGAATAGGTTCAGGAGCAGCAGCAGCCGGCTTATCCTTCGACTCTGGAACGGCGGCGTTGGCGCTCTGGGAGGGGGTCGTGCCTTTATCGGTAAAGGTCGCGTTGTAAGAAGCATCTGGGATGAGGAACCCGTCAGGGAGCGTGGCTGGGATCATCGTCGTCTCGTCCTTGTCTGTAAATTGAAGCATGTATCCCATGATCTAGCCAATGGGATCAGGAGCGAGAAACGAGTGGATACGATTATATACACACCTGAGGACCAGGGATCTTGATGACACATCCATCTGATGTTTGCTGGAAGCCATAGGCCTTGTCGGACGACTTACTATGATCTGAGGAGCTGGTGGAGAAACAGAGGATGCCTGCGGATGTGGCGGCAAATTTCTCCATCTCAGCGCCAGAGCTCTGGATGTTCGTCGAATCCATGTGGATTTTGATAGTGATATCCTGCAATTCTTTAGATGACTTGCTTCACAATGAGCTGGAGAAATTAACCTTGCAGACAATAAAGCCAACGGGGAATGCTGGGAGAAGTGACTTGTTGATGAATTCACAAGCGGCTGTTGCTTCCTCCGGCGACATACTTCCAATGGTGCTGAGGTCGTGGATGGACTTGATATTCTCCGGCCATTTTGACCACGAGATGCTGTCGTCGATGCAGTGGAAACCAGCGGACTGTTTGAAGAACTGAGGCTGGAACCAACCACCACGATCCACAGTCACCATCGTCGCCCGAAATCCGACCTCAACCTGGAGACTGTTCGCCTCAGTAACGCTGCTAGACGTCGCAGATGATTCGCTGCTCTCCGAATGGTAGGAGCCAAAGAACAGGGAGACATCTGTCTTTTTGGTCGAAGCGCTACTCTTGTCGCTGGAGGCCGTATACTTGGTGGTGATCATATGGTTGACGTAGATCTCTTGCCATCGACTACCACCAGAGGAGCCAGACTCGGTCGGGTACATCGGGATACGGTCGAGAGTGACAGGCGCGGAAGGATCACTAGGCGTAGTAGAGGGGTTGGGTTTGTAGCGCAGAGCCTGCAGACGAGTCGTTAACTCAGAGATATCCTTGGTTATTGCTGCAACCTGAATATTGGTCTCTATGATCTCTTGGGCGGTATCGCTGGCTTCGGCAATCGATTTTGCGGCCATGAGCTGAGTCAGAGCGCGAGATGATTGGGTCACTGCGAGCTGAGCATCTGTGAGTTTCTTCATACCCTGCTCGATGTTGTCGAAAGCGGCGTCAGCAAGTTTCGCAACTTGTGCGGATTTTTTGAAATCCTCCATCTTGAATTCCCCAGCAGCGTTTATGCAGGTGCGCGCAAGAGATATGACGTTCGACGTGTAAGTGGTGGAAAGGTCAGCCGATGCTCTGTCATATGAGTCCTGAGCGGTGTCTAGACGAGACTGAAGTTCTTTCATATCGACCTTGGGTTTGCTTTGCATGACTGCCAGGCGAGTCTGAAGGGTGTCGAGCTGTTTGGATTTGCTATCAATCTGCTGTAAGATCACGTCCGGATTGGTGGTAAGATCCTCCATAGTGAAAGACGTAGAAAGGCCCTTGAACCAGTCGATAGGCTGCATTTGGATTGGGTAGACATTCATGCTACCGTCGAGTGAGCTCATGGCCGACTCACGCAGGGCATCTTTTGCGTCCTGAAGGATCTCCGCGGGGGTCTTGATATCCATGTAACCCATGTACTGGCGGATGACATGAGAATAGCCACGAACCACAGCGTCGGCATGTTTGGATGCAAGCTGGGCTTCACGAATAGTAGTGATGTGCGCCAATTTGCGGGTCAGATCGTTCAAGCTAGCACCTTCGACGTTCTTGATGATGTTGTCTCGCTCCAGTTCCCAAGCTTGTTTAGCGATAAGGTATTCCTGCATAAGGGCCTCTGCAAGCTCCATGCGGTTGACCTTGTCATCGGTCAGCTTGTTGAAAACAGAGAATTGTGGTTTGCCACTGGCAGTGTCGACTGCGGATGACGAAGAGATGGCACGAGCAGACCCAGATGGACCGGATGTCGAGGCGGCGCCGGTGGCGTTGTTATGCTGAGAAGCAATGAGATCTTTCACCCATCCAGTCGTTGGAACATCCTTCATAAGCCATTGCCGAATTTGGTCCTGCTGCTTGGCGAAATTGATCTGAGGGCCCTTGATGCCAGGTACCAAGTTGTTCAATACTTGCTCATAGACGATGGAGAGGTTAATGCCACTCGGTGCTCCAATGACGGTGCCGACATTGTAGAGTTGGTCCACAAGTCGAAACTCGCTCTCGTTAACCACGATGGGTTTGACGAATTGCCCATATATGCCTGCAGAGCTGGTGTCCCATGCAAACTGCTCTTGTTGCAAGAAGCGGCCAGGGAACTGCAGCGCAAATAGCTGTCCAGAAGTCGGCTTAAAGAGTTGTGAGAGCGTCTTAATGAGCTCATCAAGGAAGGATCCAGACGTCGGCTTGGAAGGGGGTGTCACGGCTGAAGGTGAATTCGGGAGCCCAGGGGCGGCATCGCGAGCAGGTTGTTGCACTGCCATGGATGCTACAAGTTTAGAAAGCCCTGTGTTGAGCATTTGGCGGAGTCTAGTGATATGAGTGAGGAATTCAGGTTGACCGAGGTGAGAGTAAGCGAGATCGCGCTGGGCTGATAACGCCTTGAGGTTGGAAGTAAGCCCAAGGTCACCGATATCCTTATCGAAGTGATTGTTGACATGGTCCTTTCCATAAGGATAGATGGCCTGAAATACAAAAGATCAGCCTGGAAGAAATACCGCGAAAAATCCAGAAACGCACTCCAAGGAAAGCAAGATCCATCTTAGAAGGCACACAGTTGTACTTGGTGGATAGAGGATCGAAGCATTCTTTAAACTGCTCCCAAAGAGTTGTAGCTCTCAGCTTCTTATTAGCATAGAGCATGACAGACTCCGGGTCAAATACAGTGGCGACGGAAGAGTTGGTAGTCGGAGTGTCGAAAGTTTGAGTATTGGGGGAAGTGTGCTCATGGAGGAGGCCGAGTGCATGACCCAACTCGTGATAAAGAGTCCTTTTCTCGCGTTTGATAGCGGTGGCATCGGTGGGCGCAACCTTGGGCACGATATCGGTAAGAACGATTGAGGACTCCACAGAGCCACCCCAAGCATCGATCTCGGTCTGCGTCCGTCTCAATCCAACAGCCTCCTTCGCGAACATACTCCATCCAGTGACATTGGGGAAAGGAATGCCCCCAAAGTAGATGTGAATTTTTGCACTGCGTTCCACGGGATCAAACGGAATTTCCTGGAAGGTGAGATTGGCTCGAGAAGCATAGGCAGCGAGGGTCTCGGCGATCCTCTTCTTGCGATACGCTGTGACGTCGAGACTGCCCTGGACAAAGCTGTAGGTAACTTGCTCTCCAGGAATCCACAGTAGGACGTCCGAAGCAGCGACACCCTTCTGAGCATTGCCACCTGGTCTGACCGCTCCCTCGACGTCTTCGGATGCGCAGCCATCTAAGATGGCTGGGAGAGTAACGTCCGCAGCGGGCTTGGGTGTTTCCGCAATAGCCTGGGACGCCTTTCTGGCGGCACGAGCTTCAGTGGTCCACTTGGTGAACTCGTAACGAACTTCGTTCCAGTCCTTCTTGTCGAAAAGAGCCAGGATATTTGCTAGTTCGTCCCCTCCGACCCCCGCAACATTCAAGGCATCCGTGAATTTCTGCTTGTTAGATGGGAAAGGATAGTTGATTGTCATGAAAGCTTTGTCGATTTCAGAGAGCGAGTTGTTGGGGTCTATCTTGAGGCCTTGTTCATTCATGGCGGCAGGCATAAAGTACCTGAGATACGAGATCAAGAAAATGTTAAGAAGGCTGAAAGGAGATGATTCACATCATGATAGAACTTGTGTCCAACTCAGAGTAGTTGCTGACTTGGAATTGATTATATACATCGAGGATTTGGGCCTGAACGTCCGCTTTCGTCCAGTGCTGGGTCTCCATGTAGAAGTCAATGACGGCTGGGAGAGGAGTCGTCAACAAGACGCTGGGGATTGAGATAAAGATGGATTGTACCTTGTGGCTTTAATGTGATCTTATTACCTCGCAGTGGCGACTGGTGCTCGTGCATGAGGCCTAGCGCATGTCCAAATTCGTGCAATATCACGCCGCGTTCGGAATCGGACACAACCGTGTCGGCGCCATCGACCCAGCCCAAATTCATTGTAGGTTGGTCAACCTTGATGGTCGTATTTTCCCCCCCAACAAAAGACCAGGAACCGCCATTGCGGTTGAAGGCAATTCGAATCATAGCGGTCTTAACATCGTCGATAGGGGAAAACTTGATGTTCGCGTATGACTCCCATTGGCTAATGGTGTTGCGGACTTTGGTCTGTTGGTTATTCTGGAAGGAGCCGTAGGGAGGGAGGTCCATGAAACCATATGTCAAGATCTATTTACCAGCTCGTCAATAAACTGATATATCTCAGAGGTAGGGCACGCACAGTTCCATTATCCCATAGGCGGTCTGAACGAATCACGACGGCTTTCATGGCATGAGAAGGTGTGAACTCAGTGGAGGTGTTGGCCATGTGAGCAGCGCCATGGT
>Ga0247741_1001315_pt1 | contig 13840 bp, 14 predicted proteins | sample UWRJL213509R2_FD_180945 | JGI IMG/M metagenome (GOLD analysis project Ga0247741, IMG submission 180945) | Plant litter microbial communities from Arlington Agricultural Research Station in Wisconsin, United States - UWRJ-L213-509R-2 | ecosystem: Environmental > Terrestrial > Plant litter >... | reverse complement strand
GCGTGCTGCCTGCCGGGGTAGCGTTGATAAGTAGCTCATTCGTTCAGAACCACTGAGCACAGTTCAAAGCAGGAGGATCCACGATCCACAAATTCCCATCCTCGGGGGGACATCTGGGCAATTGGGTATGTCCACCATGATTGAGTTTCAAACTCTCAAGGTGAAGTTTGTAGAAGGTCAGGGAGAGCGTTGGCGGAAAGGCTGCGCGGTTTCGAGGTGGGAGAAGAGGACGGTCTGTCGACCACTGCAAACATGGTTGTAATATGGTCGATGGCCCTGTCACGTACAGTCGAGATGCGCTCTGTAACGACCGGGCTGATTCCTTGGAACAAGTCGCTCGTCTTTGGTGTGCAGATCTTGCATGATTTGCTCTGTGACTGAGCTGACTGATGTCCCTGTAATGTCCGTGATAAGTGCTTGGAGACGATGGTCGCTAGTGAAGATGGACATGTCGGGCTCCGCGATGATCTTGAAAGGTTTTCAACCAAGGGATTGCTGAGAACAGATCCGTATGGGTGTGTATTTGTGATTCCTCTGAACACGTTACGCAGCCTCCGACCGAGCCAGGTTCGCACACCACTATCAAGAACCAGGAGCCAATCATGCTCTGCCCTCCGCAGTGCGCTTCCTTCACCCAAATGCGTTCGCAACCTGCAAGAGGTTAATGAGGGGATTCTGGTGTTATGTGTCCCGTGGATTGTCAAATTTTAACTCGGAGGCCGCAAAGTCCATTAGAGTCCAATACTGTATACTGGTAGCAACAGCGGCGCTATCCAGATTCCAGGATATAAGCGGGCGGTCGTTCGTTCCCCTCAGGATCTAGGTCTGTTGCGGTGGATGTAGACAAGTAGGGAAGTGATGTGAGTGATTGGATCTATCGACCTCTGCTTTGGGATTACGTTGACGTAAATTTTAACGAGAGATTTGGGGATAGTGACGAGGAACAGATGGAAGAGTGGAGCATGGATATCGAAGATTCTTGTGCAGCCTGAGCTTAAACCAAACGCGAACATGTGGCCAATGGCTGACTCTTGGGTGTACGCCCTCTTGCCGATACGCGAGCAAACGATACGGGCATGGAGGGCCGACTGGATACCCAGATACGATCGAGGATGAGGACCGAGGGCTCTGGGCGAGAAGTCCGGGTGTCGAAGCTCGTGGCACCTAATCTTCGTTTGTTAGAGTGAAGGCACATTCGGGTTGGTATCGAGGACCGTCAGGTTTTGCGTCCTTCAGATCTGTAGATGAACGATCAGTCATTAGACATTTCCGTAGTGGGGCAAGTGATAAAACATAAGTGACGCGAAACATGCACGTTGAAGCCCGAAAGCCTTAGGGAAATTAGAACAAGGAAAACCAACACTCACAGCACTCAAATAATGTATCGCTTGTGCACACGGTGCGCCTCCAACACCCCGGTAAAGCCCCCAAAACATCCTTCCGTCGTAAACCGTCGCGACGGGACCTCAGACGGTGTGTATCACGGTCGATACACAGTCCTATAGCATCCTATCCCTCCACTTCTCGACTTGAACTTGTGTTCAGCTCTCCGTTGCGTTGCTTTCTCATCCTGCCTTCCTTCAGACAAACGGTACAAGGGTTTCTTGAACCGTTGAACCAGCGCCAGGACTACAGCTAAATCCGTCGTCAACCTCTAACCGCACTCTGCATTCTTCCCAAAACGCGAGTGGCCCAATGGCTGGAAGGCGAGCGCTCTTCCGTATAGAGGGTTCCTTGATATGAGATTGCAAAGGGCGCTGCTGGTGTGGAGGGAGGTTTGACGATTGAGGCTCGAAGGCCAAGTGGGTCGGACTTCGGGTGCGCAAATAAGGTCGTTATTGAAGTTGGATGCAGGGGCACAGGCAGGCAGCAGAAACGACGCCGCTCGTCGGTCCGCATATTTTGAGATCTGTGCAGTGCATGAGCTATCAGAGATTGTTCATCGTGTAGTCGTTGAATGAGTGAGGAGAGAAGATAACATGAATTGTTCGGCTCATGAACCAAAACGAAAGTAAGCCAGAAAGGTACACATAAAGACTTGAAGGCGGAGAAGAATTCGGGGCGAAAGACGAAAGGAAGGGATATATACCTGAGCAATGAGCACTAATTCCATCTCAAGCCATCCCGTCGTCTCCTATTCGCAAGTCCTTCGTGCTGACCAAAGTCTAAATATGCAGAGGAAATACCAATAGGTGGGCTATTCTTGACGCTTGATGTGTCATTCAATTCTGTCCTCTCGTTGTAGTAAGATCTCCTGTGTTGTAGAGTAGATTAAACAACACAAATTTTCGAAGACGGCCGCGTACACATACCCAGGCTATGAGTAGAGCATCGAACCCACAGCTGCCACGTTTAGCTGAATTCCTCTTCTCCAGCACCGCCGACCGAGCCTTCTTTCAGAGTAAGCGAGACGTGGATGAGTCCGCCAACTTGGATAACAAGGGTAACACTGTTCATATGAACCGACATTGTAAGTCAAAGGTCATGAACGAAACGGAAGATACGCACCCAGAAAAATCCATTCCTCTCGCCGCAATATTGCTGTTCAACAACACTGCACTCGCTGCAACCATGAAGAATTAGGCAGCTTTCATGCATCGATAGCTGGGTTATTGCCTGTGAAAGAGTTGGTGAGTGAAATCACCATAATTCCGATGAGGACGTACTTCGAGGGGAGTTTGTAGCTTCAGCTGTTTGGTAACAAAGGCCGCCTGAGGTGCAGCCGGGAAGAACACCAAGTTTTTCAGGAGATCGACCAGGGGCAGATCGGTTGAGAGACGAGTACATGTCATGGATGTAGTACTTTTTTGTCGTGAATATTGGCTGTTGGATCGCGCAACGATACCGATAAGTCTAGTGCACTACCAATCCATTGAGCTCGATTTTGGAGCAGAGCGAGAGTTCGGCCGTGTAGGTAATATGCAGAGGTCGAGCTGAGTAGGAGTGAGGGAGTAGAAGAAAGTGGATAGAGAAAGATGATGAATGGAGGACGGACGGACAGAGGAAAGGGAACATAGGGAGAAGGGACAATGATGAACATAAGTTGATGCTCGAGGTTGTACGCCAGAATCTATCTTGGACGATACGCAACTTGACGCTGCCTTCCGAGTCGTTCTATGGTCGGGTCGGGGTACGCCATTGAAGTTCGAACTACAAGCAGGAGTTCCACCCAAAAGCAACCTTGTAAGGGACTTGATGTTCAAATGGGGGTGGCCGCAAAACGAAAGACGCAGGAAGAGTCTGGCACGTGCGAACGATGTTGATTGACATGTGGCTGTGCTGAACTTCTGAAAGCGCGCAAGGGCCTTCCTTCCTTTTGATCTCCCCAACTACCACCTTGCCCTCCCTTCGTGATCATAGCGGCTGTCGCTAAATCCTCCCTCTGCTTTCCAGTTCATAATGCTTCCAACCAGCGCCTCAACGCAGAGAACTCACTCATCCCCCTCTGAGGGCCGCAGCGCAGCCGAGTCATCCAACAAGACTTTCTCTCGCCTTCGATTGTCTCTTGAGTAGTCCTTGCGCACATCGACGCGGTCGAAGAAGGCTCTGCTCGTACCTGTAGATGATCTTGGGACCAAGAGTGGTATGAGTGCCAGTACGGACACACACTGTACCTGGCTTAGATCTCACATGTGAGTACCTTACTAGCCAATAGTTTTACGCTCTCTTATGATAGTTCAGGATTTAGTGACGGACGGACGTCCCCGTCAATCCAAATGGAGGGTCATCTAGCCTTGCTTTTCGTCTCAATTGTCACCAAAGCGAGAGGTGAGCCATATTCGAACTTGATATTATAATTTTCTTCAAGATCTAACAAACCGTCCTGCAGTCATAACAAGGTTCATGAGGCCGGTGCCTCTCCAAACACCCCGAAACCTATCATTCGGACGGCTGGAAGTCGCACATATATCACAAATTGCTGGATGCGACGATCATACTAGCCAATCGAGAAGCACAACTTCTGCACAAGACCCGGGCCAGGGCTCTTGTTGGACTTAAGGCTTGGGTTCTGACTTCAACGTTAGTCATTGTCAAAAGTTCGACGCAGGATGGATACCGGATACAGGAGCTGTGGATTGCGAAGCGGAAGCAAAACCCAGTGTCAAGGAAGACCCGCCGGAGAGGTAGGACGTCCCCTTTTTACATCCCGACGTGTATTGATGATGCTCTTTCACTTGCAGTACTAGATACTAGGGCACAATCACGACTATTTTCTTTTCCGAGGCGCGCTTTTTCATCCAACCGATCACAAGTCTGTCACGACTCATTTCCTCCCTTCCGGTCAATGTCTCCTTCCTCGAGTCCTCCGAATCCTCCGAATCTCTTATCCTCTCTCGCCTCCCAATGCTGCTCCGTTCTGTGCACTGCGTTGACGAGCCACGCATGTCTACCCTCCATCCCGAGCCCGTGGTCAGGCCCATGCTCAAGCCCTCCACCTTCAAGTTCCATACCATTGAAACTCAGGCCCTCTCCTCCGACCGACCTGTCCTGTGCCACCAGCTATGCAGCATTCCTAACATTATTCATTCATTTTAGTATGCAGTGCGATCTCAGCATTGTCTTCCTCAAACCCAAGTTTTCGACACGCGTAGTTTGAGACCTCGGACGTAAACCGGGCAGCTCCTCTCCTCATTGGAGTCAACCAGGCCAACACCTCGCCCTTGATGTGTCCCCCATCCCGCTTTCCCCAGGCCTGGCATCCTTCTCCCGGATGCTCTTTCCCCCACTTCCTCAGAGTCATCCAAATCCTCTCCGTATGTCCACTTACTCAGAGATCCTCCCGTCCAACGCGTTCACACCCGTCATCAATGACGGCACCTCGTATCCGTATGCTCGAACGCTGGCCAGGTCCAAGATCTCTCCCGTCCATGGTCGTCCACGGTCCACCCAACGTTGCAGCACGAATGCTCGCATCCAAGACCCCACAGAGACGAGAACTAAGTGTGAACGCTTGCCCTTCCCTTTCAGGTTACGTTGAACTTCAAGCATACCACCCACTGCCGCTTAAACCATCTTCCTGGTTCAAACGCAACTTCAACGCGTCCATACCAATACCAACACCAACGGCGCTCTCGGCGCATTCACCTCCTACCCGAGGCTTCCTTGACTTCCCAAGCTTTTCTCAGAACCATTCTCCAAACCCCTCATCCTTTCTCTCTCCGAATCGCGTCTTCTCTCTCTGCAATACCCTGTCCGATCGACCTTTATCCTGTCGTGTCGGTGTCAAGTTTTCCATCGGCATATCTGGCCCGTGTTCCTCTGCGCAGCCCGCAAACTGGACGTGAAGATGAAACGCGAACTCATGCCAGTCTCTCTAAGCAGTCTCCTCACATTCATAGGGTCGTTATCTACGACTGCCTCTGCATCTCCATCTCCACCTACATCCAGAACTCCTCTAGCACTGGCACTGGCACCGCATCGGACCCGCTGCCAATACTCGATACTCAATACCCGCATTTCCACAGTGCCGCGCCTCCCTTCCTGCAGCTGTTCCCCCCTGGGGAGTCCAGAGTCCTACCATTTGTATCCCTCTTGATAATAATACCGGCAGACCATACAACGCTAAACGCATACACCCCGCCATCCGAGTTTAGGTCTTAGGACTTGGATAACAGACTCGGATGGCGGATGATCGTTGATTGTTGATGATGGTCTTGAGCCAACTCTGGATGGGTGGGTGATCCTACCACCCCATACGACGACCCCGGCACCACGACCCAGATACAATCACTGACAATAAACACTTGAACAGATACCCACCCCCGTCCGATTCCTGGGTCGATGTCGACGTCGACATATGGAACCAACTCCAACCTTGTTCGTTGGGTCGTTGGATGGGCAGATGCTGCTAGTGGTTCACTCATCATCCTAATCGCTATGAACCCGAATGCGCCACACGTAATCCAACATTTCAATATCCGACACTCAAGACGATCAGCCCACCTGGAACCTGGACCAGCATGACATAAACGGCGAACCGACACGTACGCACACGGACACGCCTGATGGTCCCTCCCTTCCTCGAGCTTGTCGGTTTCAGCGTTCAGAGTTCATAGTTAAACGCTGAGTGCATACTTGCACACCGCTCTCCCCCGCCCACCTATTCGAAGTCGATTTCAATTTTCAAAGTGGACTACTCTCGACGGGCACCCTTGGGGTGCATCCTTGAACCTTGAAACATTGGGCCTCGAAACCTTGAACAACCTAAAGCCCGAACTGTCTTTGCCCTCGTCAAACGCGACAGGTCACGAGTCACGTGCAGTGTCGTCACGGGCATGATGGAGTAGCCGAGTATTCTGAATCCTTGTCACTGAGGATTGTGAACTGTTTTCAAGATGCGAATCTGTATATCGATATCGTGACCCGCAGTGCCCGACACTCCTTCCCAGATACTACGCTCGCCCACAACTTATATGGGCGCCGACTGGTCTGATCGTTGAATCCATGGCCATAACCAATTTTCGTATGATTCATCGTCATTTTCCTGCTCACTGAAACGATATTATTATTAGGCTTATTTATGTCTGATGAGTAGTCATAATATTATAAAGCTCTACTTGAAATATAGCATGGTGATATTAGTCATCTACGAGGCCCCCACAAAAGCCTGCGTGGTCTGCGATCTTCTTCCTCAACCCAAGCTCCGTCTTTCGCGCACAATCCAACAGATTCTTAGCCGTCGCCTTCTCGTCCTCAAGCGATTTCTGCAAATTCAGATCCAGAGTCGCCAATCGCAAGTTTTCGGGAGGCAGGGGCATACATAGAACAATCTGTTGCCGACGGGTGGTGGTGTGGAAGGAAAATGGGATGCTACTAAATACTGCTCTTGCCCAACAAGGTCTGACACCACCAGCCTGATTGATGCTGGACACAGGTGCTTCTAAGAAATTAGTACGTTTCCGCTCTGCTATTCTTGGAGTTTCAGATACTGCGGCCTGGATTGATTCCGCGGCTTCTCCGTTTCTTGCTGCGCTCATTGTCCAATTTTCTGTCCGAATTGGCGATTAAACGCCACTTCTGTCAGCTCACTATAACTTTGAAAGGTGCTGAATTATCTGCCAGCGCTGGCTGAGTAGCTACTAGGTGGACACCACGTCTACGACCTAGTCGATGAGATGGTATGTAACGTTCTATGCTCCGTCACAGTCGCATTCCATAGGGCCGTACACCACCGAACACAAGAGCACCCTAGAGTTATGAGCAACTCTGATCGAGGACACTGCCGATCGCTACGAAAATCCCACATCGACGGATTGGTCTAGTCTAGCGCTATGCTCGGCCTACATTTGAGGTTGCCAATTGTTCGACTCTGAGCGAGCACCTGTAGTGAGCTTGGTGTAGAGGTGGTTAATGAGAGACGTCAAAGAGTCAGATTCAGAGAGCTCGGGAGTCTGACAAGAAAACCTGTCCACGGAATTTTCATGAGAGATCTGAATTACTGGCAGTGAAATTTAAAGCATACGCTCATAGTGCATATATAGAGGGATATTCGACGGTTGAAGCTTAAACGCCAAGTGGCTCAGACTTTGGGTACGGGAAAAGAGGTCATATACAAGTCGGATGCCAGGGTGGAGAGCGGAAGTGGCGACCCCTGCTATCTAAGACAGTTGTAAAGCCCCAAGCCGATGGTACCTCAAAGTTCGTCGTGTTTGGGTATTCAGAGATCTGTACAACAAATCGTTCATCGTGTAGTCGTTAGATAAATGAGGAGAGAAGACAACATGCAATTGTCAACTGACGAACGAGAATGAAAGGGAGAGAAGTACATTTTATAGATAGAGAAGGACTCGGACACAAGCAGAACTCAGTGAAGGCGGCGGAGGTTCCAAACCAAACACGAAAGGGAACGGCTACACCGTCACCTGAGCAGTGGACACCATTTCATTGACAACCCACTCAATGGCGTCCTTTTCGAACGTCCTCCTCGCTAACCAAATCCAAATGTGAAGTGAAAATGGCCATCGATGTGCTATCCTTGAAGCTTGAAGCTTGGTGTAACATTCAGCTCCGTCTTGTATCAGTACGATCTCCTGCGTAAGCGGGTTAAATTGAACAAAGACAGCTGCACACACATACCTAAAGCATTGACCTCACAGCTGCGCGGTCTACCTGAGCTCATCTTCTTCAGTATTGCCGACCAAGCTCTCTTTCAGAGTAAGCGAAACATTGGTGAGTCCGTCAAGAACCTTCCCATCATCCGGGTCCAATCCCCCACAAGTAGCGTCCGTCGCGATGAAGATTTAATCCTGACCTATAGGATGTAGTAATCTTGACTTTTATTTTCCTCGTTGAGGCCCTAGGTTGTTGAGGATGAGGAGCTTGCGCGCTCGTGCTGGGCTGTACATACGAGTGTGTCTTCCAATCCGGCAGGCGCCTCCACCAAGAATCGAGAAAATGGTGCGGCCCTCCCTCCCGGATCCGACTCAGGTCCAAGGCGCCTATTTGTGGACGAAACTGACATCAGGTCTGGCACTACCGCGAGGCGGATTCGACTAACGGGCTACGGGAGAGGATGAGCGTCTTTGAACGATCGTCCTAGGGCCACTAGAGGAAGGTAAAACAAATCCACAATAGTCCCGCTCCTCGAAGGGAGGTAATGGCGTTCCTGGTTTTCGTTGTGGAAGAATGGTCGGAGGATAAGGCTTGAGGAAGGGTGAGAAGGATGGAAGAACCAGAAGGACGTAGAGAGTAGAAGGATACAGGAAGAGGGACAATGGCAGGTCTAGGACGGAAGTTGGAGCTTGGAGCTCCGAGTACAGTTGGTGGATGCCTATGCCAGAATCGACTTTGACGATGCGTTTAGACTGGTGATCAGCCAAGGCACTTGCGAGCATTGCAGGCGATCCGAGTTGACGCTGCTTCAAGTTCGGGCTTTCCACCTCCAGCTTGGTTGCCTTCGTTCCTTGCGCGATCGGAGTCACAGCTAGAAACGTTTTGTAGGTCATCTAACACGAAGACAGAGCTGCGGTGGGGGCGTTGAACTCGAGATTGCCATTTGCTCGGCCGAGCGCCTGTAGTGGAATTGAGGTTGAAACGTTGACCAATGAGGGAGGAATTCAGGAAGCCAGACTCACAGGGCTCAAAACGCTTTTGAAATTACGAGTCCGAGTGTAATGAGGATTCGTTCTTTTATGAACCTGGCCCACCAAAATCAGATGTAACAATCTAACGAGCCGGCAAACGCCGGACGCGAGTGATGGCATTGTTGTTATTTGGCACTGTACACGGTCACAATCAACAACTTCCTCCATCCGTCCTTCTGGCCGTACGACCCTCGGAAGCACCACAAATAGGTAAAGAAATTACTTGTATATATGTAGTATAAGTTCACAAAATAAGATTTTCAGCTCCAATTCCCACTCCTTTGGAGTCAGCTCAGCAGGTAAGCCAGAATATGATTACAAACGACACAGGCGCCCATTCCCTCGCATAAGGATGTGAATTTGGACAGACAGTGGGGAAGGTTGCAAGAGGGAGGCCTACAAACTGTGTTTTCAGGCCCTCCACGGGTTCGTCACCACAAGTTTGTCGCTAACTCACCCACCTGTCGACAGATCAACTGTCCTCATCAGTCTTGGGTCGCCCTATGCCCACGACGGCTCAAACAAGGTAAGCATATCTTATAACATACTACATCCTCTTCTAACAACCACGTTCTCCCCACAGGCGCTCTTCAAACAAACGAATACCCTGGACCAACCCATCTACCTCATAGAGACCTCTAACACAGCATACGGCTACTGCAGGTGCTTTCGAGAGACCAAAGGCAAGCCTTAGCATGCCTTCTTCCTCCTTACAGGGAGGTAATTCATGAATATAAATTTAATCAAACGGACTCGTATATGCCATGCAAGGCAGTGGCCCACATGAGCCAAGTTTGGACGAAAGACCAACACAGGTGATCATGGTGGTTGGTGGGAGAGGAGTCGAAGTCGGATGCACATCTAATCTCGTCCTGACACCCTTCGAGCTCCACTCGATGAATTCGACAACAGGCGACGCGCCTTGCGAGGCTAGGATGTGGAGAGATTTTGCAAATCTAGTAAAAGTCTCGAGAGGATTTATTTATTTATTTTTGAATCTATACTAAGAGACACGGTCAGCGATCCAAACCGTAAGGGCTTGGAGCCACCAGTCGGCAGGTATAAGTATGTAGAATGTCCCAGATCTCCGAGTGTATCCAAGAGAGTACTTATAGCTATAGTACAGAGTCTCGAGATGAATGACTCGACGTAGCCAAATCTTGCTGGGAACATAAACCGCGAAAGCAGAGAACCGCCGACGGCGTCAGAATTTATCCTCGGCATACCGGAAATGGCAGCTCCAGCCAGATCGTCGATTTTTACTGACCTTGAAGACTTTGACAGCCAACACGATGATAAGGCACGCACCCCCCAGTATCTGGGAGCGGCTAAGAAGAATACTTCAGGACGCAAATGAATTTCCTCATCGCGAATCAGTTGTCAGTGAATCGCTCGCCTGGCTGGAAGTGATGCAGGTAAGTCATAGTCGTTTGTTTAGGCTACTGTCTTCTGAACTAGGTCACAGGAAGCCGCACGCAACGATCCAACCCGCTCTGAACTCTGGGATATAGTACACAATCTGGATTATCTCCGCACCGGGCTCGCTTCTGAGGATTATAGCAGCAGTACTAGTATTATATGCATCGTGGAGTGAGTCTCAGTGCTCATTCAATCATCAGCTTGCGCTGACAACATTAACAGATTGATTGTAGCAGAGGGGGAGGAGATTCGCCGAAACCAAGACCATGGAGAGGGAGTGCGACCACTCATATCCACTCAAGACAGAGCCGACATTATCGAGGGGTATCATAGAATTGTTTCCTTGTTTCGTCAACTGGGAGTGAGTACATGATCACATTTTTGGGGGCACTGCGATCTAATGTGCTTGTAGAATGAGATCCTTCTCCAGATCTGGGGCATAGACCGCCCGCAGTCTGAGGTATGTTTAAAACATGAGCGAGTTCAAGCGGGCTCACAATCCATTCGCAGGCAACACTGTTTCAAAGCCTATCTCCTGTGTATGACGCCCGATACTGCTCTCGCTACTCCACAACTATCGGTCGACGGGGGTGCGCACCAGAGACGCGGGAGAAGATTCTAGCAGACCTCAAACTCTGGGCTAATGACCCAAATGGAGCCAAGGTGTACTGGGTGGATGGCATGGCAGGGACTGGCAAGACGACGATATTATACAGCCTATGCAAGTGGCTGAAGGAGAACGATCGACTTGGTGGGGACTTCTGCTGTTTCACTAATTTCCGAAGTCCGTGCACCAACATGAACAACATCATCTCGACTATCGCATACCGACTCGCACAATTCTCTCCTGCTTTTCGATTGGCCTTGGGTAACATTCTGGAGAAGGATCCAGAGGCCCTCACGCGGGACGTCAGATTACAATTCCAGAAGCTGATACAGCAGCCCATGCAAGACTTGAAGAACGCGATGCTGAATGGCGTGGTGGTAGCCATTAACGCACTGGATGCGTGCGCTGATCATGGCGAGGTTCTGTTGTTTCTCCAAACGTTGATGAAGCATGCAGTGGGCCTACCTATCAAGTTTTTCATCACCAGTCGGCCAAACCCTGTTTTTCAAGACGAGATATTGAATCCAGAATACTCGTGCTTTCGATTCCATCTGGACGACGTTGAGAAGTCTATTGTCGAAGCAGACATCAAAAAGTATCTTGAAGACGCATTTTCGTCCATGATCCCTGTTCCATCACCCGCCGACATAGATCAGCTCGTTCGACATACTGAACAGCTTTTCTTTGATGCAGCCAAAGTTGTGGCCTATATAAATTCCCCAAGTTGCTACGTGGATTCCGAGGCTCGTTTACAGATGGTACTCAGTGGTGATATGGGCCGGAATGGTTTGAGGAGTCTCCCGTCTGCAACTTGGTTCGACGATCAGGAACAAATATCATATGACGCTCGCCTCACGCTCTGGACAGCAGTATGCGCGAAGGAACCAATGACGGGCCGGATGCTCTTATTACTTCTAGGGTATGACTATAACTCTCGGCCGCTGCGGTTGGCGCTTCACGTCCCGGACGACTACAATGAAGAGATTTTCGTGCCAAACGCACTTCTCGACTACATCTTTGACGAAAGTCGATCTGGCGATTTATACTGCGACAAGACTCGCGTCAATGATATCCTCGCCGACAAATGCATCAATGTGATCAAGCAACAGCTGCAATTCGGTATCCACAGCCTTGGTCTTCCTGATAAAGATGTTGGAAATTTGGATGGCCGAGGCGAGGATTATGATCGCGATGTCAACGCATATGCGTGTCGTTACTGGAGTGTGCACCTTCGGGAAGGTCAGAGGCAAGAGGGATTTAATTACGATGATTGTCAAGAAGTGAACAACTATCTGGCCCAACGACTGGGACTCCGCACCCACATCGAGAATCAATGAGAATAACAAATTTCCTTTGAAAACAATGTACTTTAGTATATACGATTAGGACTTTTTTGAGGACATTATATTGATACACGGGCATTATATGTACATGCATACTTAGCGTTGCTATTCAGGACGTTGGGCTCAATTATGATACATTTTAACTTGAAAGTCCTAGTAGTTGGCGGCTCAGATAATCGTTTAATTCCTGGCGGCCAGCACACGTGAATCCTCCCTGGCGAAGGTGATTGCCCCAGTACCGCCATGCATATCCAATAGCAGCAGGAATGGAATCTTTCCCTCGTCCCACACCCGATACACCCTTATCAAACACGCAAGACGACTCTAGTTTGGAGACATCAAATCGCAACTGCTTCTTCATCAAGTCGAGGCACCTGTTGGCGACTTCCTTGTTGTGTTCAACCGTGTCGCAGTAGAACTCCCCAGACCGGCCATAATTGAACATAAACTCCGGGAATGACGCGTGAAAGACTGAAACCGGGCCAGCTCCATCTTGCTCTTGTACATGTAGTATTGACCGCAGTGGCTGCAACGAGATCCGTACTTGCTTCTCGGTCACCCCCAGCAGCAATGCCAGTGTTTGCGCACTGATTGGCTCCTTCGCGCATATCACTGTCCATAGAACAAGCTGAATGTTCTTAATGTCGCTTTGTTCGCGCTGCTTGTGCTTCAAAGCCGCGGATAAAACCAATTTATAGACTCCATCAAGCTCAGCATGCTGCGTCGTCGACTCAGTGACAGCATCCAGGACTGCTTGTAGGCGAGCACTGGAGTCCACATCGATATCTGCCGGATGAATGTATCGTATAGCGGTCGCAGCATAGATGAACAGCTTCCCAGCACGTTTCGTGAGCAGTTCAAGATCGGGGGCTGGGATTATGGAACCAAGGGAATCTATGAGGTATTTCTTGATGTCGGCTGTGACGATGGCCTCGTCAATGTCGTGTAGACGAAGCTCAGATGGCGAATATCCTGAGACCCGCATCTCTTGTTGAATAGAGTGCTCCGGTCGACTGGCGACAAAGAATTTCATGGGCAGCGTTGCTGCACGTTCGAGTAGTGTTTTCAGAAGCAATCGGACCGTAGAAGGGTTGCTACACTCGTCCAACGCATCGATCACGACGACTACGCCCCCGGGTATTGCGGCTTTGACCTCCTGCATGGGCTGCTGTATAAGCATTTTAAATTGGGTGTTGATATCCTTTGTGCCGGCATCCAAGTCTTTCTCGAGAGCTTTGGAGAGAGCAGCTCGAATCGGTGACGAGTATTGCGCCATCTGATAGGCGATTGTGGGGATAATGTTGTTCGCATCGCGGTCTTGTTCAGGCCCATTGCGGGAGCAGAAAAAGTTTCCACTGAGTTGCTCGTTCTCTTCCAGCCATTTACAG
>Ga0247741_1001314_pt1 | contig 13840 bp, 7 predicted proteins | sample UWRJL213509R2_FD_180945 | JGI IMG/M metagenome (GOLD analysis project Ga0247741, IMG submission 180945) | Plant litter microbial communities from Arlington Agricultural Research Station in Wisconsin, United States - UWRJ-L213-509R-2 | ecosystem: Environmental > Terrestrial > Plant litter >... | reverse complement strand
TATGTGAAATAGAGTTATAGTAGATGTCAATATTATATAAGCCTATTATAAGTTTGGTGAAAGGCTAATGAACCATCACTGGAAGTCCAGTGGAAGTCCAGTGGATCTTTTGACTTAGGATTTTAACACTGAACTTTTTTAACTTGAGATTTCAACAGATAATAGAATTATAGAGTAAACTTCCACTAGAAGTCTACTGGAAGTCCACTGAACTTTGGTGACTTAAGATTTTTATAGATAATAGAATTATAGAGCAGATTTCCACTGGAAGTCCACTGGAAGTCCACTGAACTTTTTTAACTTGAGATTTCAACAGATAATAGAATTATAGAGTAAACTTCCACTGGAAGTCCACTGGAAGTCCACTGAACTTTTTTAACTTGAGATTTCTACAGATAATAAAATTACAGAGTAAACTTCCACTGGAAGTCCACCAGAAGTCCACTGAACTTTAATTAGAGTCAGTATAAGATTACTGACTTAAATTAAATTCCAGTGGAAGTTCAGTGGACTTCCAGTAGAATTCTAGTGGAGTCCAGTGGAGTTCACTGGAGTTCACTGGAGTTCACTGGAATCCATGGGGCAGGGGAAAGTATTGCTAACTTCCTCCAACACAAGTATCAGCTGGCTAATCATTTGACTTTCTATATTCATTTGTCCTTTGATTGGGTTGTGTGCATTGGCTAAACAAACGACATATGGTCTATTCTACAAATACTTTTCCATGGATGGCGCCCAAGCAAGCTCAAAACCTGAGTTGTTTTCCAAACAACCATGTATCAAGTAGAGAGACAGCCATTCGATAACTTAGATGGTGTCTGCTGAACATTAATACTTGTGAACTAATCAACACTATTCATCACTTAAACATCCAATGTGCAGTGCAGTACTTTAGTGTCCCCCACCTGTTCCAGCTGGATTCCAGTGAATTCTATTAGATTCCACTGTATTCCACTGGAAGATATCTATGTGTGAATTTTTTTATTTTTATTTACTATATTCTGGGTATATTCCAGGTTGTTCCAGGTTGTTCCAGGTCATTCCAGATCATTCCAGTTAATTCTAGTACAGTTTAGCTTAAAATAGCAACTATATTTATATTAGATATTATTTGTCAGCATATTAGATTCTAAGATACACTGCTTTGAGGGGTTTTAGATATAATCTTTATGTAATCTAAATGATACTTGATGAAGTTCAAAAGAGTCATAATAAATAACTAATTAATTAATTAATTAACTAGCTTAGTCAGCAAATAACACTCTAATTAATAATCAAAATAAAGAGGTAATCATATGCATTTGAAAAAAAATTCTTTATTCATTATATATTCTTAGTTGAATATATTATATTACTACATCTAGAAATTATTACCATATATAGAAACTATTACTATATATAGAAAAAAAACAAAAACATAGATATACTCTCAAGATATCTAAATATATTTAAATTATGTTATGAAGTAAGCTAGTTGATGAGAAAATTATAAAATACTCCCAGAAAGCCAGCAATAATATTTTTTTCATGTTGCTTATTTGATTGAAAACTCATCAATTTATATTTACTCAGTCTAAAATATATAATGACTCTATGCATGACTTAGCAGAATTAGACTCTATACCAGAATATACATAAAATAGAAAATTTTGATTATATTACACTGCATTCCTTTGGATTCAAGTAGAATTCAGTGGAATCCACTAGCATAGATTCCTCCTGTAAGTAAAGAGGTAGAATCCAGCTGTTACTCTATAAGAAATTCCATTCCACTGGATTCCACTAGAATATTAACATTTTCTCTGCCAAATTTACTCAAATATTCCACTGGAACTGGTGAGGGACATAAAAGACCTTGTATGGCGCACAATACCTTTATGAGTGCCTAAGTGCTGTCGACAAGTCAGGAGCATAACACTCTCCTGCTTCCACATCTACCTACCATCACCTGTTCCTAATGCGGTCTGCTATCTGATCTGATTGTTATTACTTTTGAGTAGAGGGAGAGGCCCAGACTAATTTATTTCTAAGATGTCAAAGCTGTGGTTTGGGAGAATGAACAACTACAAACATCATTGGTTATCATGACTGTAGGGAAAACCTTCCAAAAATAAACTTGTAGAGAATCTTCTTCTGATTACAAATCAGTTTGAATCATGTGATTTAGAAGCTTAATCAGCAAGAAAAACTCAAAAAACACTTTTAAATGTGATACTTTGCAAAATATCAACTTAAAACAGCTATATCTCAATAAGAAACAGAGGAAATTACATAATTTCTTTAGATTTATAATCACCTAAGCAAGATCTATAACTTCAATTTCAATTTTCTTTTTTGGAAATATTTTGCTGTAGTGATAAGTGAAAATAAATAAATGAAACATCTGTCTAAGTCCTGGGTTTATAAAGGACTCATAATTATGTCAAATATTCCTTGCTAGAATCAAGACACCAGAAGAAGAGGAACAAGAGAAGGAGAAATCTAGTTTAGAAATTGATTCTGAACTTTCTGAACTTGTATCAGAAAAAGAGAACAGGTCATCCCAGATTGAAGAGCAGGTCAGATTGGAAGAATTAGAGAGTGGTCTGGAGAGTAGTTCAGAGAGTAATTCAAAGAGTGGATCAGAGGATGGATCAGAGAGTGGTTCAAAGGGTGAAAGAGTAGGACACTGAAGTCCAAAGTGAGAAACTAAGGACTTCATGTGACAATCTATAACTTATATACTATGTGACAGTAACACTAACAAGTCATGTGAGCATCACTGTAACATTCTCCCATGATCTCACATGTATCTAAACTAGATCTAAGATAAGGAGAATAACTAAATAACTCAGTACTTTAGTGTGCCCTATCTATTCTAGCTGGATTTCACTTCATTCTACTTCATTAAAGTGGAATGAAGTAGAATATGCCTATAAAAGAGTTTTTATTCTAGTGCAGTATATTCTAATCTACTGTATTCCAGTCCAATACGTTTCAGTTAGTGTTGCTGCGTCTTGGCTCACGTGATATAACGGCTCAATGCACTAAATAGACTGCTGGTTTTGATAATTCAAACTTGTACACAAAATTTTTGTTGTACCTAGGAGAGCACATCCAGAAGCCACTTTGAGATGATTATTGTGGCTCTCCTTCTAATGCCTGATTTTTGACAAGAGATTTAGTCAACCAGCTCAACCAGCTCAAGCCAATGTCATGCAGAAATATAGCCAATTGCATATCTTTTCTTCATTCTTCATATTTTCTCAAATTTCAAGCACTCAAGTTTATCTCATACAAAATGGAATATATACCCCAATTTAGCAGTGAATTTATAAGAATGCTGAGGATCAGGATGCAAAAAACTGAGTTGTGACAGGTGTGACAGCTCGAGCCAGCAGCAACACTAGTTTCAGTCCAGTTTATTTCAGTCCATTCCAGTCTATAGGTATCTAGTATATTTTAGTCTAAGGTATTTCAGTCTAGTCCATTCTAGTCTTAGTCCAGTCCATTTTTGTCTATTCTAGTCTACTATTATCAAGTGTATTCTAGTCTTCTATATTTTAGTCCAGTCTAGTCCAGTCTATTCTAGTTCATTCTAGTCAACTATTTCTAGTATATTCTGGTCTAAGGTATTTCAGTCCAGTTCATTCCAGTTCATTCCAGTCTATTATTATCTAGTGTATTCTAGTCTAGGGTATTTCAGTCTAGTCCATTCTAGTCCATTCCAGTCTACTGTTTTCTAGTGTATTCTGGTCTAAGGTATTTTATCAGTAGAGTTTAGTATTTTGTTCAGCTGACTAGATTGGATTACATGACCACTCTATTTAGGGGCTTTTATAAAAATACAAAAAAAAATCTGAAATTTTTGGTATATTTATGTGACTAGATTATTTTCTCATTGGGAAAAACAAGAAAACACCAAAAAAATATAACACTTTTTAAAAACTTTACATTATTTTTGTGTTTTCATAATAAGAAAAGATGTTAGTCACATGATTTTAACTGATTCTGAAAGCTTATTTAATACTCTATTTTTTTTGTATTTTTTTTCAATAAAAATATTTTATAAAGTCCAGGTGGACTCATAGTAGATTTCAGGTGGACTTTGTCAATATTATTAAAGCCATCTGGAGTGAGGAGATAGTAAAGCACACTAGAATAGACTAAAGTAGACTAGAATATATAAACTAGAACACAAACTGTTGGAATCTGGGCTGCTCGTCATGTGCCCTATCACAAACATATGTAAATACATACCATACATACGTGTACTCGTTCATAATTCCATGTTCTGCTCCACGTCTCTGTGTCGTCTGAGCCACTGTCTGAGTCATCTTTTTAATAGGTTATGGGCCTCGCGTCCACTATCTGAGTTTACAAGTCTATCTGAGTCTATCTCAGCTTTCTGAGTCTGCACTGCTTTATTTAGCTGCCACATCATCACCATCACCAAATTATCTCAACATCTATTCATCCTCTCTCACACTATACCTGTCTCATTTCCTTTCTGGCAACTTCTCTGACTCTCTATCCCTATTCTGATCTTTTCTCACCATGTCCAATCTTCTTCATCTTACCACAAATGTCACATCTCTCGCTGACCAAAATTGGCACATCTGGAAGGGGTAAATTATAATAGTTCTATGTGCCAATAGTGAAAGCAGTGATATCATTAATGGAACTACTACCAAGCCCACATCTGCTGGTACTTCCCTTAATGACTATATCAAAAAGGACCAAAGGCTGCATCTATCTTGTGGTCACACATTTCACCTGAACTTTGCCATCTTGTGACTGGGAAAACATCTGGGAAGGAGATTTACAACCTCCTAAAAACCAAGTTTGAGAAATCAACTTGGTCCCATTGAGTCGCTCTACATGATGCTTTCCACTGTGTCGAACATGACATCTCCAAGCCCATCAAGCAATATATCCAGAAAGTCACTACCCTTAGGAAACAGCTCATCAATTTGGGCAAGACCATCTCCAACAACTACTTCATTGATATTCTTCTTGCTAATTTGGATGTGGCCTACAAATCTGTTCGAAACAACATCCTTGGCCAGGGGGGTGATACTCTCAAGCTTGAAAATGTTGTCTCTATCATTTCTGGAGCAACCTACATCCAGCTCAACTTCAAGTCTGCGGCTGATGCTATGGTTAAGGACAAGCCAGTCAAATCTGTTCTCTATGCATATGGAAAGCATGGCTTCAAGAAATCATCAAAGACAAGTGGATCAAAAGGCAAGGCCCCTGCTTCATCCCATGTTGCTGATTCCTCAGATAATGAAAAGTCTAGAAAGGAAGACTCCCATCGCTATTGCTGGCACAATCCAATCAACAAGGACTATTGTCATTGCTGTGAGCATACTGGTCATATTGTCCACTACTGCATCATTGACATGCCAAAGGAAATCAAGACCTGGATATTGAAGGGAGTTAAACCCCAGGACAAGGCCAATTGAACAGATGAAACCTCTATGTCAGTTTATTTTCACAATGACTCTCCACCAGTGCCTAATAGACACCCACCTCATGCAATCTGATCCCCCCTCCATCTCATTATATACTTCCTCCAAATTTGTTGCTGATGAATATGCCACTTCTGATTAGTGACTGTGATAAATGTGGTCATCCAGATTGCCATCATTAAGCACCTGAAGGCATTTTTGACAACTCAGATTCTGATAAATTTGGAGGGTATATTCACTTTGAAAAGTCTCTGTAGCTGAGTAGGAGTTGTTCTTTTTTCTGGATCTCTGTTTGTCTCTTTTCCCAACCACAGTCCTTTTCATTTGTGCTTCTATTTCAGTGGGAGTTCTCTACATTCTTTTTTAGATTTTTCCTACTTTAGTAGGAGCTACTTGTACTTGCAGAGTGGGAGTATTGGAATCTGGGCTGCTCATGATGTGCTCATCACAAACATATGTAAACATGTACCATATATGTGCCACTCATTCATAATGCTATAGTTCTGTTCCACATCTCTGCATTATCCGAGCCACCATCTGAGTTACCTTTCTAATACAAATGAATAAAATGAAATGAAGGCACATATACACCTCAGCAGTATAAACTAGAAGAATTAACTGGAATGGAGGTATTTCATGTTCCCCACCAGTTTTATCTGGATTCCAATGGATTCTAGTGGAATATTTGAGTAAATTTGGCAGAGAAAATGTCAATATTCCAGTAGAATCCAGTAGAATAGAATTTCTGATAGAGTACTAGCTGAATTCCACCTCTTTATAGGAGGAATCTATGCTAGTGGATTCCACTTGAATCTAGAGGAATTTAGTGTAATACAATTAAATTTTTCTGTTTTATATATAGTCTGATATATAGAGTCTAGTTCTGCTAAGTCATGTACAGAGTCATTATGTATTTCAGACTAAGTAAATATCCATTGATGAGTTTTCAATCAAATAAACAAGATTAAGAAAATATTATCACTGGCTTTCAGGGAGTATTTTATGATTTTCTTATCAACTAGCTACTGTATATAATCAGGAACCTGGCCACTCTGGGAACCTGGCCATTTTGTCTCTACAGCGTGAAGTTTGAAGAATTTCACATTTCTTTTTGCTATAGTATAGAGCACTATATCTAACCTTTCCATATATATGCTTTTTTAGTCAGAAAAGTGTCTCAACATAAAAGAACGACACCATCTTTTCCTTATGTTGGGTGCATTAGGGAATTTCCTTATTTGAATACGGCCCAATTTAGATATGCTGCGGTGTTTGAGTGCACATGTTGTATTTTCACTGAAATCAACAACAACAACAACCACGACCTCTGCTCCCTACCCTAAGATTCAGCCTCATAGCCCCATTAAACCCCTTCTTTTCTCAAACTAGCATACTTTGTGCTTAACTGACATTATTGTTATCATGTCCTGTCATAGAAGAGAATACCGCATACCTCAGACCCCACCATCTTCTCCATCAAAACTATGGCCATATACTCCCCCAAGAGTTACTCCCTAGTGTCCTCCTTCCTCTCTAACTGGCTTTGGTAATGCCCCCTTCTCTGTGCATTTTCTGGCTGGATGTGAATTGACAATTCACAATGTCTGCACTAATAAGGGAATGCCAGCTCATCAACTCGTCAAATCTGTCATCAATCAACTCATTTCTCAAAACCTGTCTCTTAGTGAGATACCTGTTATCTGCAGCTACTAACATGTCGAGGACTCTTTTGTTTCCATTCGATTGGCTGAAGAGGTTGCAACACAGGATCCTGCTCTCCGTCTGAACCTACTGGCCAACTGAATAGAACCCCTTCATTCAGCAAATGCAGAGTAGGAAGTTGATTGAGCAGCTATCTCTTACAATTGAGAGAGATGTCACTGGGTTATTTTGTCAGGTTTTACCTCCAAACCATCAGTTGACAAAGTCAAACAGGACATTAAGAAGGCTAATATTAGACATTGCCCATCCACACCCTGCTAACTCAGTGATGAATCATTCTGAACTAGAAACTGCTGCCCTAGTCCTGGAAAGTATCCCTCAGAGAGTTAGCAGGTGGTGCTGGATAGGGCTAGTAATAGTTTTTTATAGGACCTTTATGTGTCTCTCAATACTCTGCTATCACTATCGTCACTATCTCTCGCTATCTCTTATTATCCTGCTTGTATCAAATCAGATGCTCCAATTATATGTGTTCCCACTGCATGTGTCTAATGCATTGTCTATATATGCACTTAATGCCAATAGCCTAGTACACACTGGCAAACTCAGACATGTCTGCACTGCAATCTCTCAATGACAGCCTCATGTGTTTATACTTTCTGAGACCAAAACTAGTGGTCAAGTGGGCTCCAAGCTTCAACTCGATAACAAATACATGGTCTATGATGAAGTAGGCATTAAAGCTGAGAACCATTACCTCTACAAATGAGGTGTGGTGGTAGGCATGCATAAAGACATTCAACTGTCTTGCTGTATTGCAACCTCAAGCACACTGCAAGGTCAAGTTATCGCATTGGACCTAGTCATTGGGATAATTTCAGAGAAGGGATTTGTTCACCAAATAATAAGTGCCTATGCTCCATGGAACCCAGGTGCTGGTCCAAATCCCTTCTGGTCAGAGATTAGTGTGCTCTGTTGAACAGCACCATATTCATCAGGAAAAATCATCTGGGCTCTAGTAATACTCAAGTTTAGCCAGAGGTACCCAGGGCTTATAAGGCTAGTCAGGCTATCCGAGGCTCAGCAAATTCCTTACTCAGTCGTGTAACCTGATTTGGAAAGCTTACAAATCACTCTATTTTTTGAATATTTTTTCATAATTTTCTCATTACTTTTACAAATTCTCATAGATTACATAACCTGTATATAGAGGGCTTATTAGATACTAAATTTCATATATACAAGTCTAGCTTATGTAATTAATCAACCCCTGACTCATAAATATATATCCAGAGTCTAGACATACTATTATAGAGAGAGTAATGCTAGAGTCTCCCTAGAGTCTACCAGACTCTATCTCAGACTCTACTAGATAGACTCTGTGGGGACTAGTAAAGTACACCCCTACTCTTACCCTTCTTCACCTCAAGGCCTTAAATTATGATAACAGTTCCTCTTACATGCAAGTCTAAAGGCATTTGATCATATTATCAAACCCACATGAGATGCAGTTCTTAATTATTATTTCAAGTTATTTACAGCTAGTATTTCACTGATACTATGCTTGCCCAAAAACCACATTAATTTGCTATTAGTATTAGTGGTAGGCAGAGCTATCTGATGTTGAAGAGCATATGCATTGTAATAATCTATTCTATTTTGTATTCTTCTATAGATCTGTGCCAGTACTGTCTCTATAAACTCTATTCTATCATTTCTAGATGCTAGAATCTGATACTTACAGAAATAAGTGAAGTACCTAGAGGTACAGCCAATAGTTACTTTTTATTTTAGAAAGGAAATGCTCACATGACTTCCAGATCGTTTCATACCACCACCTCGACTAAGAGATGGCTTATCGTTGCTTGTCAGAATTGAGTTTGCTATCTATAAATAATTTTTTTTGGTGTAAAAATAGAGGTTTTCACTATTGTTCTATAAGATGTACTGGTTGTAAAATGAAAACACAATAGCAATAAAAGATTTAAAGTGAGGTTAGGCAATGTGAGCTGATGTAGCAGAGTAATTTCAAGATAGTATAAGAATGTGAGGCATAGATAGCATAGCATACAATGAGTATGATTTGGATACATATCTAGATGTGAATGGTGTGGCTATAAGAGGCTAGAGTTCGACTGCCTAGATAGGTCTTCTCTTTGATCAGGTCAATAGAGTCAAAGGCTATTTCTAGGCCTAAATGAGAGTAAGTAAAAGAAGCACATTGAAAGAGATGCTATGCACAGTACTTTAGTGTCCCTCACCCATTCCAGCTGGATTCCAATGGAATACAGTGGAATTCACTGGAATATACCTATGTATGGATTTTTTTCATTTTTATCTACTATATTCTGAGTACATTCCAGATCATTCCAGGTTGTTCCAAGTCATTTCAGGTCATTCCAGTTGACTCTAGTACAGCTTAGCTTAAAATAGCAACTATATTTATATTAGATATTATTTATCAGCATATTAGATTCTGAGATACACTGCTTTGAGAGGTTTTAGATATAATCTTTATGTAATCTAAATAATACTTGACTAAGTTCAAAAGAGTCATAATAAATAACTAATTAATTAATTAATTGACTAGCTTAGTCAGCAAATAACACTCTAATTAAGAATCAAAATAAAGAGTTAATTATATTCATCTAAAAAATTCTTCATTTATTCTATATTCTTAGTTGAATATATTACTATATCTAGAAATTGTTATCATATATGGAAACTGTTACTATATATAGAAAAAACAAAACCATAGCTATACTCTTAAGATATCTAAATATATTTGAATTATGTTATAGAGTTAGCTAGTTAATGAGAAAATCACAAAATACTCTCCAAAAGCTAGCAATAATATTTTTTAAATACTGTTTATTTGTTTGAAAACTTATCAATTTATATTTACTTAGTCTAAAATACATAATAAATCTATGTTTGACTTAGCAGAACTATACTGTCCCTTTCTGTAGAAAGGCAATGGTCACAGCTCATGACTGCTTCATTGCATTGCCTATCTTTCTTGACATCATGGCTCACAAAGAGTCTGTTGTCAAGTGAGATATAAGTTTTAGAATTGCAAAAATTGGGTCAAAAATACTAGCTCTTCTCACCTTCAACAGGCAAATTCTTGTCCTTTTTGAACCATTTCCATTATCGTCATATATATCCAAACATCCTTCTCTGTGGTGTGGAAGAGCAGAAGAACCCATTAAATAAATAAAAAAGTGGGCCCCACTATTTAGTAGTCTGACACCAATCAACAATGCTGTTGTCATCTCGCTCTCTGAGGCCACCCAAAAGCCTCAAGTACAGTAGTTGCCTATTGAGACAACAGTCATGGCTCACTAACTGCCTATTGCCAAATCCAATCCCAAAAAAATATCACAGTCCTCCAGACCATTGTCTCTCTAAGGAAAAGGACAGTATATAAAATAGAAAATTTTGATTGTATTACAGTGGATTCCTCTAGATTCAAGTAGAATCCAGTAGAATCCAGTACAATCTACTGGCATAGATTTCTCCTGTAAAGAGGTGGAATTCAGCTGGAACTAATGGGGACATGAAAGACCTCACTATGCATGTGATCATGCTACTGCTGCTGACTATATTCTCATTCTAATCCATTGAAACCTTGTCCATACTCTGTTTTGACTCTTAGGGGCAAGTCCAAACATGTTCTCACATTTGGGCTCAATATCAACAGCGAGTGGTGAGAAATTTTTGAGAGCATCAATAGAAGGTGTGACAGACAGCCTATTAGCATTGACAGGAACTTGATACAAAATGAATGTAGCAGTTGGAACCTTGACCTCTATCATGGGCATGATTGTCTTCTCTGGTGAGATTGTGATCTTGATGAAAGTATTCAGTGGATAGGGCAACAGATAAGAGGATGTACAAGACCATACATGGCATGGATGATGTTCAGAAGAGAGTGTCCATAGTTCTAGACAGAGTGCTCCAAAAGAGGAGCTCTTATCACTCCTCCACATAGTCCAGCTAGTATCTGGCAGACTCTAATAGACTCTAGCAGACTCTGGCCAGACTAAACTGGACTAAACTAGACAGTCCTATTCAAGAAATAATAGAAATATTATCTGACTCAACTGGACTCTGGTCAACTCTGGTAGTATTAGTCTCTCTATGTCAGATACCATGGGAAATAATTTCCAAAAGAAGATTTGTCTAAAATCTCAACTGATTACAAATCTGTCAAAATCATGTGATTAGGATGCTTAATCAGTGAGAAAAACCCAAAAAAAATTTAAACGCAATTCTTTTAGTAAATTTAGGTCATATCTCTATAAGAAGCAGAGCTAATCACATGATTTCTTTAGATTTATATAATCAGACTAGAAGGATCTATGATTTTTAGAATTTAAATTTCCTATTTTGGCAATATACAATATCAGTCTGGCCAGAGTCTGCTGGAGTTTAGTGGACTCTGGCAGATAGTCTGCTGGACTTGGCCAGACTCTGGCTGGACTATGTGAGACAGTGAAAAGTATTGAATATCAAACCTTTTTCAATCATGAAATTGATAGCCTCAGATTGGGCATAGACATGATCAAAAAGACCCTTCAACTCCCACATCTCAATCTCACTGTCTCATATGTAGATACAGTTGTCTAATCAAAAAGCAATTAATTTTATTCAAGCAATATAAGATAATAACTCACTTTTGATTGGAGCATATTTCTTGCAAACAAGATCAAGAATGGGAGCAAGCTGAGTATGCACCTCTACTCAAATGAACAGTACTTTAGTGTGCCCTACCTATTCCAGCTGAATTCCACTTCATTTCACTTCAATGAAGTGGAATATGCCTATATATGAGTTTTTATTCCAGTTCAGTATACTCTAATCCACTGTATTCCAGTCCAGTCTGTTTCAGTCCAGTTCAGTCCAGATAATTCCAGTCTACTGTTATCTAGTGTACTTTGGTCTAGGGTATTTCAGTCCAGTCCATTCCAGTCCATTCCAGTCCATTCCAGTGTATTCTAGTGTACTATGTTTTAGTCCAGTCCAGGCCAGTCTATTCTATAGTACATTCTGATCCAAGGTATTTCAGTCCAGTCCATTTCAGTCCAGTCTAGGCTACTGTTACCTAGTGTATTCTAGTCTAAGGTGTTTCAGTCCAGTCCAGTCCAGTCTATTCCAGTTTATTCCAGTCCATTCCAATCTATTCCAATCCATTCTAGTCTATTATTATCTAGTGTATTCTAGTCCAAGGTGTTTCAGTCCAATCCATTCCAGTTCATTCCAGTCTACTGTTTTCTAGTGTATTCTAGTCTAAGATATTTTATCAGCAGAGTTTAGTATTTGTTCAGCTGACTAGATTGGATTATATGACCACTCTATTTAGGTACACCTCAGCAGCATAAACTAGAAGAATCAACTGAAATGAAGTAAAATAGACTAGAATATACACTCTGGCAGTACTAAAAACTAGACTAGAATGAACTGGAATGAAGTGGAATGGACTGGAATATTTATCCAAGGGACTAGAAAGAAGTGGAATAAACTACAATATACTCTGGAATGAACTGGAATGGACTGGAATGGACTGGAATGGACTGGACTGAAACACCTTAGATCAGAATACACTAGATAACAATAGACTAGAATGGATTGGAATGGATTGGAATGGACTGGAATAAACTGGAATGAAGTGGAATCTAGCTGGAATTGGTGGGGCACATGAAAGACCTCCAAATGAAACATATAGCCTTCATCTAACTAACTGGAAGAGGTTGTGGATCCTCTTTGCTGTGATAGAGATATATAAAGCCAGATTGAATGGTGCCAAATGTTGTGGAGATTTTGAGATCAGCTATATTCACTTCAGCAGACCCTTACATAGTATCTATAAGATAGGTTTAATTCTACTATTTAAACCTATCTTACAGATACATAAATACATAGTTATACATATTTATTTACTTTATATAGTATATTTCTTTAGATATATAGTTATTTCAGAAGCTATTTATATCATTGAAATATATATTTCAGTGTCACATTGTCACTATTTCTCTACAATAACTAGTTCTTTGTTTGCTCAGAGTGCCAGGGATCCTAAAATCAAAAGAAGAATACTGGGCTACTAGATACAGCTATTCTGTTTGCCAAAAGCTTGTTATATTTACCCTAATGCTAGCTATCACATACTTCAAAGGCATAGAGATCCAAAAGCCCACATTATTGGCTGTTTTTACCACTGCGGATTGGTATATTGTGGATACAAATTCAATATATACTGTACAACTTGAGGTGAAGGCTGTTGCTGCTCGCAGCATATATGAGTCTCTTTGCCACTGAGCCAGGATATTACATAATCAATCTGCTATGGAAATAGTGATATCATTTGGAAAAGCCAGTGAGTTACTATACCATAATAGCTAAACAAACAACAGTTATGATGGTGCATCTGCATTAGTGTGACCATAGGATGTTTATCAGCTATAGTATATCTGGATACTAAAGTGTTACAGCTAGGCCTGTAAAATCTGCATCTGCTGTGGCATATAAGAACGAATTCCATAAATGGGACTCATAATAATATCGATTTAATTGTTTGGTTATACAATTAAAACTATCATTTACTATATCATAACCAGAAGATGCTCCAAGCTTTTCAATTATTATTGAAATGCTAATTGAAAATATATTAGACAATATCAGTGATTATCAGACCCTCACCTATCAATGACAGTGGTGAATAT
>Ga0247741_1001312_pt1 | contig 13864 bp, 16 predicted proteins | sample UWRJL213509R2_FD_180945 | JGI IMG/M metagenome (GOLD analysis project Ga0247741, IMG submission 180945) | Plant litter microbial communities from Arlington Agricultural Research Station in Wisconsin, United States - UWRJ-L213-509R-2 | ecosystem: Environmental > Terrestrial > Plant litter >... | reverse complement strand
TCTATAGATATGAGTAAAAGTCCAATTTATTCCAGTTCATTGAAGTGCATTGAAGTGCATTCTACTTCAATGCACTTCAATGAACTGGAACAAATTCCACCTGGACTGGCCTGGAATCCATCTGTACATTCCAGATCATTCCACCTGAAATCCAGTCCAGTGGAATGAAGAATTTTGGTGATGGGAAACAGTTCTTTGGTGGGGGCTTATTCCACTTCATTCCACTTCAATGAAGTGGAATGAAGTGGAATCCAGCTGGAATTGGTGGGGCACATGAAAGACCTCGGAAGATCTTTGAGCTGCGGCACCGCGTTGTAATCTCGAAACTTGAGCCACATCGACAATTTGTGAGGACGTTTCCCTTGGTGCGGAAGGCAGAACTATGAAACCATTAAGTAAATATTTTCAATGACAATGTGGACTAAACTTACTGATGTTCCTTCGTAGTATCCGTTGCTTGTCTCCAGCTTTAACCATGCCTCCAAGCATTTCTTCCAAACAGGATCTTCGCTCCCTGCTTCTAGATATCCCTGAGTGTCAGTCAGCCAAACTGGAGGGGGGCCAGATATCTTTGGGGCTGTTAATGGTGTCACCTCCATCACTGTCCATGGTTTCCGCGTGCGCCCGCCTGTACGGTCCGTCCCGATCGATTCAATGACTGGATGGTTTTCCTTGTTCCCTGGCCTTTCCGAATGATCGATGGGACTGGGATCAGTGTTATCCTTCGTTGCAGCAGCAAGAGCGTCGACCATAATGGATGGGTGTTGGCTCCTGACGGGCTGAGTCTGTGGTTTGATGGATTCGAGCCCGAGTTCAATGGACGGTGGTTGAAACTCGTTCAGCGGGGGGTTGATGGATGGGAGCCTATAAAGGTTGGATGAGGGTATGGGAACAATCGACGAGAGCTGGGGATTGTTGAACAATGGAAGCATTGGATGATTATCGTCTTCAAAGGTATTTGACCCTGCGATGGAGGATGCTGCACCTTGGAAGGCATTGCCTGTTTGCTGGTAGTGATTTCCTGCTAGTGCGGTGTCTATAGTCATGCCCTGGGCTGGATATGAGAAAAGAGGGTCGGTAGCCTGCCCAGTAAAAGAAACACCAGAGAAGTCGTAGGTGTGGTTTCCACTGCTGAAGTTCGAACCGTCGCTGATGCTGGATTCGGGCAGAAATATGCCAGTGTTGTCACCATTGGGTACAAAACTGGTCCAGTTGAGCACGTCCACCTGCCTCAGAAGGTCGTTGTAGTTCTGGTCGGTCATTAGGTAGGGGCTGCTTTCTAGAGCAGTACTTGGAAATGTGGTTGATATGAACGTTTCACATGGGTGGCTGTTGGTGGTGTTTGCGATTACCACAGTACCCGATTGAATTAGCGGGGTATTTGACGACACATCCATATTGGATGTTTGAGCTAGGAGAGGCTGAGCGCTGATGCCAGGGCAAGACATAGGGTGTATGGGTTGTGGAGTTGGCGCTATTGGATTATCTCCCTGTGAGGGCGCTGTGAGACCTTGTGCCATGATGCCAGGACCAGTCTTTGGGCAGTTACCATTGTTAGATGGCAGAGTCGCCGCAGGAGTAACACCACCATGCGAGGGAACAACACTGTTCGGAGCCGTTGTCAAGGGATGCAGAGTATAGAGAGGTGAAATTGGAGGATCCACGACGATTGGAGGGACACTTTGTGGAGAAGACATCACTGTCGCCCTTGGTGGTGATCCGACTGCGGTGGAAGACGGCTGGGCAGGAAGGCCATTTGGTGGCAAAGACATTACAGCTGCTCTTGGTGGTGACCCAACTTCAGTGCGAGGTGGCTGGGTTGGAATTTCATTGTTCACAGCAGACGTCTGCCCATTTCTGAGTGTGCTCAATGCCACAATCGGGAGCGAAGTTGTCTTTTCATCCAGAGTAGAATCACCCAAGTCTTCGTCAAGAAGAATGAGTGCTCGTCGAGCTCGAACATCGGGCGCTGAAATTTCAAGTTAATATCTTTCGTAACATGAATAAATTTTTGCTCACGATAGACTTTGTGTAGAAACGTTGAAAATGGTACCAAGACTGTCTTCTCGAAGTTATCCATCGATTTGGAGAATGTCTGACCGTATGGATCCTTTCCGGTGTGAACAGCAATCGATCCAATTTCCCTGCATTCCATGGGATCCGGTCCACCAGCAAGAAGGCATATGGTCCACCCAGTTAGCCACCCAATCTGATTACAGAACTTGCGTATCATGGCTGGTGCGGCCCCGATTGCCCTAGAACACAAATAGCCTCAGCATCATAACAGCCCGAGAAGGTAAAGAAACTCACGCAGCATAGTCCTCAGGTGACCGTTCCTTCCTCTCGCCTGACTTGATGTTTGCCAACGTCAACTTCTCGGCCTCAAGCTTCACCTTCTGCGCCTTGTGAGCCGTATGAACGGCCTCCTTGACGTCGTCCCCCTCATTCTCATAGCTCTTCGCAAGAAGCTCGTTAATAAGCTTTATTTGCTCCTTGCGCGATATGGTGCGTTTCTTCATCTCATCCTGAACCAGGGGTTTCACATTTTGCTGATAGTACAGCTTCGAGTAGATATGCAGGTCGGATGATATTCGACTTGCCACTGGATTCATACTGATAACCACCTTGGCTTTTGTGCCGGAGCAGGAGCGCTGGCCGATTGGATGGTTATGAAACCAGTTGTGGATTTTCTGGAAAATTTAAGTGAGTTTCATAGACGTGAAAATTCAAGGGAGGATCAATGCTTACCACCTTTCGGTCCTCAATCCATTCTTTTTCCGATGCAAATGTACTCATCAGCAGCTTGCGCTTCTTCTTGCCGACTTCCGGCTCTGGTTCAACCTCGGATGCCTGGCTACCCCATAGAGCAAAGAAACCCTTGTTTACTATGACCCAGAACTCGTGCATGGTTTTATTCTTCTGTGCACAAGCGAAGTCGTCGCGCTTTGACGCAAGGTAGTCCTCTTGGGCCGTTGTTGTCCATTTCGGTGGTGCCATACTGCACGTTGTGTCACTGGCTACTTCGCGGTGTGGAACGAGAGCTAGAGCTTACCTGTTTAGCTTTCGAGACGCACTCTTCTTGGGGATTCAATAGAGCCTTTACGGTTTTAAGGTTTGACTACTCAGGACGCAGATTTTTAGGGTTTTGACGTGGTACTGTAGGTGCTTCGATGAACTGTACAGGTGACCACGTAATCTTTACTTCTTAGGCATTTAAATAGCCTCAAACTCGTCCTCAAACTCATTCTCAAACTCATCCTCAAAACTCTAACAAATGTCCTCAACATTGTTCTCACCAACATCATGGCTCAGCAATCCAAGCCGTCGGCCAACCTGCCCACCATTTCGCGCATCACTCTTACGCAGCTAATTGCTGCACTCCAAGCCCTCAACGTCGATGTCATATCCCCGGCGCAAGAGCTTGCAGGTAAGTTAAACGTCTTTATTTTCAAATGTGTACTGACACCAGCCCGTAGAAGAGGAGGCAGCAGTCAGTGGTGGCCCCGACAACTCCCCAAAGCCAGACCCTGATGGGGAAAGGATCTTAGCCCCCAAGGCAAGGCTCCAGGGACGTAAGTACCTCACCTTCCTTCTCATTCGAAAGAAATGCTGAAAACTCCCTGCCAGAATCCCCTTGGGCGCCGCCTGCTCCTCCCGTCTCCATCCCCATTGCAAATATTGGCACTAGCGTCGGCCCAGCTGCTGGTCCAAACCCTTCTGTAATGAACCCCGCTGCTGCTGCTGCTGCCATTGCTGCACCCACCAGTGTTCCATTCCAGCTGCTTCAATCTGTGTCTGCTGGGAAGGCGCCTGCCACCATTCAAGGTTCTCCCGTTTCCAGTGGGTCTGGGTCCTCAGGCAGTGGGTCCAGGTCCTCAGGTACCGTCAACAATGACAATGTGAAAGGATACGTCTGTGCTGCGTGTTCTCACTACAATGTTGTACATAGCTCAGCCGAGGTGTGGTATGCTGTGACTGCTGGCCGTGCCGTTGGCACTTTTAGAGGCTGGTACGTCCATTCTTTGTTTCATTTTTTCAATGTGTTTGCTTACCCTCCAATTTTAGGCATCATGTTCAGCCTCTCGTCACTGGCGTCCCACATGCGTGTTACAAACATTATTCGTCGGAAGCGGCTGCCACTGCTGCTTTTGAGGAGGCCTTGGCTGCTGGAAGGGTCCTCATTCTTGCTTAGAATACCATAGCGAGCTGTACGAAACCTTACTCCATAGCCGTAGCTGTTGTTGTTGTTGTCTGGTCTTTTTGTGTGTATACTGTGCCTGTTACCTGTTGCGTTGTATCTGAGCCATCTAGTCTGCCTGAAATATATGTTGCATTTGTGTTACACTTTTTGATATGAGAAAGACTTTTTTTTATAAAGTTCAGAGAAGAGGTCAGCATCAACCATGGCATGACACAACATTTCTTCTATCCACCCAGTGAGCTCTCGTATCTGGCGACTGACTGTCCCAACTTGTTCTAATTCTGGGCCAACGCCTGCAAGTTGCAGTATGTGGTCTTCACATCGGTTGATTGACTTCTGAAGTTTCCCCAGTTGGACAGTGTCGTCATAGAAAATGTTGTTATCATGATTGTCAAGGTAGCTTGCACATAGCGCTTCGAGATATTCCATTTGAGTCTGGTTGTTGTAGAGTTTCTGTAGGCGCTGGAGAGCCTGTTCAGCACGCTCGACCCATACAGCAAGTTCACAAGCACGTTCGTCAACAACCGGTGCACTGATTTCGTGTGCTGCCTCAGTGTTGCCCCCTCGCAGTCCTGGCTTTCTGTGTAATCCTGTTGTTTAGTAGGAAGTTCAGGCATAAAAATTACATTCGAAAGATACCTGATATGAGTTTTTCTGTACACCTTGCATCGTTGGTAATTAATCAAGTCTGCTCTGCTGATTTGAACATAGAACATTAGCCGAGCACGACATTCAAAATATTTAGAATCTGAGAGAGACCTTTCATAGTGTTTCTTGCTTTTCTCCCTATTGGCCATTGCTTTTTCTTCTTCGGTTTTGTACAGACGGGAGCGACCCATGATGATGGTTAGTGATTGCATTGGAAATCTTACTTGAAATCCCTGGACTTTATGCGCTTCGTCTGACTTTTATTTCTATGCAGAAAACCCACCTAAATTTGTGTATTGTTTGAAAACTATAATTTCTAGGAGTTCAAATCTCAAATTTGGAGGCTCTGAGGATTTCCCCCATATTGATATTGTATTTTCTATGTATTGTCTCAAATTGATCACCATTGTCATGGCCTATCCATCCATAATCCATTGCCCTCATCCATTCTCATTCTAGATATTGATCAGCTCCTTTGCAGTGGTTCATTTCTCAGGTCCCCCCATCTTTATCCCTCTGTTTCTTACTCCAAAGTCAGCCTGCACAACTGTACTTTTGACGGCTGGTAGGTTTTTTTTTCTTTCGAAATTCGGTCCTTCTCACTGGTTAAAACAGTCAGCAACTCCTACTTTAATGTCTAATATAGTTGGACAAACGCGCTATGTCAGCAAAATCGCGCCTTTCTTTTGACAAGCCAAGACTGAGGGGAAAGAGGAAGATTTTTTGACTGCTCTCTACGGGCACTGGTTTGACCGATGGCCCGTGAAAGCTGAGAACTATGATGACCTCGACTTCATGAAGCATGCAGTCGAATTCCAAAAAAGGGTTTGTTTCACTCTTCTGCGTGCACCCACTGCCTCTAGACTAATAGCTTGATAATAGGGTATTGAGCGCGATGTTAGACGTCGCGCTTTCTTCTCCACTGTACCAGTTGACAGCCACTGGACTGGTTTATTTGGGCTCCCAACTCCAGAGGGCACAGTCGTTACCCCCATCAACATTGTAAGTAATACATCCCCCTCCATGAATTGTGCACTTCACGTAGGCTTTCTCATTTAGGATGCCTTAGGCTCGCCTCAGAAGTCAAATGGAAGGAAGAGAAAGCACTCTATTAACAATCCAACTGTGCCCCAGGCTGGGGCCAGTGCAACATACCCTCGCCCTCGCCCTCGCCCAAAAGTCCCCCATCGAGTTTGAATTTGATTTCATTATAACATATAGTATGCCGTAGCTATCTACTTGTATAAATTGAGCAGCTGAGGGTGTTAAGCCTCATCTGCTCTCTGCTATGCCCCCTCGAAAAGCAGACGACATTGATCGATATGGGTCAACATCGCGCAAAGTCTCCCGCCCATCTACAGCAGTCTCACCGTCAGCAGCAACCCTGCAGCGTCATGTGTCATACGAGCCATCCAGAAAACACAAGTCGCTAATCTCAGTGCCCTCAACTACTGCTGACTGGCCGGCATCATCTGCACCACTACTCTCATCGTATCTTTCTGACGATATTGGAACTGAAAACCAAGCGCACTCAGAAAATCTCGAAACAAACATATACACCCATTCGGCCTCAGAGGACGACATTCAACGCGATGACTTTGTTTCATGTGAGCTTGAGGCACAAGGGTTAAACAAGAAGCCTCGGAAGAGAACTCAAGCAGTACGTTATGTGTAATAAAAGTGTCACCTTACTGATCATAGGTTCCATCAAGGATAACCCTCTGCTACTTTGGATACCGCTTGTTGACACCTATGTCGAGGAGATGCTTCGTTTGGAAGGGCCAGGCAACGCCTTCGATCAAGTCACCTGTGCAGGTTGCAAGCTTGTGCTCAAGGATGCTGCCTATCACCGCTGCCACGATTGCTTTGACACTTATCTGTGGTGCACAGACTGTCTCGTGGAACGGCATCGCAATCACCCCTTCCACCGTATACAGGTAGGTGATTACGTGTATTGACTATCTCGTGTACTCATTTGTTCACACAACTTCTAGAGTTGGAATGGCTTCTACTTCAAGAAGAATGATTTGAAATCATTAGGCCTTTGTATCCAGCTTGGACATCCATTATGGGAAGAATGCATATCACCAACAATGGCCTTTGATGACAACTTTGTTGTGATTGATTCTGAGGGGATCCATTGCGTCTCTTTGGACTATTGTGGATGCCAGCAATCACTCAGCCCAGTCATTCAGCTCCTTCGGGCACGATTGTTTCCTTCGACTACAATCAATCCCAAAACGGCTGCCACCTTTCGCGTTTTGGGGGCGTTTCAAATGCTCTCGTTCACAACAAAATCCTCTGTCTATGAGTTCTACAAGGCTCTTGAACGACAAACTGATAATACTGGGACTAACCCTCCACCTGTGAGTCTTTTTATTATTATCAAAAGTGCCAATACTGAGTCTTGACACAAGGATCGTTATCATGCCCTTCTACGAATTGTGCGAGAATGGCGTCATGTGCAATTGCTCAAACGCATGGGCTGTGGTCATTCAAAAGAAGGTGCCAAAGGGACATCTCTCGGGGAATGTGCGGTTTTATGCCCAGCTTGTCCACTTCCGGGAATCAACCTTCCCAATGACTGGAAGTCGCGTCCTGATTCACAGCAGTACGTTACTTTAGTGACATTTGGTGTTTAGGCTGACATGAATTGATGCGCCCCAGATGGTTATATTCGCTCTTTGTTGGAGTCGATGCAAACTTCAGGCTGAAACGCATGAATGTATCAAGCAATCAAAGGGATCTGGGACTGAATCATGGGTATGCTTATGTGGTTGAAGAATCTTCGTATAAGAGTTTTCTAGAGATTTTTGACACGCGAGTTAGTGAGGAGAAGTCAACGTGCAACAACCATGACGCTATCAAGTCTGCTACAATCCGCGGTGGACATAGAACAGCAGCAAACGGGGCGGCAACTGTCAACTGCATCCACCATGATATGAAACAGCTGGTCAGCGTCGGGGATCTGCAAAAAGGCGAGCGGTATGTTCATTGTGTATGCTTTCTGAAGTTCCTCACTGAATGATTTTTGTAGTTATGTCAATGTTGACTATGTCTTCTTATCATCGCTAAACAATCTCTCGCCAACTCGTATTGTTGTATCCTATGATATTGCCTGCCAGTGGTCACAAAATCTGGAGGCAAGGTGCCAGATATACCCAGAGAACATCGTTTCTCTCGGGGATCTAGACCTTTCATATTTCGTACCCAAATTCCATATATCGGCTCACATCGAAGCTTGTCAAACCGAATACTCATTTAATCTTACACCCAAAGTGGCGCGAACTGACGGAGAGGCGCCTGAACAGGGCTGGTCAGACACCAATGGGGTCGCGTCCAGTACTAAAGAAATGGGACCTGGATCTCGTCGTGATACATTGGATGACTTCTTTGGTGACTATAATTGGAGAAAAGTGGCACAGCTAGGTTCGTGACTACAAAATCATTCTAGTTTACTCAATGAATAGTTTCGAAGGACCTACATTTGTCCGAAAGGCCGAGGAAGCGATCTCTGCTCATGAAGAGCATGTCATGGCATTTATGGAATTTAATGCGGCCCTTCCTGCGGATCTCACCAAAGAGTGGACGAAGCAATGCTTGGATTGGGAGAACGATCAATCAAAGCCGAATCCATTCAAAGCCTCGAAGACAAGTACAATATTTCACTGCCGTATCATACCTTACTGAATTTTGTTCTCCTCAGCAATCTCTGACCATGAAGTACACCTCCAAATGGCATGAGAGGATGCAGAGGTGTTATTTAAAGGGGAATCTGTTCAGATTCATGATGATGTATCCCCTAGTATGCTTATTTTCAATGGCTTGGAGATTGAGGACCTTCAGTATGTTTGAGCAATACATTTCGTCGTTATATTACTGAAATTTATGCAGAAGGCGATTGGCGCTGGATACCACAGATCTTGGTCCCCACTCCACAGATCTTCAGCGATCCAAGATTCTGGAATGTGCCAATTCCCTCCAAAGGAAGATAGACGCGTGGTCCGAAATCCAGCACCTCTACCTCCCAGCCGTTGCGATGTTACGATGCCGCAGTGATCAAGCAGGAGGTGGACACCCCCCAGCAGCGCATGAGTTGGAGCTTCATCTTCCATCGAAGGTTATTCCAATCATGAACTGTGACTGGCGTTTAGTGGAGGTGGAGTGGCGATTTCGCCAAGCCCAGGCTGAAAGTGCGTTGAATGAGCTCCGAGGACAACTCCTAATCCGATCCCGTCTACATAATTCCAAAAATTGGTATTCCCGCGGGCAACACCAGCAAACGCGAAGTAACACTGTCATTTCTTGTGTTGAAGCTAGAGTTCGAGCATCAGCATCCAAATACCGTGATATACGAACTGCATTATTGACGCTCTCTCCATACACTGGTGATGATGGGACTTGGACGCTCATGTTGAGACCACTTGAAGATGGAGATGTCCTTGGCCTAACTTCAATGGATGATTTGGGACCTGAAGGAAGGAAGAGATTGTCATGGATATGGAAGGTTCATGGTACTGGGTCGGACGCTGACGAAGCAACACAGTCAGGTGAGTCATTTAATATTAATGATTTCATGTCAGCGGATTTCTGATCAAAAGAATAGCTCTTAGGATCGAGTGGTGCAGAGCTCGTGCGCGTGCACACAGATGGCAGGAGGAGTGCCTCCTTTTGGCAGAAGAAATGAGATGTGTGGTTGCCTATTTCGAATACGCGGCCAAACATTGGCATGAGTTAGCTCAACAGCCTACTTTCATTGGCAAAGAAAGATTAGATTGTGCACTGGAGATACAAGAGATGCAAGCAAAGGAAGCAAAGGTAATTCTTGCTAGCAAAAAGTGCTATGCATACCGTCAAGCAGGAATGCGGGATGCTATGAAGGCACGTTGCGACACCAAGTGGGTAGGCATCTCAGCAAAGCTAATGTCGATGGAGGGCCGTGACGCTCGTATTATGGTTGAATGTTGTTAGCTTTACTAAATCTACATAACTTGTATAACGATCACAGACAGAGACTTGGTATATGATCCATAAAGCTAAGAGGCAGGGGATGGATGTGAGAAAGATGAAAAGAAGGATCATCAAAGGATAAGCAGGGGACGTACTGAGAGAGATGGGCCTGCAATGGATGAATCCACGAAAAGTGGGGGTGGTGGAGGATGACATATATTGATCGGCGCTTTTTCGCAAGTCGACTTACCTAGGAAGAAGGATGGACAAAGGATAGCTGAGAGAGACGTGCGTGGATCCTATGCAATGGATAAAGGCATGGACCCAAAAGGGAGGAATGGATGCAAGGAGATGGATTGGCGAAGGATTGGCGGGAAATGGATCTGCAATGTATACATCCATAAGCTTGGGAAGGATGACAAGGTTCGGAATGGATATCCCCGGAGAGATGGATATAGGCATGAACCTAAAAAGGGAGGAATGGATGCGAGGAGATGGATTGGCAAAGGATTGGCAGGAAATGGATCTGCGATGTATACATCCATAAGCTTGGGAAGGATGACAAGGTTCAGAATGGATATCCCCGGAGAGATGGATATAGGCGTGAACCTAAAAAGGGAGGGAGGGATGCGAGGAGATGGATTGGCGAAGGATTGGCGGGAAATGGATCTGCGATGTATACATCCATAAGCTCGGGAAGGATGACGAGGTTCGGAATGAATATCCCCAGAGAGATGCATTTGCGATGGATACATCCATGAACCCACAAAGGGAAGGGATGGATGGGTGAAGGATAGGCGCTTAACTGAAAGGGAATGTACTGGGGAAGGTGGATCTGCAATGGAAGCATCCACGGACCCACAAAGGGACGACAGAAGGATGGGCGCTTATATCCTTCATGTGGATATTTGACAAAGGATGTCGATGGGCGCTTGGATGACAAATGAAGGTCGGTGAAGGATGAACAATTACATCCTTCGTGGGGATATTTGACAAAGGATGGGCGCCTGAATTTCACATGGATATCCGTGAAGGATGGGTGCATTATTCAGCCTCGATTTGGCGTAAGTATGCACAATGGATGTAACACGCGGAATGGAACACATTATACAGGCCTAGGATACGATGTATGTAACTCATGGGCAGGCAATGGGTGAATGGATCATCGATCCTTGTAGAGAACTACTGTTGATGCATCCATCACCTATACAGGGCTATTACCGTATCTACATCCATCCAAACAACGTATTGGCCTGCTGCTCAATGCCATATCCCAGTCTGGTGTAGAAGTAGAACTCAGTCTCATGGTAGAACGAACTGTATTATTAGTGATGTACCTATAGAAGTAGAACTATTGTACGAGTCAGTAAGTGTATGCAAGGTAAGTGGGTGTGCGTCGTGCTCACCTCAGTCTCATGGTAGAACGAACTGAGGGGACACGACAGCGGTGCACAATCTATATATGAAAGTCCAAGAAGTCTAATATACAAGCTGCAAGTAAACTACTGCAAGAAGTCGTCCGTAACACTACTACTTGGGTCGCACACAGCATGCATCAGTAATTCTTGGTCAGGCTTGGGAGCACTTGGAAGTGCTATATAGCGCCATAGCGCCATAGCATGGGTCCCTGTCTATCTGGTCCCCTGCCAAAGCTATATAGGTCGCCAGCAGTTCTATGGAGTGCTATAGAGCTCTCCATAGCACCATGAAATTGCTACGTAATACTTACCACATGGCACCGTCATATTGTTCTAGGTTCCAGTAGATTACTTAAAATAACTATGTCTCACAGTTTCATGGTGAAGTTATAGTCAAAAAATATTTGATATAATTATACTATGGTACAGGTAGTGGTGTCAAAGTTCGGTTCAGTCCAGGTTTTTACCACATTTTCTTGAACCCCAAACGGGACCATGGGTCCGGTTTGGGCGCTTACGTCGAACCTCGGACTGGACCACAGGTTCTGGTTTGGTTCTGGTTTGAACGTGTTCAAACCATTTCCGCAACAAGGGTCCCTCTTTTCTAGGAAATCCAGCGCCAAAAGCTGAGAAAATCCGATGTAGCTCTCCTCACAGTTGTTTACACGACCTGTGGCAATATTTGAGCGCTTGGTGGGCGCTTCAGACAGGTTTTGTCACACCGGCTGACCCTGTGGGATTATTTCCCCACCCTTGGCATGAGCCCTGGCTCTGAGTTGGCAGGCAGAGGCACATGCTGAGTGATTAGATTGAGTCTAATTTACCTTTCGTTGGACTCTCCATATGCAAATCCCTCCACCACACCCAGATTTGTCGTCAAAATTGCCTATTTTCTAGCCACAATTTGCCATTGGTTTGAACCCGTTCGAACCAACTGCTGGCTGGTCGAACCGTGAACGGGACTGTGAGTTCGGTTCGGACATTTTCACCGAACTTTGGACCGAACTTGGGTCCAGTTCGAGGTGGTTCGGGTTCGAACCAAAGTTCAGGACCGAACCTTGACACCACTAGGTACAGGTAGCAAAATGAAAACAACTATTAGACAACATATGCAATGTCTGTGCACACGACGCCCCTAGCTGCTGCCTCTGCCACCACCCAGAGCCCTATTGACAATGACTCACCTGGTTACCATGTCAACATGCCCCCAGGCAAGTCTCCCAACCCCGCTTGCCCACCCATCTCCCAAGCATTGTCCAAAGTCCTGCAGCTATGCGCTGAACACCATGTCAGTCACTGTGACATGACTGGTGCGTCATATGATGACATACCTTGTAACATAGATATGAGATGAGGAAACAAGGGGAGGGAGGAATCGATGGGGAGGTGGGATACTGATGTTAGGAATTATAAGCTGTCGACTTTAGGGCAGGTGGGGAAGGACTTTGAAAGAGATTTACAGAGAGGACAGAGGTAAAGGGTTTGACAAGCGCGTGAAAGTAAGGACATCTTGTCCTCAAAAGTGGTCATTTTACCTTGCATTTTACCTCATGTGATGTGTCCAGGTGACACAAAGCTGTAAGGCATTTTCCAGAACACACTATGCACCGCGTTGAGAATGCTATAGGGTGCTACATAGTATGATGAACAAAGTCTGTAGTGTAATTTAGTACTCAGACACTATAATATACTACAATTTGTAAATATGATACTATACAAGCAATAGACCCATGCTATGGCTTGCTAAGAGCCAAAATCAGAAATTGCTGATGTGCCCATGGAGTCCAAGCAGTTTGTAAACTCGACACTCCTCCTCAAACTGTACGCAGTCCCATTGCGTTGGCAAAGTGCTTCACTTTTATGCTTGGGAGGGCTTTCATGAGTGTGTCAGCAGTTTGGTTGTTGGTTGGACAATAGATGAGTTTGATGCTGCTGGCCTCAATAATGTAGCAAATGAAATGGTACCAGATGTCAATATGCTTCATATGAGCATGGTATTGACCACCGTGAGCGAGTGTGATTGCAGATTGATTGTCACCAAAGAGTGTGGTGGGTGCTTGTGACAGTGTGAGAATGTCTCCAAGAAGTTGTCGCAACCACACAGCCTCCTTTGCTGCATGTGTTGCAGCCACATATTCTGCCTCTGTTGTTGACAATGTCATCAATTCCTGTTTCTTCAATAACCACGACACGGCTCTGCCATCCACCATGAACAAGTAGCCCAAAATTGCCTACCTATGCTCTTGTGACAAGCCATCCACGTTGACAAAGCCAATGAGGTCCTGGGTGTTGTTACTGTAAATGAGCTTGAGTGTTTTTGTACCCTTCAAGTACCGGATGATTCATTTTACCGCCTCCTAGTGTACCCAGACCAGGTTGTCCAAGAATTGTGCAATGGTTGAGACTGCAAACATAATATCTGGGTGCATGCCCATCAATACGTACATGAGGGCTCCCACTGCCTCACAATACAGAACATTCTTCATTTGGGCTATGTCAGCAAGGGATGAAGGACATTGGCAGTATATTTCACTCCCCCTGAATTCCTTAAGTAATCCTGAGGAATTCCCTATAAATTACCAGGAACTCAAATTTGGCAGTGGAATTCCTGGCAAATTTCTGATAAACTCCTGATATCTTGAATTTT
>Ga0247741_1001311_pt1 | contig 13865 bp, 19 predicted proteins | sample UWRJL213509R2_FD_180945 | JGI IMG/M metagenome (GOLD analysis project Ga0247741, IMG submission 180945) | Plant litter microbial communities from Arlington Agricultural Research Station in Wisconsin, United States - UWRJ-L213-509R-2 | ecosystem: Environmental > Terrestrial > Plant litter >... | reverse complement strand
TGTATGAAACATTTCACTCTTGTCTGTAACAACAACACAATGGACAGGATAGTTCATCGGAGCGCCTTAGAGGCTTCCATCTCACCTAATCATTGTTGTTGATGTTGTTGATCTGTGAACTTGCCTGTAAAGTCATCCGTTGTCACGCTGCTCATCTTCGCTTACTATTGACAGGGATCTAGATACAATCGCCAATCTCGACTCTGAAAATATCACATCTGGATGAGTAGTAGTGTACTGCATCAATGAGCCCTCGGTACCACATGTAACCTACAAATCAAACGCCTACAGAATTACGAGGTCCCCCGTACACGAATGGCACCAAAATACATGCGATTCGTCCAAAAATTGTGGTCGGTGTATATGATGCTGTTGATGGTGATCAGCAACTGTTGAAGTCGGACGAGTGCGGGGGTTTTCGGTGTCTTGCACAGGCGAAAGAGAAGGAGCATGAGTCAATGCTTTCGTTTCGCTTTCAATGCGAGCTTTAAGCATGCTCAAGCTTACTTTCCGCTTGTGAAGAGTTTCCGGAGTCATAGCTTGGTCGAAGACAGTGCGAGAAAGTGGTGTAGGGAGGTGGCCGGGTCGATGAGATCCAAAAGATGATCGGCGAAGTTCGTTGTCGTGTGCTCGACTGGCTGGTCTTGAAGGTCCAGGAGATGGCCGTTGGGCCAGACGAGAGAGAGGCCGTAATTGCTCCTCAACAGTGTTGAGCCTCTTTTGTAGGGCATGAATGGCGGTATCCTTATCGAAGATGGTGTTTTCGAGGGATCGGATTTGCGACGTGGCGGCTGAAAGCTCGAGTGCATGTTGCTGTCGTATTGAGCCAAGCATTTCGTCGTCGAGTGAACGAGGTGCTTCTGACTGAGGAGAGTTCACGACCTCCCGAAGCTGTTCGATCTCTTCATCCCTGGTATTCAGTTCGGCTCGTAAATATTCGATCTCATTTTGGGCACGTTCAAGGAAACCCTGTTCTTCGTCCTGTTGGAGACATGAGCATAGATCTGGCCCAGAAGTGAAGAGCACGTACTTGCGAACCTCTTCGCGCCTCGAGTTCACGTCGCACTGACTCGAGCTCGTCGGATTGAGATTGTGTAACATTTGAGAGCTTCTCGATTTCTTCAAGACGTCGGGCAGCCTCTTGGTGGTGATTGGCGCGTTGAGACTCAAGGTTCCGCAAGCTAGCAAGTGCGGTATCCAACTCCTCCTGCAGGTCGCTGTATGCCTTTTGAATATCCAAAGTACCGTTCTGAGCATCCGCATGCCGTTTCTCCTGTTGTGCGAGCTTGTCTTTCCAAACTCGTTCGGACTGCTCGATATTATCTCGAGCTTCTCCAACATCATTCTCCAGCTGAGCGATCGTAGCATCCCGAGTCCGAACACTATGCTCTAGGCTCTCAACCCTCTCCCCAAGGTCGAGCTTCACAGCAGTGAGCTCAACGATCTTAGGCCGCATCTCATCTAAAGAGCGCATGAGATTTGTGCCTTCAGCTTGAAGGCTCTTTTGAGTCTTCTCAGCATCTTCCGCTCGTCGGATAGCATTCTTCAGCTCATTTTGGGTAGTTTGCATTTGGCGGGTAGTGGTAGCCATCGCAGCAGCCGCCTGGGCAAGCTTGTTCTGAAGATCCTTGACCGTGTTGTCCCTGGCTTCTGAGGCGGCGAGAAGGCCAGTCTTGTCCTCCAAGAGCCGATCGCGTTGCTCTCCCATCGTTGTCAGTTGCTCCCGAAGGGCGGCGATTTCGGTGTCCAATGCTGTCATCTTCTCTGTCCAGTCTGATTCTCTGCTTGAAGACTCTTGCAACCTGGAGTCAAGAGCATCTCGCTCAGCCTTCAGCGATGTCTGCGCCTAGAATAAATATAATTGAGAACACAAGAACACAAAAGCCGCTCGAAGGTGTATTACCTGCTTGACTTTTGTCAACTGAAACTCAAGCTCATCAGCGCGGTCCTGGGTGTGCTTCAGAGAGGATTCAAGGCGTTCAACGCGGTCATCACTCTGGATTTGTTCCTCGAGCTCTCGTAAGCGGCGTTTGAAGTCATCAGCTTCTTTACGAGAATCTGCCGCAGTAGCAGACAAAATCTGTAATTCTCGCTCCTGTATGCACGTTGAATGAGTCTTAGCTCAGTGATCAAGTGGAGAGGTATACCGACCTGCTCTTTGTTGTGTTCCACCAATTCCTTCTCTCTGTCTTTAGACTGCTCAGCCCGTCGAGACAGTTCCTCGAATTCGATCTGGAGGCGGGTCACCTGTTCGTCCAGGCCATCCGATTTCACGCGTTCTGCTTCTAGTTGTTCTCCAAGGGTCTGGGCCCCTACAGAACGGAGCGCCTCGTCAACGTCCCTTATGCCTTGAAACATGGCGAGATCACATACTGGCTTCAAAGTCGTCCAATTTCTGCAGCTCGGATGTGAGATGAGCTTTCTCAGTAACAAGCAGGGACACGGTCCGATGCTCATTTTCGAGAGCTATTTCCGAGTCTTTCTGCAACTTCTCGTAGCTGCCCTTAAGTTCCTCCACGTTCCTGCGCTCTGTTTCGAGCGAGGCTTCGGCCTGTTGCGCAGCTTGTCATTCTCATATGTTAGCACTTGGCGAGATATAAACTTTAATAAGAACTTCACTCACCAGACTCAAACGCCTTTAGGCGAGAGATTTCCAATGCAAAACCTTCATTCTCCTTCAAAAGCGCCTCCACTCTTTTCTCTAAACCCGAGACTTTGGAAGGTGGAGGGGCCGTTATGTGTTGCGCAGGAGGCGAGGCTACTACGGGCGGTGGAGACTTCGCGGAACCATTGCTATGAATGGGTGGTGTTGCACGAGGGGGAACAGACGGAGGAGGCGAAGCCACGCGAGGCAAAGTGTTCAACCACGATGTATCTGATGCATCTTTCGAGTTAGCGAATCTAACGGAGAGGCGACAGATTAGTACATGTCCGTCCAATGCGCTAGCTCCTGCATAGAACAGGGATGGACCCACACGTCTCCCAAATCGCGAACTTGCTCTCCAGCTGGTTCCGAGGGTGACAGTTCCGCAGGAGCTGGGGAGAATGTTCTGGCTGGCGAAGCTGCACCTGAACTTGAGGGTGCGACACCAGAATCGGCAGCCTTCTTCTGCTGGCGTTTCTTGAGCTGGAGAGACAGAAGTTGTGAATTCCAAGCAGTCCAACGGGTGTAGAATGCAATAATCACCATTGCCTTTGCTCTGGCAGCTTTTGCAGCTCGGTCGTCTTCCGACATTGAGGTATATGAAGGTCCTCAACAAGAAATAGATGATGATAAGAGGTTGCTGCTATGAAGTCGCGTCCAGGTTCATGGACGGCACGCACTAAAGCGGAAATGATGGTCACTGTTGACGTGTCGAGAAGGACAACATAGACTACTTGGCTACATTTCGTTGCTTCTCTCACGAAAGGCTTATAAAATAATAAAACTCATTTAGCCGGTATATAAGAACAGCGGACAGCAAATGAAGGTATGAGCAGGGCATTGGATAGAAATATGTAACGGTGGAAAAGAATGGTATCGGAAAAAACAACCAGTAAGGTAATTGGAACGTCCATTTCCAGGTTCAAGTCATTCACAAGTAAGTAATAGATTGATCATAGGAGATGTCAAGGCCCAAGTGCAGCTGATAAAGAGAATTTGCTGCAAAAACAAGTGGAGAGGTAAAGCGACAAAGTTGAAGGCAAATATCCGTCTATGCCCAGACCTAAAATAAAAGTGTTCAAGTTAAACCATAATACATTTAACATAACCGGGAAAACTTACCCTGAGAGTGCTATCCCAGCTACCAGTGCAGAGAGCCATTCCGTCAATGCTGACACCCAAGCAGCTAACCCTATTTTCATGGCCCGTCAGAACACCGACACGCTCTCCCTTCAGAGTGTCCCAAACATTGCATGTCCAATCATCATAACCACCAAACAGAATGCGACCAGAGATGGAGAAGGCAACGGAGGTAATACCGCACAGAATGTTGTCGTGCGTGAAGGTGTTGAGTTCGCGATCAGCTCTGATATCGAACAAACGACAGGAGGCATCGTCGGAACCTGTGGCGAAGGCATCGCCATTGGGGAAGAATCTGAGAATGATTGACAGTTTAGCATGAAAACAGGGCTATTCAACCAAACCACCTACTGCACAGCGTTTATGTCAGACTCATGCCCTGTGAAAGTTTGAGTTGCGCGGCCGGTTCTGATATCCCAAAGCTTCGCAGTGGCGTCGCAAGCACCGGAGACGAAGATGTTTTGGCTCGGTCCGAGTGATAGGCTATAAGCAATAGACAGTGTCAAAAGCAATCGACATGTGATGAAATGACGATCTACCTCATAACGTCTCCGGTATGGTCGCTAAATTCGACCACTCGGACGCCAGCTTCGATGTCCCAAAGCATGCAGGTCATGTCACCGGAACTGGTAACAATTTGACGGTCACTGATGAAGCGGCAGCAGCTAAGGTATCCAGAGTGGGCGCTCAACTCCCGCGCACCCTTAGCAGTCGTTCCATCTTTGTTGTTCAGGCTGTAGATGGAACAGATATTGTCGAGGCCTCCACACGCAACGAAGTTCCCGGACGGCGAATAGGCGCAGGTCATGACCCAACTGGATCGCAGAGGGATGGCGTGAACTTTGTTGGTAGTGTAAGCATCCCAGACGATGAGTTTACCATCCTGAGAGGCGGATACGAGATGTCGCCTATCTGCAGCCCAGTGCATAGCATAAATCTTCGCAAGATGGCCCCTGAGGGCGCGCCGGGGGCGCATCACAATGCGAGGGAGAGCATCGACTTCAGCAGCCATGGCACGCACTGTAAAACGACATAATCAAGTCTTGCAGCAAGGAGAACGAGACAGTAACTTACAGCTAGTATCAGCTGATGACTCTCGCTTCGCTCTGATTTTTTCCTTCAAACTCTCTGCCTCTCTACGAGCAGCCGCAATACGCTCCTGAATATCCCCTTGACTAGAAGACATGGCTGGTGGATGAAACGAGGTGAAGGACTTTGGTATGACTTTGGTGCCAAAAAGCAAGTCAGAAAATGGGTCAAACCAGGCCAGCAATCATGCAAACCTTGAGGAAAGGAGACTAGTACACCGTGGGAATGGCAAGTCTGGTAGGCTTTCTACGTTGCTCGCTGTGTGGGACGATGAGGACGTCTTCCAGGGTCGTGTCCGCGGGGGCGGTGGGCAAGCACAACGGTGAATGGGTGAGAAAGGATGCGAAGAAACTGGTCCCGGTTGTCTTGTACAGCTGTTGATGGATTCCGCGCTGTGCTCGCAATTTGCCGCGCCCTATATCTCTCCGCTTCAATTCTTTGTTTAGTAGTGCCCGCCATCGTTCAGATCGCCCGTGCATCCCAAATCTCAATTTCTGTCGTATTTTCTCGCTTTTTTCTGCTCTCTAGAGTGGTTCTGTGAAAGGTCTTCACCTGGGGCGTCGCTTCACATTTCTATTCCAGGCAAAAAGTCTTCCCTCGTACTCTGATTTTGTTTGAAGGCCCCCTGTCAGCAAAGTCCAGTCAGTCTGTGAACGCTTTACACGCCAATTTTCTGAGGTCTTCCATGTTTCAGGCTGCTAGCTCTTCTCTTACTTTCTGGATGGAGCAAACCTCATTATCTGTCACTCGGAGCCTCAATGCCAAACTTGGCACAGGGCTCAACAGCGCTAACTTGTTGGAATCCAACAACTCATTCGAGGCTGTTATTTGTGGGCCCATTGTGCCGGCGATTCCGGTAGCCGGAGCACGCACTGCTGTACGACCGATTATTTCCGCTGGTTGTCGATTCGATTTTCCATGTAAAAGCCGAAATCAATAGCTCTCGACGCTGATCTCAATGAGATCGCCTCGACTGTTGGCCAAATCACAATCGAACGCTACGAGTTCGTATCGCGATATTCTGTCTAGAACGTCATGGTTAATATTTCTGCGAATTGGCTAGTAATGCAACACGCTCTCTTGTCACGCTGGTGTGAATTCAGTTCACATCTCCCTCATGGCCTCCTGCGATGCGAACTACCGATCTTCCTTTGGCGGCTCGGCGATAATGCTCTCAAACCACTCAGTGGTGGGATATTACCTCACAGACCGACTATAATTTGGCTTTGACTTACTTGTACACGGGTCTACTCCGTAACATTACTCAGTCGGTGGGGTCGGCGCAAGAGATGAGCTCTTATGGCTACTCCGCTCCATAGGAGCTTCAGGTATTTCAATTCCACGAAGATGATTCTGTATCTATCCCCGCTTGATATTCGTGTGTGTGTCCTTATCCGTTCCCGTCCTAGACTCAATTCCCAAGTTTCAGGGGAGACCAATGGACTGTCTCCAAGCTTCTGTAAAAGTCCACAGGACACACGTAAGTCCTTTCAATATGTTGTATCCTTATTGGAGAATGATATTGAGGGAATCCTGTGTTGTGCAGGTCCTATTCTTTCGTCGTCTTTGTTGTTGATCTAATCAGGACAATCCTCACCGTCAATCGCACCTTTTATCGCTTAATTTTGTACCCGATTCATTCCCTTCTCCCTCGGGGATATGATGAATCCGGTCGCTCCTCTTGATATCTATGTGTCTGGCAGACAATCCTGCGCAGGTCCTCTTGACTTTGCTCTCAAATTAACGGCGACCTGCTGCTGGGGTGATTGACGTCTTTCGAGGGCAATCCTGGAGCGGGGATCACCCCTGGACAAGCTCATTTCTCAACTGTCACTGGGTCGCTGATGCTGTACTTAGCATTTTAGTTCTTCTCCCGCTTCTCATGTCGAAATGACCGTCGTGGGTCACAATGGGTGAGAGATTTCTCTTCTCTGGGACAAGATCTTTTGGTTTTTAGATTTCATTCCATCGTACATGATCTCCATCCGAATTTCTCGGCGGGAAACAGGTATGGCGTTCCTATTGTTTGTATTTGCTACTTCCACGATACATCCAGGTTATCTTGAATTGATATCCCCTTCATTAGATAGATCACAGCCAACCACTGGTACAAGCTGTCTTTCAGTATCCGAATTTTGTCCTCCCGTGACTCTCGTCGTAAAAGTTGTCTATATACAGTGCATGACAGGCACCGTTTTTCAACACGAGGACATCAGTAATCTTAATGCTGACCGTGCTCTCGGTCAGCGATATTCCAGTGGTGATAAAGGTACGCATCGTCATTGCGAAACTCTGTGAACTAATCTAAACATAACTCGAAAGGTTTCATGTCACCTTCTCTCCCCTACGGCGCCAAGATTTGGCTCGTACCTCTTCTCTTTTTTTCAATAGATGGTGCAATTTTATATCCACTCGGATTTGCCAGTAGGATAATTTCACGCCGGTTGGGTTCTATCACCGACATCAAGCATTTCGGTCGACTTGTGGTGATGCACTTCACATATTATCGTGTGGAAACCTTCGTTCTTAACGCTTTATCGGTGAAGTGAATCTGATATTTCCATTCCCTAGTAACTGGTCTGTAAGCAGGGCGCGGATGACTACAATATTTGTACAAATGTCAGGCGACATTGGGTACACCCGCTGCCATTCCCTGGACGACGTATGCAGCAGTTCAGGTCCATGGCCATGGACCAGCGGCGCTCCTCCGGGTTGTTGTAATGCATTCTGCATACACGACCTCCAAACCATGCCAAAATTAGACGCTCCTGAACTTAAGCTCTGACCACCAGTCACCGTGTTGCTCCTGCTTTTTTGTCGTCTGTGTGTGCTCGAGTCTCCTCATATCCACGCCACATCGCATAGACAATGACTTGGATCAAGCCTGTAACAATCCAAACATTCGCACTGCTACACCGAACTCAAGGGAGTTCAACTGAGCAATGATGTCCGTGCGCTTCGTGTACCCCTCGTGGTCTTTTGCCACTAGAGGGGCACGCCACTCGTTTCCGCTCGGATTGCGTCAGGACTTTGGCCGCAGCGTCACGGACGAGCTGAAGATGACTTTCCTTTGGATCTTTCGCCCCTTGTTCTTTCCCATGCTTTACAGAAACAAGCCTTCTAGCGGTGGTGGCCCCGTTAATCATCCGTTGTCATAACCAAGGACTACGCATGACCCCTCGTGTTTGAAGCTATATCGCCGTCGTGGCTCTCACCTATCAGGATATCGCGAGATTTTTTCCCGTCCTCCGTGCACATTTTCCCTGGGTCCAAACCTTTCTTCTCCAAGTAACAAGCGTGAAGACACATGAATGTCATTTGGCTTTCATTTCCTATACTCCCTTGATCTGCGTTTTACGACGCTCTGTCGCTGTAAGCTACGCGCTTGAGGGCGACTATATAGCTATGGCTGCCGTGGACGATAGGAGAGCAAGAAGGGGAGGATGTCAGGAGACACAGGTAAGTCTTTCTAGATGCCTAAGTTCCTCTTAATGACCGGAAGCTCGGCAGGTACGTCTCGCCTAAACGCATGTCAGTATCGTTTGTCCCGCACCTTCACGTCAAGCCTTTTAACTCAATTGATCGATGCCGCAGATCTCCAGAAGCACAAAAGAGAAACTGCCCTCAGCTGGCGAGAAAGTCAGGTTGACAAGAGGTTCATTATCGTTTGCGTAAGTAAGTCCTCGCGTTCATTCTTTATCTATTCACTGCTTAAGCCATCGAAGTCGACGGAGAAGCACGTGGAGAAAGCACGGCCATCAAAAAGGATGTCGCGAAAGATGACGCAGCCGACAAAGCGTGGGCTTGGCTTGTAGCTCAAGAAAACTCTGCAGGTGCCAATTCATAGTCAAGTCAGGATTGAGGGATATATCGATTGCAATGGCTTCGGAGCAGTATTCATTGACCGCTAGGGCGTAAATTATTTTAACTTATGTAATTATGAAGATTGTTCCTTGAACACGAGTTGCTGTGTCCTAGAATTGCGGGAGAGTTTTATCTGATCATTTCCGAATCCTCCTGAGTGCGGTCTCGCTCGATTAGCATCTTCAATTCTCAATGGTAATTGGGCTCAGTTTTTAGATAGTCTGCATCGAACACTCAATACCTTAATTGAATTGCACCTGTTGCACCTAAATTATCTCCCCTTGTCATGCGGTCAAGGGCATAGGTTAAAGGTCGACCTTGGCGCCTATTTGAGGGACTAACTCAGATTCTCGAATGAAATTTTTGGAGGGATTTCCATTCTAACATCACCACCATATTAGACCTCGCATATGCCATCGTTATCGTCCTCTGCATCAGAAGACCTCAAATGAGCACGTCAGAAAGAGAAGCGCGAACTTTAAACCCCTGCAAAGTTGTCGCCCGACTTGAAGGGAACAGCACCTTACTTAGGAAACTCCGGGAGGTGCGGTTGTGATGGAAGCCTTGAAGCCTTCATTTTACGTGCATTGTATCTGTTTTAATCTTGACTGCGACCTCGTATTTCGAGAGTTAAACATAAAAGAATGACTTGGAACCCTGGCAAGACTGTTGCCGCCGATGTCCGGAGGCTCTGAGAGAGTTTCATTATCAGATCTTTGAGATAGCCCCCGAGCCAGATTCGAGGAACCGTGGATGTAAATATGTCGGATCGTCGTTCCCCAGAAGCGCCACCGTTGGTATCGCTCTAATGGCTCTCTCTTTCCTCTGGTACTAAACTCAGGGTGTCCGTAAAGATCCTTATCCCCAAGGTGATATAAAACTGGTTCGTCGGAGTCCATTTCTCGAGTAATGATGGTTTTTTGCCATCGTCTTTCGACGCACTGGTAAGGGACCAAAAGTCAGGGTAATATCGCGCCCGATAAATCTTATGCGCCGCTGAATAACCTACAAAAAGGCTCAGTGTTGGGGCGTTTATTGTCAGCGTCAGACGCCTTCCCTATTTTCCAGATGCACGACATGTCTAGTGAGTCGACCTAAAGCGATTCACTCCTGTCAGTTGACTTACATCCAACTCAGACGATATCACGGCTTTAAATAACTGTAGGTTGTTGCTGATTGATCGACACAACGAGGCATTAACAGATACGACTTTCTATCTTAAAGATCTTCAAGGCAAACATCAACTGCCGTTGCTGGGTTGGAACTCAATTCCCAGTGCACCCCATCACCAGCCTACTTGGACGGTGGAATGCAAAAGTAATGTAGAGACGGACGGCTATCTACCTCGATCTAACGTTTTACAGTATCAGGGGAAGTCAAAGGCATAGGTATTGCCTCGTCAATCGCCGAGGCCAAGCATATCGCAGCCCGAAATGCATTGGAGGTAGGCGGTTCTCATCCGCATTCAAAAAAGCAAGAAAACTGATGCAAGCAATTTATAGCGACTCAAGACTGAGAGATCAGAAGATACGGGTAGCTGAGATAGACTCTAAGGTTAAGCCCTGGCCTCTGATGATAGCAGAGTACCCTTCATATATAATTCCGTGTAACCCCATGAGCCCTTCTCCTCCTTCCTTTTGAAGTAAATGACTGCGACTGAATGATGGACCCATTGTCAGGTGCCCCGAATAGCATCGCGGACTTTGAAAAATATAGTCCGTTTGAAACTGCGCGGGTGACGCCGGCTCGAAGCGCCTTGGTCACACGTCTTCAAGTTCACGCGTTAGTAAATCTGCTGCGACTGGTCAACGCCTTGCCCAAACAATCAGAAGAGATGTCAGGAGTGCGTCGAGCAATACCAATCTTTGTTGCAGCTGCTACGGGTACGTCTGTGCGGACTTGAACGAGGCCAATATTTTGAAATTCAAACGCCAATCCTTCTAGGTGTCATCTCGGGGGTATACATTTTTAAACCACTGATACTCCAGCAGACCAGAGGACAGTAAGCTACGATTGACTCTTTTTTAGAGGTACTTGCTGACATGCAATAATGATGCAGAGACGAAGCTCCGGTTCAGAGCAATGCCATTGCCTCCGAGAGACATGGTAGAAACGAACTGAGCACAGTCGACAAGGCTCAAAAACAAGAATAGTACACTTCACGCGGAGATATTGTATGCATGCCTTTCGACTAGATCTGATGCCATGATATTGGGACTCCATGCGGGAATTGGAAATAAGGCAGGGCGTTATCCATTAGTGCTCCCTTGACATCATTGGTTATCTGCTCTACGTTCCCAGATCTGCGAGTAAGTGTTAGCACTCCAGATACTTTCAAAAGAGAACAACAAAGCCACCTGAAGTATCGTTTCACCCAAGAATATCATTTCTTTGCGCGTTTCCTCAACAATCAGATCCTGGATCATGAACCATTTCTCGTCATCACCGCCGCCGCCCGTTGTTCGAAGGTGGACCTTCCAGACAGTATTTTCTTTGTCTCGTGTCGTCCCGGCCACGGATTCGTGAGTGACGTTCGCGATCAGATCGTATAATGTTGATACTTTCCCCGGGGGAACATCAACGTCTGAAAATAAAATTGGGGTGAGAGTCGATTAAGGCTCGCCCATGAAAAAGGAACCAACATTCTTTGAAGTCCAAGCCACGCAGAGGGAAGTTAACAATTGTCGGGTTCTTCTCCTCAATGAAGTTGTTCTTGGTGAAACGCTTGAAATGAACAATGATGTACGGTGGCAACCTTTGGCATTTATAGCGTCGCAGATGTCCAGCAGATTCCTAGGTGGAAATCAACTCGAGGATCATGAACGCGAGGCATAAAATACCTGGGTAGTTTTCCCGTCATACTTGGCTAGGACGGAGTGTATACTGACTTGGGGAATTATGTTCTTTTCGACAGAATCTTGAAATAGCGGAGGTGGTGGTAAATCCACTGCAAGAAAAAGGAATGGAGACACGGATGTTTTGGACTCTGATGAATTTCGCGACTGTGAGCGTAGATACCAAGATCCATGGAGGAAGACATACCGCGATCGATGTCGAACTGCGGCTTTTCATTTGGTCTAGATTCCGACCGCACCATAATTTGTTGGGTTTCGACGCGCAGCTCGCCCTGAAATATTTTGAATATAATGCCTGGATACCATTAATTAAGGAAACCACTGAGTTAAAAAAACTTACTAGAGTCTCTCTTCTTGGTACCGCCATAGTCTTTGTGGAGACGATTGAGTAGCCAGCCTAAAAATTCAACAGGATCGCCTTGTTGTTCTAGCCGAAATTTGCCTCCACTGGCCCGATTGACTTCCTGCAAGAACTCGTGTGGGCTAACTTGACTTTTAAATAGACGCGGATTCCAGATTTTCTTGGCAAGGCCAGCAAAGCGCTTCAGTAGCTCAGGCTCCTTTCCTTGGAAATTTGAAAGCAAAAGACTGTCCCGTAAAGCGGGGACGTGTAGTAATGAATGGATGATGACGTTCATGTGGTCATTTCTCTTAATGTTGTTCAGACCAACGTAACCAGACAGATAAGGTTGATGATTAAGGTCGTAGGATGGCCGAGAGAGACGGGAAGGGGATGATAGTTGAGCAACAGCGCTTGGAGTGAACGTGGGCGTCAGGACGTAGGAAATGTCCTCTAATGACGGATCTGAAACAGGGTATCCGTCTGGTAGCACGTAAACCTATACGAAGAGTGAGCAAATGGAGGTTTTAAAGGGAAAAAATTGATGCCTTTGTGGTTTCCAGATTTATGAATACATGGTGGTCGTCGTGGATTGAATGGGCATATGCATAGGACTTGCGGCCTCTTCCTTGAAAATATTTCCCACAAACCAGACAGCCATATATGTTGATATTCGACAGGGAAACAGAGCAAACTTTCTCAAAGTCGAAGTCGAGGATCGCTCTGTTGATCTGGAAAGATTCGGTAAACTGGAAAGTTACAAATATTGAACCGGCGTACTGTATCCAGATACAAGTCAGATGGACGCGTTTCTTCCACATGACTCATAGAGTCATCCTCGTCCTCATCTGATTCTTGTCCTGCGTTACTGGGATCTATCCTGTCGGAGATTTTGGACGCCTGCTCGTGGGATGGTTCGACGCTGAGTCTAGCTCGTTTGACAGGTCGGTCGCCTGCATCTGATGCACCAGGCAAGTTACCATCCTGACGTTTCAAGGAAGACATGGGTATCGGTCGTAGAAGAAAACGGAGAAGTCCTAGAACAGCCCTTGGAAAAGTTGTTGAAAGCCAAGTCTAAGGACTATTCTTACAGCAGAAGTCTAACTCAAAGAACAGATTACGTAATCAACTTTCTGCACCCGGGCCGGCGACGAAACCAGCAAATTGTGGTTGGCTGAGCTTGTCTCCACGAACGATGATGTTCCGGGCGACGCGTCTTCGACCTCTGAGACTACCGCGGTCAGCCCACAGTGGTTTGCTATCATGGGCTACGTTTGGCTCAACCTCCATTAACCAGAGTTTGCCAAAGGCACCACTACATCTGGACCCCAGTTTGGAGGCGCTTCTACGAGATGTCGACATCTCGTTGAAGAATGCCAAAACGAACCCAGAGGCTGCCCATAGAGAGCTGGAAGTCGTCTTTGGGGAGCCTCGGGCCGTGGTGGCAGGTTTCTCTCCAGACGAGTGGTCGCCAATGGAGATGGACGAGGCTGGCAGCGAAGGCGAACGTGAACACCGAAAGTCGCCTGCTGCACGATTTGGCTCAGAGCAAATAGGCACTGTGATTATCCCAACTGAGCTTCGTTCGGCTGTTGATCGTCTTATAGCAGGTGGGTTTCACTGTTTTGTTCGGATAAACCATCTAATAACCCAATACTATAGAGGGCCAGAAGTCCATGGTACATAGTGATGCCAAACGCTTATTCCAGTCGCCAGAGTCGGACAGTGGGGAAGACGTATCCTGGAATACAACATACGATACCGAATATCGTTCGAGACAACAAGCTATGAAACATGGCGCCCGTGACGGTACAGCGTTCGCAAGCATTGCTCTTCCGGCTCACTATTCTGCAATAACTGCTGTGCTTCGTCATGCAAGATTAAGGCTGGATTCGGCATTAGAGGTTGACCAAATAATTGACTGGGGTGCAGG
>Ga0247741_1001310_pt1 | contig 13867 bp, 9 predicted proteins | sample UWRJL213509R2_FD_180945 | JGI IMG/M metagenome (GOLD analysis project Ga0247741, IMG submission 180945) | Plant litter microbial communities from Arlington Agricultural Research Station in Wisconsin, United States - UWRJ-L213-509R-2 | ecosystem: Environmental > Terrestrial > Plant litter >... | reverse complement strand
ATTACGCTTGCAATTATCCAAAGTATTGTTTTGAGGGCTATACGTCCAAATCGTTCCAAATTTTTAAAGGTTAGGGTTATTACCTATTGATATGCGCATTATGTGTTAAACAGACAATCTGATAGTGATTTGAACATTTGCGAATAGTTAATTGTTTTTATCTTATTACGATAATTTAGCTATAAACCGCATTATTCAAAAACACATAATAAAAGCATTGTAAATAAAGCCCGATTTATCCACAAACCTACACTTCCACTTTGTTTTTTAATAAATTTGTAATCTACACACCACACAGCACGAGGAATATAACATGCCCGAATTTTCGCACTTACACGTACATACCCAATTCTCATTACTTGACGGTGCCGCCGATATCTCAAAGCTATACAAAAAAGCGGCAGCAGATGGTATGAAAGCCCTGGCCATTACCGACCACGGCAACATGTTTGGCGCGTTTAAGTTTGTAGCCGAAGCCGGTAAACACAATGTAAAGCCCATTGTGGGCTGCGAGTTTTATGTGGTTGAAGACAGGCATATAAAGCAGTTTACCAAAGAGAAAAAAGACAAGCGTTACCACCAACTAATGCTTGCCAAAAACGCCGAGGGATATAAAAACCTGATCAAGCTATGCTCGTTAGGTTATATGGAAGGCCTTTACAGCAAGTGGCCGCGTATTGATAAGGAGCTTATCCTTAAATATCATAAAGGCATTATTGCTACCACTTGCTGCCTGGGCGCATCGGTGCCCCAGGCTATTTTAAGGGATGGCGAGGCTGCCGCCGAAATTGAATTTAAATGGTGGCTTGACTTGTTCGGCGAAGATTTTTATATCGAAATGCAGCGCCATGATATCCCCGAACAAAACATAGTGAATGCTGTGTTGATGAAGTTTGCCAAAAAGTATAACGTTAAGGTAATCTGTTCAAACGATTCGCACTACGTGGATCAGCAGGACAGTAACGCCCACGATATTTTGCTTTGCGTAAATACCGGCGATTTACAAAGCACCCCCATAGCTACCGACGAGGAAGGCGGTAAGGGCTACCGCTTTGGTTTTACCAACGACCAGTTTTACTTTAAAACGCAGGAGGAAATGGGCAAACTGTTCCATGATATCCCCGAGTCGTTGGATAATACGCAGGAGATTGTAGACAAAGTAGATGTGCTGAAACTAAAAAGGGACATCCTGCTGCCAAACTATGTTATCCCGCCCGAGTTTAAGATCCATAGTGATATGACGCCCGATGCGGATACCCTTAACCAGTGGGAATACCTGAAGCACCTTACCTTTATGGGTGCCAAGGAGCGTTATAAAGATATTAGCCCCGAGGCCGAAGAACGCATCAACTTTGAGCTGTTCACCATCCGCACCATGGGTTTTGCAGGTTACTTTTTGATCGTAGCCGATTTCATCAGGGCGGGCCGCGATATGGGCGTATTTATTGGCCCGGGCCGTGGTTCGGCAGCCGGATCGGTAGTGGCCTACTGTACGGGGATCACCAATATCGACCCGCTGAAGTATAACCTCCTGTTTGAGCGTTTCCTTAACCCGGACCGTAAGAGCATGCCCGATATTGATACGGACTTTGATGATGCAGGCCGCCAAAAGGTTATTGATTACGTGGTTGACAAATACGGTAAGAACCAGGTAGCGCAGATAATTACCTATGGCTCTATGGCTGCCCGTACCAGTATCCAGGATGTTGGCCGTGTGCTGGATATGCCTTTGAGCGATGTGAACGCTATGAAGAAGCTGGTGCCCGAAACGCTGGGCATCAACCTGAAGACAGCTATTGAACAGGTGGCCGAGCTGCAGGTTATTTATAAATCAAATGATTTAAAAGGGACTGTACTGCGCGAGGCCGAAAAGCTGGAAGGCTCTGTTCGTAACACGGGTGTGCATGCCGCGGGTATTATTATTGCCCCTTATGACCTTACCGAAATTGTACCCGTAGCTACCGCGAAGGACTCGGACCTGCTGGTTACCCAGTACGATGGGCGTGTTATTGAGGATGCCGGTGTAATTAAGATGGACTTTTTGGGCCTTAAAACCCTTACCATTATTAAGGACGCATTAAGGCTTATTAAACAAAACCACGGGGTTGAAATTGAGATAGATTACATCCCGCTGGATGACGAAGCAACTTACGAGCTTTACCAGCGCGGCGATACCAACGGTACGTTCCAGTTTGAAAGTGACGGGATGCAAATGTACCTGCGCGATCTGAAACCCGATAAGTTTGAGGATTTGATTGCCATGAACGCCCTGTACCGCCCGGGCCCGATAGAGTATATACCATTGTTTATTAAACGTAAACACGGTATTGAGCCTATTGCCTTTGATTTGCCGGATATGGAAGAGTACCTGGGCGAAACCTATGGTATTACCGTGTACCAGGAGCAGGTGATGCTTCTGTCGCAAAAGCTGGCGGGCTTTAGTAAAGGCGATGCCGACGTTTTGCGTAAGGCAATGGGTAAAAAGCAGATAGAGGTACTGAATAAAATGGAAGCCCAGTTTATGGAGGGGGCCGTAGCCAAAGGCCACCCTAAAGATAAGCTAACTAAAATATGGAACGACTGGAAAGCATTTGCACAGTACGCGTTCAATAAATCGCACTCTACGTGTTATGCTTTTGTGGCCTACCAAACGGCCTACCTAAAAGCGCATTACCCGGCAGAGTATATGGCCGCGGTATTAAACAACCAGAATAACATGGAGAAGATTACCTTCTTTATGGAGGAATGCCGCCGTATGGGTGTTGAGGTTTTAGGCCCCGATATAAATGAAAGCGACCTGGCCTTTACCGCCAACAGGAAAGGGGTTATCCGTTTCGGGCTTACAGGTGTTAAAGGCGTAGGCGAAAAAGCGGTTGAAAGTATTATTGAAGAGCGCGTTGAACGTGGCCCATATAAAAGTGTTTATGATTTTGCGCAGCGCTCAAACACGCGCTCGGTTAACCGTAAATCGTACGAGAATTTGGTTTATGGTGGTGCATTTGATGGTTTTGGCCTAAATCGCGCGCAATTCTTCGCTAAAACAGAGAACGGTATTTTAACCGGGGTTGAACGCCTGATCAAATATGGTAACGATTATCAAAACACGCAAAGCAGTTCGCAGTCATCATTATTTGGCGGTTCGGTAGCATCATATATCCCCGAGCCGGCCCTGCCCGAATGTGAAGAATGGCCGCTGATAGAAAAACTAAAATACGAGAAAGAGGTTATCGGCATCTATTTAACCGGCCACCCGCTTGATAATTTTAAGCTGGAGATAGACCGTTACTGCAATACCACTATCACGGAGTTAAAGAACATTCAGAAAGCCCGTTCGGGCGAGGGTGGGGAAGAAGTAATGGCAAACCTGGCCACCCTGCGTAAACGTGGCGAGATCTGCATTGGCGGGCTGGTATCAAGCGTGCAGCACAGGTTCACCAAAATGGGTAAACCATTTGGTGCCTTTGTGCTGGAAGATTACAATGAAAGTTACGAGTTTGCCTTTTTTGGGGATGATTACGTAAAGTTCCGTAATATGATGGTAGAGGGGTACTTTCTGCATATTAAAGGTAGCGTTGAAGAGAAGTTCCGCCAGAAGGATAACTGGGATTTGCGTGTTACTACCATGAGCCTGCTATCTGAAATGCGCGATAAACTGACCAAATCTGTTGTAGTGAGTTTGGATCTGAAAATGCTGAACACGCAATTGGTTGAGCGCCTGGAGCAAATTATCACCACGAATAATGAACGTTACCCGGCAAAAAGCTGTGCGTTAAAATTTAAAGTAAAATGCGGCGAAGAAGCCATGATTGTTGACCTGCTCTCTAAAACCCACAAGGTAAGCCCAAGCGACGAACTGATGGCCGACATCCTTAATTTGACACATGCACCGGCGGTACTGATGTAGTCATATATACAATGATATTTCTAAGGTTGGTGTCCTCACCAACCTTTTTTATTTACGCTTTAGGTACCGTTATTGTTTCTTATGAATACGTTATCCACACAAAAAGTAACCCATCTAATTATCTGCTACTATAAAGCGTTTGTAATTAAGGCAGATGTTAATAATATAATTGTCACATTGTCATGCGCCTACTTGTGGCAAGCTATTTGAATAGTATATATTTGTACATCAAAATTAAAATATAGAAATCATGGCTTTAGAAATAACTGATGCAAACTTCGAAGAACTTGTTCTTAAATCAGATAAACCGGTACTAATTGACTTTTGGGCAGAATGGTGTGGTCCTTGTCGTATGGTAGGCCCTGTTGTTGAAGAACTTGCTAAAGAATACGATGGCAAAGCCGTTGTAGGAAAAGTAAACGTAGATAACAACCCCGGTATCTCAATGAAGTATGGCATCCGCAATATCCCTGCCTTATTGTACTTTAAAGGCGGCGAAATTGTTGACAAACAAATTGGCGCTGTACCAAAATCAATACTCGCAGATAAATTAGCTAAGCAATTAGCTTAACACCATATTATATATAAGTAAAAAAGCCTTCCGGATATCCGGAAGGCTTTTTTATGGACTAAAACGTCCTTTATTTTTTCGCCTTTACATTCTGCTAACGCTTCCGCTGCCTGCTTTTGAGCTGGAGATGTTTTTAGCCGAACCGGTGTAATGTACATCGCCCGAACCTACAACCGATGCATCTATTTTATCGTTAGCATTTACCCTTGCATCGCCGCTGCCGGCAACTTTAACACGGGTATTATTGGTAACCAAATTATTGCCGGTAAAATCGCCCGAGCCTACTACGCTAACGGTTGAATTTTCTGCACGGCCTGAAAGTGTAATATCGCCCGAACCGCCAATGCTGCTTTCCAGTTCTTTAACCTCAACCTTGCCGCTGATGTCGCCTGAACCGGTTAGTTTAATTTTAAGAGAAGGAGCCCTTAAGCCATCTTTAAAAAACACATCGCCCGAACCTGCAAGGCTCACTGCGTTTACATCTTTGATGGATACATAAACGATCATCTTTTTATTGCCGTTCCAGTTCCAGTGGGTGTTGTCTTTAGTGTAAATTTTTAAAACGCCGCCCTGTACTTCAGTAACAATACGGTCAATGATCTCAGAAGGTGCATCTACCTTTACAGACTCGGTTGAGCCCTGGGTAATGTATACATCGTATGAACCGGCAACGCTCACTGCGCTAAAGCCCGTTAAGTGGCGGTCCTGCGTATCTGCTTTGGCAAAGCTTGCGGCAGCTACCAGCAAGCCGGCCGTAAATAGTGTTTTTAGTGTTCTCATGGTTTTGAAATTGTTTAACTATATGACGTGGGTTGTAACAGGAACGTTGCATGGGTTTGGAAATAAATTAAATACACGTCATTGCGAGCGATAGCGTGGCAATCTTCGACATGCTTGTCGCTTACATATCTATCGAAGATTGCCACGTCGCTATCGCTCCTCGCAATGACGTGGGCGCTTACAAGAAAGGCCTTTCCAGTGGAAAGGCCGTTCTTGTAAGATGGTGTTGTACATCTTAATCCATCAGCACACCTATATAATAATTAAAGGTATCCACCTCTAAATTGTCTTTTGTGGCACCGGCAATGGTAACCGGTGTAAAACGTGTTTTGGGGTTGATGAACTGGTATTCGCCACCTTTAATGCGTACCCTTACCGGCATGTTAAAGCCTTGTGCATCAGCTATCCATCTGCACATCAGCTTCCCGTTAATGGTCATAAACTCCAGTGTGGGGATATTGGCGTGCTTTAAATACTGATCGAACACCGGGCTTAGGTTTATTCCGCTTTGCTGGTTAATGTAGCCCACTACCTGGTCGTAAGTAACGGTTTGGTGGTAAAAGGTTTTGTTTAAGCCACGTAGTATGCCGCGCCATTTTTCATCATCGTTGATGATGGTGCGTACCATGTTCAGCAGGTTGCCGCCTTTGGGGTACATATCGCCCGAACCTTCTTTGTTCACATTATAAGGGCCAACTATAGGGCCGTCATTCAGGATTCCCAGGCGGCTGCCGTGTGCATATTCCTGCCCGGCTTGTTTGCCCCAGTTGTCCTCCACAAATAACGATTCGCTGTAGTTGGTAAAGCTTTCGTGGATCCACATATCAGCAAGGTCTTTACTGGTAATGTTGTTGCCAAACCACTCGTGGCCGCTCTCGTGCACCACAATAAAATCCCATTTTAAGCCCCAGCCGGTGCCGGATAGGTCGCGGCCTAAATAGCCATTCTGGTAATGGTTGCCGTAAGCCGTACCGCTTTGGTGTTCCATACCTAAATGGTGGGTTTCTACCAGTTTGTAACCGTCCTCGTAAAAAGGGTAGGGGCCAAACCAATGTTCAAAAGCTTTTAGCATGGGTTTAGCGTTTGCGCCCCAGTGCTTTTTGGCTTTTTCCAGGTTATAGCTTAGCGGCCAAAAATCCATGGTTAGCGTGCCTTTTTCGCCCTGGTAGGTGTCGCTGTAATGCGCGTAATCGCCAATGTTAGCCTCAATATCATAGTTGTTGATGGGGTTAGCCACAAACCAGTCGAACCGGGTATAACCATCTTTCAGTTTGGTTACTTTACGCAGGCGGCCGTTGCTTACATCCTTTAAGCCGTTTGGTACGCTGATGCTTATTAGGGCGCTGTCAACCTCGTCGGCTTGCTGGTCTTTTGTAGGCCACCACACACTGGCGCCCATACCCTGGCAGGCGGTTGATACCCATTTGTGCCCAAGCGAATCAACATTATACTCTACGCCGCCATCCCAGGGCGCGCGTTTGGCTACGGTTGGGTTGCCCGAGTAATAAACGGTAAACTCTTCTTTGCTGCCGCTTTTAATGGTTTGCGGGAAGGTTACAAACACCGCGTTAAACTCGCGGGTGTAGGGCACTTCTTTGCCCTTGTAAACCACTTTTTCTACTTTTAAGTTGGCAAACAGATCAAACTGCAGCTTAGTGAAATCCTGTGTGGCGGTATATTTAAAAAGCACATTACCGCTGATGAATTTATTATCGATATCAAACTTCACATCCAGGTGATAGTAGTTGATATCGTAACAGGTACGCAGCGGGGTAGTTAATGAGCCGCGCAGACTATCGGCACGGGTAAACGCTTCTTTGTGGGCGCCGAGCTGGGCGTGGGCGGTAAAGCCGGTTAGGACTAAAAGAGCAAGGATGCGTAATTTCATTTTAATACTTTTCGATTTTTACTATAAATTACTTCAACACCTCAACATCAATAAAGCTGTCGTTAAATACGGTGTGGGTAGCTTTTTGGTAGTCGCTTTCGTTGGCTTTGTATGGGTTCTCTACAAATTTTTGCGGGTTACGCGCATACAGCGGGAACGATGTGCTTTGTACCTGTATCATAATACGGTGGCCTTTTTTAAAGGTGTGCAATACATCCTGCAGGTGGAAGTTTACATCCGTTTTTTGGTTGGCAACCGTTGGTACAGCTTTCTCAAAACCATTACGGAAACGTGCCGGCATGATCTCTGAACGTACCATCTGCTGGTAATTGCTCAGGATGATGTTTTTGTTTGGCATGTACGGGTTGTTTGGCTCATCTGCAGGGTAAACGTCAATCAGTTTCACAATCCAGTCGGCATCGGTACCGGTGGTAGCTACCTTAAGGTTGGCCATGATCTCGCCGCCCAGGGTAACATCATCTGCTAAAACATCCGTCTGGAAAACCAGTACATCAGTACGGCGGCCCGCAAAACGCTGGTCTTCGCTCATGTAGTTGTGCGGGGTAAAGTTCATTGTGGTGGTGTTGTCCTCGGTATAAGGAACAGGTTTCATCGGGTCGCTTACAAAGCTGGTGCTGCCTGTTGCGGCTGGTGCCGTATCGGCCAGTTTGCCATCGTTATTTAAATAAAATTTAACGTGTGTTGCCGCTGCCGAAGGCCATTTATCAAACGTTTGCCATTCTTTTTTACCGGTATTGTACATATAAGCCTCAGGCAGGCCCGAGTTTTTATCGCCATTACCCTTCAGGAAATGGTTAAAAAATTTCTGCTCGATGCTTTTTTGATAGAATGTTGCAATGCTATCGCCAAAGTAAACATTGCTGTGCATGGTGTGCCCCGTCTCGCGCGACCAGCGGCCGTGCCCAAACGGACCCATTACAATGGTGTTATATGCGTTAGGGTCTTTCTTCTCAATGGTTTTGTAAATAGCCAGCGGGCCGGTCAAATCCTCGGCATCAAACCAGCCACCTACCAGCATTACCGCGGGTTTTACTTTGTTGTAGTGTTTCAGCAAGCCGCGTTTTTGCCAAAATTCATCATAGTTGGGGTGATTGATGGTTTCCTGCCAAAAAAAGTTGTCCTTGTAATATTTGTCGGCATTTTTAAGGGGGCCAAGGTCAAGCAAAAACTGGAAACCATCGCGGGTGCCCGGGTTAAACATGGTGTTTTGATACCAGGCTTTGGTAGTAGTATCTGTTTTTTGCACACCAAATACCGGGAATGTGAAAAAGTAGCTTTCTATGAAAGCGCCATTATGGTGAAAATCGTCAAAAAAGAAATCGGAGATAGGTGCCTGCGGCGATGAGGCCTTTAACGCAGGGTGGTTTGATAAGATACCTGCAGCGGTATAAAAACCCGGATAGCTGATACCCCATTGGCCAACCTTGCCGTTATTGTTAGCGGCGTTTTTGATCAGCCAGTCAATGGTGTCGTAAGTATCAGAACCTTCATCAACATCGGTTTTGCTTTTTTTATTGTCGATAACCGGGGTCATGTTGGTCCAGGTGCCTTCGCTTTTGTAGCGGCCTCGTACATCCTGGTAAACAAAAATATAGCCTTCCTGCATCATGTATTTTGAGGGGCCTAATTGTCCCGGGTACTTGGTTTCGCCATAAGGTGCAATGCTGTAGCAGGTGCGCTGCATCATTATAGGGTACTTATTGGTTTTTGATGCATCGTTTGGCGTGTAGATAGAGGTAAACAATTTTACCCCATCGCGCATGGTGATATACACATCTTTTTTGGTGTAGTGTTCTTTAACATAGTCGCTTTGGGCAAACAACGTACTACAGGCCGCAGCCATTACAAATAATAATGCGGAGAGTTTTTTCATGATGTTGGTCAGTTTTTTAGTGAGCGTAATTTAGCAAGTAAATGGGGAATATACTAACGGGTGATAAGAGTGTTACAAAACATGCCGCTGCCGCTACATGGTTGCAGCTTTCAACTGTTGTGTAAGCAGAACGTTTGCTATACGCTATACCAGGAGATACACTGCGCTAATATAGCGGCAGCGATACTTAGCGTCTCCTTTTATACAAGGTTCCGCGTTGATAGCGGATACCCGCCTCGCAATTGATGGTTTGTCAAACTCACCACATTTTAATTAATTACCTATTTATAAGCCTGTAAACATTCCTTAACTTTGGCCACCAAAATACACTACTATGCAATATGATGTAATCGTTATAGGTTCTGGCCCGGGTGGTTATGTAGCGGCAATACGCTGCGCCCAGCTGGGTATGAAAACCGCAATTATCGAAAAATATAACACCCTTGGCGGAACCTGCCTTAATGTAGGCTGTATCCCGTCGAAGGCCTTGCTTGATTCGTCGGAACATTACCATAACGCTGCCCACACGTTCACTACACACGGTATTAAACTGGATAACCTGGGTATTGATTTTGGCCAGATGATAAAACGCAAACAGGAAGTTGTTGATGCCAACACCAGCGGTATCACTTACCTGATGAAGAAAAACAAGATTGACGTACACACCGGTGTAGGCTCATTTAAAGATAAAAACACCATTATTGTTACTGCTGCTGATGGTAAAACTACCGAGCTGACCACCGAGAAGGTGATCATTGCTACAGGTTCAAAACCATCAAGCCTGCCTTTTTTAAAGATAGACAAGAAACGCATCATTACCTCAACCGAGGCTTTAACCCTAACCGAAATACCGAAACACCTGATATTGATTGGTGGCGGTGTTATTGGTTTGGAGCTGGGCTCTGTTTACGCGCGTTTGGGTGCCAGGGTATCTGTAATTGAATATATGGATGGCATTATCCCAACTATGGATAAAGGCCTGGGCCGCGAATTGCAGAAAGTGCTAAAGAAACTGGGCATGGAGTTTTACCTGGGCCACAAGGTTACAGGCGCTACTGCCAAAGGCAAAGAGGTTACCGTTACTTTTGATAACCCTAAAGGCGAGAAGCAAGAGCTTAAAGGCGACTACTGTATGGTTGCTGTTGGCCGTATTGCTTATACCGACGGGTTGGGCCTTGATAAAATAGGCATCACCGTTGAAGAGCGTGGCCGCAAAATACCGGTTGACGAACATTTGGAAACTGCTGTTAAAGGTGTTTACGCCATAGGCGACGTAATAAAAGGCGCCATGCTTGCCCATAAGGCAGAGGATGAAGGCACTTTTGTTGCCGAACTGATTGCTGGACAAAAACCGCACATTAATTATAACCTGATACCGGGTGTTGTTTATACCTGGCCTGAGGTTGCCGCTGTTGGTTATACCGAGGAGCAACTGAAAGAGGCCGGTACAAAATATAAGGTGGGTTCATTCCCATTCAAAGCAAGCGGCCGTGCCCGTGCAAGTGGCGACCTGGATGGTTTTGTGAAGGTTTTAGCTGATGCCACTACCGACGAGATTTTAGGTGTACACATAATAGGCCCACGTGCTGCCGATATGATAGCCGAGGCGGTTATTGCCATGGAGTTCCGCGCGTCTGCCGAGGACGTAACCCGTGCCAGCCACGCACACCCAACCTACACCGAAGCCATGCGCGAAGCCTGCCTTGCAGCAACGGATAACAGGGCGATACATATTTAAGGAGTTTGCAGTTGGTAGTTGGCAGTTTGCTTTGGGTTGAACAATATCGAACATCGAATGTTGAATTTCCAATGATGAAGGTGCCAACTGCCAACCAAAAACTGCCAACTCAATGAATGTTATTATCAATGCCGGGATTGTTTTACTTACCATTGCTTTGATGGAAGCGCTCTCCTGGGCTATGCATAAATATTTGTTTCACGGGCCTCTTTGGTTTATCCATAAAACTCACCACCAGCAACGTCACGGCTGGTTCGAGCTGAATGACCTGTTCAGTATTGGCTTTGCCACTTTAGCCCTATGGCTGATGTGGGCAGGGCATATCACGTTAGATTACCGCTTTTGGATAGGTACCGGCATCAGCAGCTATGGCACTATCTACTTCATCTTTCACGATTGGTTTATCCATAACCGATTTAAAGCTTTTAAAAGCAATAACCGTTACCTGGCAGGCATCCGCAGGGCGCACAAAATCCATCATAAATCCACAGAGAAGAATCCATCGGAAGAGTTTGGGTTATTGGTGGTAGGGAAGAAATGGTTTAAGGGATAATTATTTCTTTTTAACAGGCCATTGCTGGCTGTGCGCTTTGTTTACCATATCACTAAATTCAGTCGGAAATACCTCTTCTGCTGGCTTACCGGTTTTTAAATCATATATGTAAGGGATAGTAGCATCTTTTTCATCAAAAACCTTATCGTTGTTTTTATCTGTCACAGTATTAATTAACACCGTACCCGATTTTTCAATAAGCTGCCAGCTCAAAACATTTTTATCATTGGGCGATATCTGCTTAAAATTGTTCCCCTGTTTGTCTGATATAAATAAGTATTCCGGGTCGTGATAATCAAGTTTGCCATCTTTGTTGAAATCTGATGAGATAACGGAATATAGTATATAGCCTTTTGCCTGTGTTACACCTAAAGTTTGATAATTGTCACCTGAGCTATATGAATCGTAGCGATTCTGATTGTACGATAGAATAATCATTTTCCCTTTTTTATTCAACAAATAACTTTTCCTGGTGATTGTATTATAGAAAATGATGTTCCAGTAGGTTTTCGAATCAAATTTGCCTTTGCTGATAAATGAGCCACCATCATCATCCTTTTGTTTGTTAGCCAGAGGATACATTACATATTCCGAACTATCTATCTGTACAGGATTATCTGAATCCAGATCAGCAGCAAATGATTTGCCAGGTATAGCAGCAGTGTCGGGCAATATTTCATCTCCGGTAGCTTTAGGATCCGAAGAGCAGGCCGATATAGTAATGCTGATTATTGCTAATAATTTAAACAGATTGCGCATGATACAGGTTTAATAATTGTTGAATATAGGCAAACAGCGTTTATTTGGCAAGTTGCGCACCGGTCAGATTACCGGCCCTTTTAATTTGTCAAATCTTCATAATATTACGAAATTCGTCCCCATGCTGCAAATACAGGAAAACGTATCGCTTAAAAAATTCAACACTTTTGGTATTGATGTTAATGCCCGCTACTTTGCCGAGATAAGCTACGAGGACGAGCTGGTTGAGCTTTTTGCCGACCCGCAATGGCTTAGCATAGAACGCCTGGTGATGGGTGGCGGCAGCAATATGCTGCTGGTTAGCAACTTTGAGGGCCTCATTATCCGGATGAATATCCGCGGGATTGAGCACCGCATCAGTCATGATGATGTATATGTAGAAGTTGGCGGCGGCGAGGTGTGGAACGATCTGGTGAACTTTTGTGTAGACCGCAACTACGCCGGTATGGAGAACCTGAGCCTGATACCCGGTTCGGTTGGTGCATCGCCGATCCAGAACATCGGGGCTTACGGCGTGGAGTTGAAAGATGTATTTGCAAGCTGCCGCGCCTTTGAAATAGCCACAGGTACTTTCCGCACGTTTACCAAAGCAGATTGCAAGTTTGGCTACCGCGAGAGTGTTTTTAAAACTGAACTGGCCGGGCAGTACATTATAGTAGGGGTAAAGTTCCATTTATCGCTTAAGCCCAATATCAATTTAAAATACGGGGCCATAGAGCAGGAGCTGGCTAACCGCGGTATCACGCATCCAACCATCGAGGATGTATCAAAGGTGGTGTCGCATATCCGGGTATCTAAACTGCCCGATCCATCAACCATTGGCAACGCGGGGAGTTTCTTTAAAAACCCGGTTATCGGCGATGAACAATTCCGTTTATTGCAGGAGCGGTTTCCTGATGTGGTAAACTACCCGGCAGGCGAGGGGCTGCACAAACTGGCGGCCGGATGGCTCATAGAACAGTGCGGCTGGAAGGGAAAAGTTGTTGGAAACACCGGTACCTGGAAGAACCAGGCGCTTGTTTTAGTGAACCATGGCGGCGCAACGGGCGAAGAAGTGTACAGTCTTTCGTCGCAAATCATAGACACTGTGTACACTAAATTTGGCGTTACACTACAACGCGAGGTGAATATTATTGGTTAATTAAATTAATTAGGAATATAATTTCACATAGGGTTCATATACAGTAAGTTAAACAACTATTTGTTTTAACATATCCTTATACTTTACTTAATAATTACAATTTAAGTTTTTGTGCGTAAATGGCTTGTTTTAAGCAGTTTACATTGCTGTGACTATTTTTAGTACAGTTTTATATGGATTTGTAATGTACTTGCAGCAGCTTTTCAATTTCATACACTTTTTATAAAGTGGTATCATGTTTGCCTAATACTCAATACAAAACATTAACAGAATGACAAAGATTGAGTTTAACACCCTTGTATTACGTCAGGCGACTTCCCTAAGGTCTTATGCCTTACACTTCACCCATGACGCCGATGATGCTAACGACCTTGTTCAGGACACAATGTTGAAAGCCATAACTTACTACAATAAGTTTAAAGAAGGCACCAATTTAAAAGGATGGTTATACACCATCATGAAAAATACCTTCATCAACAACTATCGCCGTTTTGTTAAAATGAGCACATTTGTTACCAAGAGCGATGAGATTTCATCTCCGAACCTGGTATTCAGTTCAACTAAAAACCAGGGCGAGGCTAAATTTGTGATGGATGATATTAAAAGAGCATTAGACAGGTTACCTGCAGATTACTACGT
>Ga0247741_1001309_pt1 | contig 13871 bp, 12 predicted proteins | sample UWRJL213509R2_FD_180945 | JGI IMG/M metagenome (GOLD analysis project Ga0247741, IMG submission 180945) | Plant litter microbial communities from Arlington Agricultural Research Station in Wisconsin, United States - UWRJ-L213-509R-2 | ecosystem: Environmental > Terrestrial > Plant litter >... | reverse complement strand
TCTTGAACGTTGAATGTTGAACCTTCAGTTTCGCCTTGAACAGAGTGATCTATGTTTGTGCTGCTTTCATGCAGCGGGGACTCGCATAGCTCCAACGCAAGAGATGGCAGGACAGAGCTGCGTTATGAAAGAGCCAATTTCCACCAGGTCCTGGCACCTGTTAGAGAAATACACGAGCCAAGTCAGAATATCAAGGAATGAGCAGCCTAGCATAACTCACGTTTTCCAAGAACGTGGACGGTGCGTGCACTGTCGTTCAAGGATATGGGAGATTCAAGAGCTGGGAAGCTTTCCAAGTTCTCCACAAAATCATAATGTGCTATCGTGTCGTCATCGAGGTGGCGACGCGTTGTAACTTGTCGATGAAAGGCGAATGGGAGGGACGCGTTATTGACATGTGTTTGTTTTGGTTCACGTTCGCCGGTCCGTCATGCATTCATGATCCGCGACGGAACACCTTCGTTTCGGCCATGCTGTCGTCCCTTTTTCTAGCTCTCGGAGTTCCATGTCCATCCTAATCGTGCCTGCGTGTACCATTCAGTGCAAGTGTCCGTACCCTGGACCTCAAAGCCTCTAACTGCTCCAAGCTGGGCGTGAAGACCGTTCGGCCTATCTCGACCAACAACCACACTTTGTCGCGTCCGCGTCATTCTGGTCTCGTTCACAACTCAAGGCCTCCCTTCCATCCACCTTCGAGCCGCCCGTCCTCTCCAACATCCCATCCTACCCAGACGCACACTCTGCTCAACGTCCCTCCAATATGCGATTGAAGATACGACCCACTCGCTTGTGTGCTCACGAACATCTACATCTTCGCTCTTGTGGATGTTAGTGGTTCATGTACGGTCGCGAAGCGCTACGGTCATGCCTCGACACTCTTGTAGACGTCCTGTGTCTGGTATGCCGTATAACGAGGCGGTAGAGGTTGAATGAGCCGATTTTCCGTGTTGTGTACGGGTACGGGTATCAGCTACAATGTATGTCCCCATTCCTCTTTCTTGTCCTCTGCGTACTGACCGCCTTCCTTCTAGAACTATATCACCTCTCACACCCTTGATTTGGCATCCTCCATCCCTCAAAAGGCATAGGTCTTTCGCCAATGGTACCCCAGCTACTTGTGCCCCAAAAGGAATGGCTTGACATCCTTCAACTTCATCGGGCCCGCAACCTTCGGAAGCTTCACCCTCGCCATCGTCCTTTTTCGCCACCAAACCTCATCCCGTCTCACTCAGACTCAGACTGAGCTCGGTATCGTTCTCGAGCTGCGATCGACGAGCCACCCTGTCCATTGACTTCCCTTTCCTCTGCACATTCCTTCGTCCCTTCAGACCTCAAGGCCTCAATATCGATGCAGAGTCCGACGTCTACCCCCCGCCCATCGCATACACCCCAGACCCAAATCTAAGCTCGAGCTCACCTTGAACTGCGCTTGCAAAATTCAGGTTCTTATTCCGAATTTGCCAGGCCTCAGGCGGTGCCACCATGGTGAATGTTGGCGATGATAGCTCCAAGCTGAGATTCACACTCGGAGCTGCGCCAACTGGCGTACTTGCTGTATTTGCTGTACAACGAAGAACCTATCTGCCCGTCCAACAACCAACAACCAACAACCAACGCCAATATCTACTGCGCTGCCCCAACCCACACCCCTGTCATCCTTGCCCGGCTGCCACTCAACCCATCACGCCCGGCACCTCATTCCATCCACTCTCATCCCCACCTTCAAGCCGGTCTCCTCTCCAACACTCCACCCCACTCGAACCCATTCTCGAGCTCGCGATCGAGGATCCACCCGCGCGTTGACGTCTCTGTCTCCAACTCTCTAAGCTGCTGTACGAACCAGCGCTCAAGACCATTCGCAACTCCGCACCTATGGATACTCGAACTCCGTCGTCAGTTGGTATCTCCAACTCGGCGTTGGGCATCCTTAAGGCGGCTCAGAGTGTTGTGTTGCTCTGGCAATCGATTGTTGGAATATGGGTGATCGTTGTTGGATACATCCGGTTGTCGTTGCTAGTGGATGAGCTGAATCTGTATGCTTTACGCATCGAATTGCCGTGTACGTCCACTTTCCCGTCCTTCCTTGCTCAGTACCTAACGAACGCTTACACAGACTCGCCCCTCATCAATCATTCCTCTCCTGAGGAGGCGGCCGCAGCACTAGCGTATCCAGCATATATGCATCTGGATTCTGCACACCCGACTCGAAGCAAATCTAGGAGAAAAATGGGACTCGGAGAACATAGGAAACGCGGGTCGATTTGTGGACGCATATAGGGGGTAGAAGGGAGAGCGGCTAAGGACTAGGGAGCGGGGTTTGGACTGTTGACTTTTGACTTTTGAGCTTCGAATGGTGATCAGTAAGTTTATCCTCTCCAACTTTCTGCTGCTCTTCTCTTTCGTCCCCCCCCCCTTACTTCATTCATCTCCTATACTCTCCTTCTCTCCTTCTCTCCTCTTAAATCGTCTCTGATCTTTGATATCGCCCTCACAGTTACCTGGTACTAGGCGCCTTCGACATAGAACAAACATCTGCGATCCGCCTGGGGGTAACCTTCTCGGGAACAACTTCACATTCACAGCCGCAGCTGTTGACATTCGACGAACCAGGACGACTTTATACCATCGCGCTGGGCCAGGAAAAATGCTACTTCTCATCCTGTGATGGACTCACATCCACCCTCGACGTCCAGACCCTCGAAAAAGACCTTCCCAGCATATGAACTCCAAGTAGAAGCTCCTGCTGATGCCGATATCCAACCCGAGGTCCTTATATCCTCGCCAACATCTCTTTGAGTGATGTCAGCTGTTACCCCGGTACTCCCTTCAACTACTTGCCGATCTGGAGACAGGTATTATCGAGTAAAGCCAGGTGGTTTGGGAGATCAAATTTTGGATCTGCAGGCAGGGAGTGAGCCGGATTCGTATGTTCCGCGTAGGCATTTACCTGCTGTGAGTTCTCGTCCATCCTTCTTTCTTTTCCTCTTTCCTCTGCTCTTCCTGCGTCCTTCCTCCTTGCTAATATATTCTTATCTAGAACTACACCCTCTTACGACTACTTTGGCGGATTTGTTCCTCATCGCCACCTTTCCTTCGGTTGCTTCAACATTGGCCGTTCCTATGCGGCCCCAGCATATCTGGTCACAACGAGCAAGTCTAGGACGAAACACGTTGCACCCATAATGAACAAATCGACCGAATTGATTAGCCTTTCTGTTATTCTGTCGTTCTTGCAGCCGAAACGTTGAATGCATTATACAATGGTGACGGCGAGGATTATGATTATGGGAGCACAGCGTGATGAGACGTTATTTAGCCACACAGACCCACAGCTAGCTATCTCGACCATCATAGAGATTTACTTAGACCCAGGTTGCTGCGTCACATAGTCATTCTTTAAAGACTGTACGACCTTACGATTATGGAACAAAATTTGATTCTGATGTGAGCTTGTCTGATAACCACAGTATTGTACGTTCCTCAAGTTCACATGCCCAGCCAGATCTGAGGCGCTGGTAAGCAAACGGGTTCGGCTACCAAAGTAACCGGTATTTGACTTCGACACGCTGCTCACGCTTAACTTTCACCATGACTCTGCACTTTCCTCCTCATACTACGGCAACACCATCAATTGCTGTCTGAGGAAACCTCTCTCAATGCTTTCAGTCAAGGTTAAACTCTTTGCCGCGACGTCAATCTCAGGCTGTCATTCTTCTCAAGTGTATTATTACTATTCGACAAGTGCTTTCCTCCTTCCGGTTTCTGACACCGAACGCCCGACAGGCTCCACCGATTTCAACGCGGAAGGCCACAACAAAGGAAACCACTTTAGACATTTATCTCGCTGAAGATCACGGGCTCACCGATGGTACGTCGTCGTGAGCTAAAAGACAGGACGATGAAGACTTAAAAGTCGGTCCGGGTCTTCGAGTGCAGTGAATACAAATTTCTTGTAAGTTCTCAGCTGGTCGGGATATGTCTGTGCCCGGTGCAAAGCTCATAAACCCCAATCAAGGTAGGCCGATCCAGACCATGTCACTGTCAATTATACACAGCCAATGAAACCGCACAAGTACCACGCGTCAAGCAATTCGGTTCTTCGGGGGATTGGAGCCTCTCTCTCCGTCGTTCTATCTCATCCTATCTCTCATCACGATGGATCCACAAGCTGGATGTTTCTCCTGGTGTCCTCTGGGAAAATCTCGACGTTCCCCAACAAAAGATGTATGTGTTCGACGATTAATATGTGTCAAATTTACATTGTGCGCCTTGTGCTGACTGTTCGTAGAGCCAAGCGGCAGAGGAGAAGTCTGTTGTTCCAGAAACTCAAGAATATGTCGCTGCTGGTGGGAAAGAGGTGTTAAAGGTGTTGCAATCGGCGGCCGATTTAGTACCCGTACCACTGCTGAAGGATGCGCTCGGAGTCGCTATCAAGATTATTGAGGTGTGCGAGGTAAGTAATCGAATATTCTGTGGGCGCAGAGCAAGCTGAAGGGACACTCTTTGACTAGGGCGCCACAGCTGTTGGAGAGAAGGTCCGGGAATTGCAGGAACGCATCGAAGCACTCATGATGGTGATTGTCAAGAATGTGACTGCCGGTGGTGAAGAATTGGAGAGTATTGCGGTATGCAAGGGAATTGAGAAGGACTTGCAGGATCTCATTGAGTGCGTTGGTTACACATCTAGGCGAGCATACAGCAGCTGACAGATGAGCCCGCTTTTCAGCACTCTGGAAACGATCGCTTCCGACCTTACCAAGATTCAGAATCAAAATCGGTTGCTCATAATCATCTTCTCAAATCTCAACAAGGACAAGGTTGATGGGTGCGTGGATCGGCTTGCCGTCGCCCTCGAGAAATTCAATGTAATTATTTCCGACCCAAATAGGGAGGCACGACTTACCTTTTACATAGGTGGGAAATAATTTGCGCCAAGCTAGAGCACTTGAGAACGTGCAGGAGCAGTTGAAATGCATTGCTAATCGTGTTGACCGTGCGGCCGATCGTGTTGACAACGCGGCCGATCGAGTCATCAAGACCTTTGGTCAAATGGTGACATCCCTTGAACAAGAAGTACAGTCAAAGAAACTGGAACGGCAGGATATGCCGTCAAAACCTGCAATCTTCTTCGGACGCGACGAGCTAGTCGAGAAGACGTCCAGGCTGCTGGCATCGTCGGGGACGGCATTACATATGTGCCTTCTTGGTCCTGGCGGGATGGGGAAGACCTCACTTGCGCTGGCGATCATCGAGTCACCTCTCGTCCAAGCCAAGTTCCAGGCACAGCGTCGTGTATGGGTACCTTGCATAGAAGCGATATCTGCTAGCCTCTTCATGCAGGTCCTCTGTACAAGCCTTGGAATTACCGGCCAAACGGACGTTATGAGCGCCATCCTCAACGAGCTCACGACATCCACAGACCCCTACCTTCTCCTACTCGACAACTTTGAAACACCATGGAACGGCGATGGTCAGAAGCAAGTCGAGGGAGCGCTACGCAAGTTGAATAGGCTCAGTCATGTCTCTATCCTCGTCACCATGCGAGCAACATATCCGCCTACCCGCGATGTGAAATGGCATTCGGAGACCATTGCAGAAACCGACAAGACCGCATGCAAACAAATTTGTCAAAGCATCAACCCGCAGTGGGACACGGATCCCAATGTCGACGCCTTGTTGCACGCTGTTGGGTACATGCCGTTCGCTGTCACGTTGATGGCTTCTCGTGGATTCGAATCTCAATTTCCTGCAAAGAAACTCCTTGACGAGTGGGAAAAGGAGGGCCCTAACATGTTGGGGAATGATCGCTCAGCGGACTCAGAGATCAGCATGAACAAAAGCATCAGCCTTTCGGTCGACAGCGAGCTTGTCAAGGATGATCCCAACGCACTTGATGTTTTGGCTACTCTTTCAATGTTACCTGCTGGGACCACTACTGAACGCATGGTGCACTGGGCGCCGGACCTGAAAAGTATGTCAAGTGCGATTGCTACCCTTTCGAAGGCAGCATTGCTTCAAATTGCATCTCGGGACGGGAACCAAACGCTCTTCGTGCTCCCTGTCGTCCAATCATTCATGCTCCACTGCAACCGCATACCTAAACACGTCCAGCAGCGCGTGCGATCAGCTTTCTGCAAGTACGTCCTGGACCACGCATGTCGCTACCGCAATTCAACTTTCAAGGCCAACGCCGAGGCGCTTGCTAGGGAGGATGTCAATATTCAGTCCATCCTGGTGGCCGCCACCAACCATACGGGTTCCGATGATCAATTGGTCCAGGCCCTGCTCGCATTTAGCTGGTATCGACGGGACACCAAGCCCCTCATTGCAGTCGCGGAGCACACCTTGAACGTGGCAAAGGCGAACGGAAACAAACGATATATCGCTGAAGCCTCACTATGTTTGGGCAGCTCATATGCAGAAGTTGACAATTATGTCGAGTCGAAAGGTCTACTAGAAGAAAGCTCTCGGTTGTTGGTTGGTGACCCCTCTGGTCAGCAGTTGGGCTTTGAATGTGCCTTGACACGCGCGCATGTAGGCGGGTTTTTATACGACCGCTATGAAGAGAGGGAGGCCATCATCAAGGATGTACTCATTCAGACCAAGGACTCAGACACGTACTGGCATGCACGTGCACTTGAAGCACTTGGTTGGCTCTATTGGTACAAAGGGGAGTATAACAATGCCTTAGGGGCATTCGTTCCGGCGGCGGATGCGCTCCTGCTCCCTGGGTGCAACAGGGATGTGGCGTCAGCCCTTTATGGCAAGGCGCGCGCCCTTGATGAGTTGTACGTTCCAGATGAGCAGGTGCTGGAGGCGGCTCAAGAAGTATGGGAGACGGTCAAACATTTGGATCCCTCACCTATCTACGGTGATATTCTCTTGCTTTCTGGGACTGTTCTCCTTCGGATGGGTCGGATGGTAGACGCATCGCACTCCTTCGAGAGATGTCTCAGTGCCCAACAACATGTTGGTGCTATTCTGGGTACTGCCGATGCGTTGTCGTGGTTCGGGCACATGTATCTTCACACAGGCGCATACCTAGATGCATATTCGGCTTTTGAGGCTGCTGTTGAGAAATATGCAGATTTGGGTGATGAATCACCTGACAGACAGATGTTTGAGCCGAAGTGCAGGAAGAATATGGAGAACATCAAATTGAAGCAGGAGAATCCGGATCTGTCCATTGGGTTCTACAGGCCACGGTGTGATCGAGACTGGCGACGTGGTCCTTTCTATCCACCAGAAGTCCCTTCCCATCCATAATTACATAAATATGTATTATTGAGTGAATATGTCCAATTGTCGACCAGGCTGACAAAAATTTTGAGACGAAAACCTAGCAGCTCAACGACCTAGCGAAGTTTCCGAAATGAAAACAAGCATGCCGAGCTCATAAAGAACGCGAGTGAATATTAGATTTAGTCATTCTTTAGAGACCATACGACCTTACGATTATGGAACAAAATTTGATTCTGACATGAGCTCGACTGATAACCACACTACTGTACGTTATCTCCAACATTCCTCAAGTTTACATGCCTAGCCAAATTTGAGGCGCGTATGCAAAACCCGTTCGGCTACCAAAGTAACTGGAAGCACCCGCGTGAAATGCGGGTGTGTTGTGCATCACAGCCACTACGTACCTTTACCTTTTACTTCCACCTTGCGCCTCACTTGTCTCCGTACAGTCTTGGTCGACATCTCGGCTTCAGACTCCACTTGTTTTCTTTCCGCCCACCCACACCATCACTCATTTCTTTTATGACATCAACTGCAGTTGGTAGAGAAGGACCAATGTCTTGGGTGCATCCCATCGGCCCCTCGCCCAAGAAAGTGGACGGCTCATCAACCATCAAAAACCGTCCTCTTTTCACATCCCCACGCACACTACCGTAGTCGTTTACTTGGTTTAAAATTGCACGAAAACATCACAAGACGGTATTGACTTGGACACGCTGCACAGTTGCGCTTAACTTTTGCCATGCTTCTGCCAACAACCTATGGACCTCATACTACGGCAACACCATCAATTACTGGCTGAGGAGACCTCTCTCAATGCTTTCGGTCAAGGTTAAACTCTTGGAAGTTGGCCGCGGTGCCAATCTCAGGCTGTCATTCTTCTCAGGCACGTTGATACTTTCTGACAAGTGTTTTCCTTCTTCCGGTTTCTGAAACCAAATGCGCGACAGGCCGCACCGATTTCAGCGCGGAAGGCCACAACCAAGGAAACCACTCTGGATATTTAACTCGCTGAAGATCACAGGCTCACCGTTGGTACGACTTCGTGAGCTAAAAGACATTGCGATGAAGACTTAAAAGTCGGTCTTCGAGCGCAGTGAATACAAACCTCTTGTAAGTTCTCAGCTGGTCGGGATATTTCTGTGCCCGTTGCAAAGCTCACAAACCCCAATCGATAGATCGATCCAGATCATGTCACTGTCAACTACACGTCAAGCAGTTCAGTACCTAGAAGATTGAACCTCTCCCTCCATCGTTTCTGTCTCATCCTGTCTCCCCTCACAATGGATCCACAAGTTGGATGCTTCTCCTGGTGTCCCCTGGGCAAATCTCGACGCCTCCCAACAACAAAGGTATGTGTTCGGTGATTAATACACATCATATTTACATTATGCGCCTTGTGCTGACTGTTCGTAGAGTCAAGCGGCACGGGAGAAGTCTGCTGTTCCCGAAACTCAAGAATATGTCGCTGCTGCTGGGAAGGAGGTGATAAAGGTGTTACAGTCCGCAGCCGAGCTGGTACCTGTGCCATTGTTGCAGGATGCGCTTGGTGTTGCTATCAAGATTATTGAGGTGTGCGAGGTAAGTCCTCAGATGGTCTGTGGGCGCAAAGATCACTGAAGGAACATGCATCTACCAGGATGCGGCGGCTATTGAAGAGAAGGTCCAAGAATTGCAGGAACGAGTCGAAGCGCTCATGATTGCAATTGTGAGGAATGTGACCGCCGGGTCTGAAGAAGCGAAGATTCTTGCGGCAGGCAAAGTGATTGAAAATGACCTGAAGGATCTTCTTGAGTGCGTGGTTTTACAAGCATTGGAAATAAGTGGTAGCTGAAATATCCCTTGGTGTTTCAGCACTCTGAACACGATTATTTCCGACGTCACTAAGATTCGCCGCAAGAATCGTGTGTTCATGATCATTTTCTCAAATCTGAACAAAGGCAAGGTCGATGGGTGTGTGGATCGCCTCACTATTGCTCTTGAGAAATTCAACGTAACTATTCTCTACTTTACTTTTGACGCACGGCTTACCTGTTAATAGGTTGGAAATGATTTACGCCAAACAAGAGCACTCGAAGACTTGCAAGGGCAGCTGAAAAGCATACAGTCCCTCACTCAGTTTGTCGCTGAACAGGTTGTCCTTGTGCGCAGTGATATCAAGAAGTTCGGCGAAGTGGTGGCAAGCGTCAAACAAGAGGCAAGCTCAAAGAAACTAGAACGGCAGGATATGCCATCGAAACCTGCAATCTTCTACGGACGCGACGAGCTAGTCGAGAAGACGTCCAAGCTGTTGTCATCGGAGGCGGCATTACACATGTGCATTCTTGGTCCTGGTGGGATGGGGAAGACCTCACTTGCGCTGGCGATCATCGAGTCACCTCTCATCAAAGCCAAATTCCAGGAGGAGCATCGTGTGTGGGTACCTTGCGTAGAAGCGACATCTGCCAGCCTATTCCTTCAGGTTCTCTACACGAGCCTTCAAGTCCAACGTAAAACCGATAGCGTCATGAGCGACATTCTATACGAGCTTAAATCATCTAAGGAGCCCTACCTTCTCCTACTCGATAACTTTGAAACACCATGGAATACGACTGGCTCGGATGGCCAGAAACGAGTTGAGGATACACTTCACAAGTTGAATCAGCTCAACCACGTATCGGTCCTCATCACTATGCGCGGATCACTCGCGCCCACTGTTGATGTGGAATGGTATCAGGAGATTATACCAGCAACAGACAAGGACGCAAGTCTGCGGATTTGTCAAAGATTTAACCCAGACTGGAAGATGAGTCCCGACCTCGATAGCTTACTGGATGCTGTTGGGTGTATGCCATTTGCCGTTACATTGATGGCCTCTCGTGGACGCGAATCACAGTTTTCGCCAAAGCAATTGCTTGACGAGTGGACACGACTGGGCACCGACATGTGGTCATCTGATGACGCGCTGGATAACGGAATGAACAAAAGCATCAGCCTTTCGGTGGACAGCAAGCTTGTGAAGAGCAACCCTGATGCGCTCGAACTTTTGGCGACCCTTTCGCTACTTCCTGCTGGCACTACTGTTGAACGTTTGGTGTACTGGGCTCCGAACCTGCAATCCGTGTCCGGAGCAATCACGACCCTCTCCCGGGCAGCGCTTCTTCAGACCGCAACTTGGGATGGGGACCATACATCACAAATGCTCTTCGTGCTCCCTGTCATCCAATCATTCATGCTCCACCGTAACCGCATACCGGAACACATTCGACGGACTTTGCAATCTGCTTTCTGCAAGTACGTCCTGGACCACGCATGTCGATATCGTGATTCAACGTTCAAGGCCAACGCTGAGGCACTTGCTAGGGAGGACGTCAATATTCAGTCCATCCTGGTGGGCGCCACCAACCATTTAGGTTCCGATGATCAATTGGTCCGGGCTCTGCTCGCGTTCAGCTGGTACCGACGGGACACCAAGCCCCTTGTCGCAGTCGCGGAGCACACCTTGAATGTGGCCAAGGCAAATGGAAACAGACAATATATTGGTGAAGCGTTACTGTGCTTGGGCAGCTCATATGCAGAAGTTGACAATTATGTCGAGGCGAAAGGTCTACTAGAGGAAAGCTCTCAGCTGTTGGTTGGTGACCACTCTGGCCAGCAGTTGGGCTTTGAATGTGCCTTGACACGCGCGCACGTAGGCTGGTTTTTACGGGACCGCTACGAAGAGAGGGAGACCATCATCGAGGATGTACTCGTTCGGACCAAGGAATCAGACACATACTGGCATGCACGTGCACTTGATGCACTTGGTTGTCTCTATTGGTACAACTGTGAGTACGACCAGGCCTTACAGGCTTTTATTCCAGCAGCGGATGCGCTCCTGCTCCTTGGATGCAACAGGGATGCAGCGTCAGCCCTTTATGGTAAGGCGCGCACCCTTGATAAGCTTTACTTTCCAGATGACCAGGTGCTGGATGCGGCTCAAGAAGCATGGGAGGTGGTCAAACATTTGGAGCCCTCAGCCATCTACGGTGATATTCTCTCACTTTCCGGGATGGTTCTCCTTCGAATGGGTCGGCTGGTAGACGCATCGCACTCCTTCGAGAAAAGTCTCAGTGCACAACAACATGTTGGTGCTATTCTGGGTACTGCCGATGCATTGTCGTGGTTCGGGCACCTATATCTTCACACAGGCACATACCCAGATGCATTTTCAGCTTTTGAGGCTGCTGCCGACAAATATGTGGATTTGGGTGATGAATCAGCTTACAGACAGGAGTATGAGCTGAAGTGCAGGGAGAACATGGATTGGATCAAATCGAAGCAGGAGAATCCGGATAAATACATTGAATTCTACAGGCCACGGGGTGATCGAAGCGAGTACGATGGTCTTTTCTATCCACCCAAAGTCACTTCCCTTCCATAATTACAGAGATATGTACCATCGAATGAATGTACAATCGTTAACCAGGTTGAGATTACATGGATTGCGCCAGGAAAACCCAGCAGCTCAACGGCCTAGCAAAGTTTCCGAAATGAAAATTTCGCGTAGAGGGTATGGCTGACCTATTTTACTTGAAGGATCATTAACCTCGCCAGATAAAAATATCTCAAATGTTATTATCAGCTGTAATGGCATTCTGATGGCATAACAGTCGGATTCGTGGCTGTTCAATTCGAAATTCCTGCCTCCTCTCCCATCACCATTGCTGCCCAACGTTTGCAACACGGCCAAAAATCGTGATCAAGAATTGAAACCCAAGGTAAACCTGGTCATCTGGTGATATCCGTAAAACTAAATATCATCCGTGACAGAAAATGCTGCACCGCAGTGTATCCGAATGCGAAAGCTGCTCAGCCTGCTTACGGCTACAGGAGGTCCAATCAAGGATTCGCGAATGTAAAGAGCTTCTCGACAAGCTCTACGTCCAAGAGGCCTACGCCAAGTCAAGCGTCAACACAGCGCATGATCCAATCACCTGCTATCTTCCTCTGGAGCTGGTGTCAAAAATCTTCGTGTTAAGCAACCCAAATCCAGCTGAAACCGACGAAGACTTTGGTTCTTCGCCTCCCAATGCACCACTTGCTACTCAGAGATATCAGTTCTCCCTCGGTGCGGTGTGTACAACATGGCGGAATATCGTCAGGTCTACTCCTCAGCTCTGGACAGACATCTACATCCAATTTCCGATTCAAAGAGGGAGTGAACTCCAACACAGAGAGTTCTTGCTTCTATCCCTTCAACTCTCAGGCTCCCTGCCTCTCTACATCCAAGCCAGAGAAACACTCCAGCAGGATTACACTGGAAGAAATTACCGCGCGCATTCATCACTTCTGGAGGTGCTGAATAACCACTCGGACCGCTGGAACACTTTGGATCTTTGCATTGCTCCCCTTCTCCTTGCTCACGTCAAAGGGGGCGCACCAGGCGCACCAAATCTTAAGCGCCTCCGGATACGCCTCTTAGGTCGTCGAGAGGAGCGAATTGGCAGCATGTTTCGGGTCATCTTCGGCCTTCCTTCCCCTCAGATAGTCAAGGTTTCTGGAATCACGTTCTCATTGTTGGGGATCAGTTGGAAGAACGTTACAAAGGTTGAACTTGGTGCATTGAACATGGGAGAGTGTTTGGAGCTCTTGCGACAAGCAAAGCAGTTGGTGGACTTCGAGGTCCACTCCCTGATGCCTGAAGACTCTGATCTGCTCGACTTGGGGGAAGCAGTCACTGCGTCGAGATTAGCGTCATGGAAAGTAGACATTTTCTACCCCGTAGACGAATTGTTCAGTAGACTTGTTCTTCCCTCGTTGGCCAGTCTCGATCTCAGCGGGTATTACTCTGTGGATAATTTGGCACAGCTCTTCAGTCGGTCGATGTGCCCTTTACAATCTCTCTCACTTTCCTTGGATGACATTACGCCTGCGGATTTCATACCTATCTTACAAGCAACACCACTTCTGAGGCAGCTTGTCTTCGCGCAGGTGACCTTGCGTGGGCTTGGTGAACTCTTCGATGTCCTTGCTCGTACGAAGCTGGTCGGCGACATGTCACAGGATGCTACCATGGCGTTCCTCCCTCACCTTGAAGAATTTTCCTTCATAAGGTTGTCAGATTATCCTCCCCCATGGCATTTGGTCCCATTGCTTTTCCCTCCTACTCGGTACTCTGCAAATAGCCAATACAGGCCGCTCCGAAAGGTTGAATTCCGCTTATCCTTCGATGTCCTTGATGTCCAGGACCATCTCGACAAGGACGTGGTGCTACAAATACTGGAAATCCGGCAACGGGGTTACGATTTAAATATCTGGAACGAGGAAGACGGCACTGATATCGACCTTGTTCAAGTTTCATATGAATACCACTTTAAGGGTCAAAGCAGCGCAGGCGACGACCCGGAAGTTACGAGTCCGAGTGTAATGAGGATTCGTTCTTTTATGAACCTGGCCCACCAAAATCAGACGTAACAATCTAACGAGCCGGCAAACGCCGGACGCGAGTGATGGCATTGTTGTTATTTGGCACTGTACACGGTCACAATCAACAACTTCCTCCATCCGTCCTTCTGGCCGTACGACCCTCGGAAACACCACAAATAGGTAAAGAAATTACTTGTATATATGTAGTATAAGTTCACAAAATAAGATTTTCAGCTCCAATT
>Ga0247741_1001308_pt1 | contig 13878 bp, 12 predicted proteins | sample UWRJL213509R2_FD_180945 | JGI IMG/M metagenome (GOLD analysis project Ga0247741, IMG submission 180945) | Plant litter microbial communities from Arlington Agricultural Research Station in Wisconsin, United States - UWRJ-L213-509R-2 | ecosystem: Environmental > Terrestrial > Plant litter >... | reverse complement strand
TCAGAGGCCATGACATTCAGCCAGCTATCAGAATTGGTCGAAATTTTGATCATGCTCTCAACTCATTTCACGGCCGTAGGATTATCTGAAAATTCTTTGGGATATATATTAATCCTAAATGAACGTCATCTTAAATTTCTGTGAGCATCCGTTTATTATGTGGCGAACGCGACAGTATTTTGTACCTACAAGTGGCGGCGCGCCAACGGCATATCGCTGAATCCGGAAAGACTTTCCACGGTCATGTGTAAGGAAAAACGGCAGAGCCGGCATTGAGACCAGTGTTGACATGGCATCACTTAACGCAAACTTTACAAGCCGTCAAGCTTCAAGGCCTAGGCCTCAACGCTTGAAGTTTGAACGTTTGCCTCTTCTAAGGCATGGTAGAGTACCGAGCACCTGTAGCGAATGCCTCTGGCTTCTTACTCGGTGCTCTCAGTATACGTAAGTTATAGCAGCGCAATGATTCTGCGAGCACATACTATTCAAGAGGCAATTCTAAGTTCTAACTCCAAAACACCACCTTAGTCTCGTACAAATTCAAGCAGTTTATACTCAAAGCTGGTAATTAACCAGGGTTTCAAGAAGCTGCCGCACATGGATAATCTATGGTCATTTACGCAATGCGAAAAATTGCCTCTGTGATCTGAATTCTTGAGTCTTTGACTTACTCTTGATCCAATTACGATTGAAATTTGACCATATCACGCACCCACTCTTACTTATGATAACCACTAAAAAATCGAGACTTCGTGCAGTGAGAGGTTCAATCGAGTTTAAGCAGAGGTCTCGCAACTACACCCTTGATGATAGCCTTGTTTTCTCCTTCTCCACTAATTCTAAGTTACAGGCTGAGATTTGCACGTCAATGCATGTTCAAAGCCCAATCGCTGGCTGGGGTGGTCCCCCACAAACAATTGAACGCTTTCCTTCAGACTTTAGTGGAGCACTGCCGAAGAGTGCTGTTGATAGGGCATCACCAAGTACCGAATTAGGTATGCGAGATCCACGTCCGCCATCGCCCGATCCGATACCTCTTGTGCCTAACCTATAGGCGAGTGTATCTCTATCCCAAAGGCTTCAGATGGCATCGAAACGTGAATTTGTGCCCTTTAATGCAATAAACAGCCTTTAGTGGATTATATCATGAAAACCGCGGCTGTCCTCGTCTAACTGTAAACCTTCTAGTATAAGATTGTCAACAATATGGCAGGTGCCTGGTAAATAAAAATTAACATAAATTCTACGTCATAAATTGACCCAGGAAACACGGAAAACCGACGAAGTCTGTCATACAGTAGCTTACGGCGCCGGCCTCATTTTCGTGTAATTAATCCGACCTGGACACAATTCTCAAGATCGACTCGTCTTGTGGTTCTATCGATTCAATCCCGTTCGAGACAGTAACATTATAATATATCAATACAAATAATCAGGCAATCTCTGCAGAGGTAAGGTGTTGCGGTGCGGGATCGGCAATTCTCGTTGTTAAGTATTTAAGCGCCGGTGCTTCTAGCGCTCGGCAGTAGACAGCGGGCTACGATATATTTCAGAATAGCCACGTTGTTGAAAAGAAAATCCCAATTTAACGAGGGAATCGGAGGGATACTGCATAACTATGAGAAATTTTGAGCTTTCATGGGATCCTTGCCTGAGGGGGCCATTATTAAGAGAGTTATGAGACATTTGCGAGAATCCTGCTGAGACTGGCCAAGGATGATCTACCGAAATGCAAAAAGTGATGTCCCACCCATGGTATCGGACTCATCTTATGGACTATTGCTTCAATGTCGTTCGAGACAGCAATACCATAACATATCCATAAAAATAATATCTTCAGAGATAAGGCGTCGCGATGCGGGATTGTCTCTTCTTAAGTACTTAAGCGCCCGTGCTCAAGCGCTCAGCGGTATATGGGAATTATCATGTGATGACGCGATGCGAACGTCTTCAATTTCGCGTTGGCTCCAAACTATGGTACGAGCGCCTGTTCCTCGTTTGCTCGTCCTCTTGTTCTATAGCGCGAGCATTGCGAATACTTATTCTCATTGTTAGTATCAATCCGTTTCCCTCCCCGCTCTACCCAGTACATACAAACACGGTATTTAAGCTACGAGACATCCCTCAGTCGTCTGCCACGCAAACACTGAGGTGAGCTCTTCCTACTTACTGTCTCGATATTGTTAGACTAATCTCGTACTGGATGAGATGAGTCACGTGCGAGAATCCTACTGGAGGTGATCCGCCGAACAGCAAAGTGCAAAAGTCAAATTCATCCGTGGACATCCCGCCAACGGTACTCGAGCTCCATCACGTCTGACGTCCTTGAGAAAATGTCCCAAACATTACCAAGATGAGCAAGACGAGCTTTACGAAGAGTAGTCCAGATACTAATACTTACTCGCAATGTACATTGATCCGAGTCAGCGCACTGAATTTAGCTCAAAAGAGATACATACTACTCGTCACACTCACATGTTATAATTTCTACAATGCCACTTGCATAAAATTCATGATATTTTGCGTTAAGACTTTACAAAGAAAATAACAGCTCGAGGAAGAATCAACAATCAACTGGAGCTGTCTTGTGGACGTTTGAATTAGCGCTGGCTCGAGTACTTTTCAACCAGAGAATCCACGGTACTTTATGCATGTCTGAACGGTCCCAAGACAATATATATATATATATATATTACAAAAACAGTTTTGGAGCCTTTATAGACATAATTTAGAAGAATTCACCGCAGAATTCAGCGGCTACGTGTCCAATAATGGGAAAGGGTAACTTGATCTCTATTCCTCCTCCCAAAAGGTTTATTGCGACTATTTCTCAGCAACATTACCTTGCCGACCCACAGAAACTTCTTCAGATAGATTAATACATACAAGGAACAGTAATATGTAGTTTTTAGACCTTAGAAATCCATCCCTCTGGTGCAGGTACCAATATCTCGCCCTTCTACCTACTTTCAGATGCCAGCGCACCGGTCCGGGTTCCTCCAGTGGGCGCTTAGGACCAATACCAGGTAAGTACGGTGTATTGATTCTCGTCAGGTGTGTCGTGTAATTTCGTGCAAAGTCTCATGGAGTCTCATTTCTGATATCTTCAAGTCCCACAAAGTCTAATGATTCGTCGAGTCTCAAAAAGTTTCACAGGTCGCAAAAAATCAAACCAAGTCTCAAGTCCCATGGGACTTTCCAATGCAGGTTCTTCCTGCTCTCAGGCGTATAAAAACAGACCTCTAAGCGAGAAAGTAGTAAATGAGCCCTTGAGGTGACGGTATTACTCTTCCCTCATCGCTAGCAATACAACGTGGTTCTGTTCTACGTGAGTGCGAAGTTCACCCCGCGCAGGTTTGCACCTCAAGAAAGCAATATGCAGATTTGCGAGAGCGACATCCGAATGTGAGCAGACCGTTTCAAACCCTTTTTTTTTTTGCGTTTCAAAAATTTCGTTGGGTGCTATTTCCCTACTGCACATAAGTCCTGCACAACTCTTCCAAAGTCAAACCCAGTACTTGTGATTGACAACTTTTCAGTCCTCACTCTCCATTTTCCACAAATTCAGAATCGCGATCAAGATCGCATCCTCGCTGAAGGAATAAGGTTGAAGCTCCAGAGCAAGGTATGCTTTAACGATCTACGACACTAAAGAAATGATGATCCCAATTGCAAGACGGAAGCTGATATGCTCCCGTCAACCAAACAGGGCGTGCTTCGCCACCTCTTCCTCCGATGTTGGTTTGACGATCCTCATAGCGGTTGATTGATGTGTGGACCGCCATGGAGGTCGACGGCAATGTTCTCAAAGAAATGATTGCAAAAAGTACGCTCGCCTTCGGTCTGCTGCCCATCAGAAACGACGAGGCGGTGGAGGAAACATCAGCAGAACCCGATTTTGCTATGGGTGCTATGGAGTGCTCCATAGCACGACATAGTAAGGGTTGCTCACTATGCACATAGGCGGCTATGCTACGATGCTATGGCATGCTATGCAGTGCTACATAGCGGCCCATAGCAACCAAATTCAGGGTTCGAAGACCCTGAAAACCAGGTTTTGCTGATGAACCAAAGCTCTCACGTAATCACCTTTGTCGTCTTTTGCGATACGTGAGCAGCACGTCACGCTGTCACGGTACTGCTACTCTTTGTTTTCAACCATCATGTCCCAAAACGATGGCAGTGTCACCAAGGCCTCTAGTCTACTCTCACATCCCGATCGGCAGCGAGAGTATGCCAAGAAGAATGGAGGAATGATTCATTCCAGTGTGCTTCGACTTGTAGACGGGTGCACGGAGGAAGGTGCCTTGTACCGATCACAGAAAGCTCGTGATGTCCTCTTGTTGTTCACTGGAGCACTCTCAGGAAGAGATATTGGTCCTATCATTGCATGGGGTGACTTTTCTCTTTTATACTATGGTGTACCAACCGCAATATCTGTGAGTGTCGGTGTTCTTACCAGTTTCAAGGATGCTCAAGCGTCATCAGCAAAATCATGTCCTGATTCCAGACGCCAAAGTCGCGGATGCCCACGAGGCCCTGATTTCTGCAGGATACACGGACATCCCTTGCGACAAACATTTGGCTGATCTTAAGGCACCTTATTTCAAAATTCGTGAGATGTTACCTTTCTTATGGGGAGTTACTGATTTCCAATCCAACCTAGAATCACCCATCTACGATGTCCAATTCGTTGTACAAGGCCTCTCAGTGGCCGAACCGATCTTCGATACTATCGAACCAGCAGACTTTAGAAGTCTCTCAGGGATACTCATCCCCCCGCTGCTGAAATTAGCTCAATCGTTCATTTATGCCCACTCTCATGCGGTCAAAGGATCACTTTGCTCTATGCTACTGATGGTCTGGTGTAGTTATGTCGCACATATGGGATATACACCCCTTACGCGATCGGCCATGCGCGGTACGAACATGGATGAGGATCTAATCATCCTCTGGGAACAACACTTCCCTCCTCTGTAAAGCGCCTTTACTGGCCGAATCAAGATATATATTCTAGGTTCTATTTCATCTTCTTGTTCATTATATCTTTCTGTTGTTCCAGATTATGACTTGATTTTCTCCCCCAATACTGCATTTATTCATTATAAGCCCATGTACATACGCTTTTTTTTTTGAGTAGAGGAATCAGCACCTCCACTCATCAAACGTTCTCATTCTGAGCGAAAATGTCAAAAGCGTTAGAGGTTCGAAGCATGAGTCGATCAACTTGCAAAATCCAAAAGAGGACCGCCAGTGAGTTGTCACCACTCTTGTCTTACATTAGGCTAACTGCGCATAGATAGCACCAGAGGCCTGGCACGATGTCCTTTACTTATCCTTGGATCGTATGGCAGAACGCAAAATTCTGGATTGATGTGCTGCCAGTGACAAGCATGGGAGACACTATATACCTTCTTTGCCTCCTTCAATATGTCTCTCCGAGTCGACCGTTGTTTGTGTCTTCTATCTCGGAAGCCGATTCCACTTTTATTTGCACCGAGAAGTATCCCTACTATTAAGCAAAGCAATCCCCCCAATTCGCTTGTTTGATTCAATTGCCTTATTTATGTCGTTTCTTTTGTTTTTCGCTCATCTTGGCGCCAAATTATTTTGTTTTCGGGACTCCTTGGCGATCCCGCCTCCTGCCAAATCGGACCGCCGAACTCGATCTCTCTATCAGATACCTCTACTATTAAGCAGATCCCCCCATTTTGCTTACACCTGTTTGTTCTCTTGCCCAATTTATACCGTTTCTTTTGTGATTCGCGCACCTTGCACCAAAACCTTTTGTCTTCACAACTCCTTGGCGATCGCGCCTATTTCCAAATCGCCTCGAATTTTGTCCGACAACCGATCATAATGTTTTTCATTTGTCTTTGGCTCCGTTATAAAGTGCTCTCAGCCCCTGTTCGATTCTAATCCACCTTTCCTCCTCTTCCCTTCTTCCCACCTATCTTCTCTTCCGCCATCGTCACATACCTCGCCTGGCATCGAAATTTCATTATATAATAGATTAATATAACAAATACATGCGGCATATCACAAAAAATTGGAAGAAAAGCGGTGGGAATATGGTAAATTGCAAGCTCACTGTGCCAGACAGCGAGCGCGATGGCGCGGGATGACGAGCGGGGGGGGTGGGAACCTGCCAGATTTGGTGCGCGTGATCGATGGCGGACAGCCCCAGAGCACAAACCCGAAAGCACAGCGGCGGCAGGCGCCGTTAAAGACGATGGTGGGCGTGGATGATTGGATGATGGATGGTGGATGAACTGGCGATGATGGGATGAGGCCCATATGGGATCCCCTTTTGGAATTCGCAGGGGGATGAACCTTCATCTAAAGACCTTTTAGGCTACCAGCCACCTGTCAAATAACCCCACCTACGAGGTCTACAAACTGCTGCCAAGGGTGTTCCAATCCACCCAGAGTACCGCCCAACAGGGAGTTAAGACGACACTACTGGACGTAAAGGCTACATGAGACGACGGTGTAGACTGGGGTCATGTCAAACGGCAGCGGCGTAGGTTGAGGAGATGGCGTTAGGGAAGAAAGGGAGTCAGATACCATCTGATTTACGCGCTGCTTTGTGAAAATGGGCAGGGGCTTTGGCACGACATTATCGGCCCACAGACCCGCGGAGGTGTAGAAGTGTGTCGGAAATGAAATGATAGAAGTTATAACCTCAGTTAGGAGCACCACCTACCAAAATCGGGTTGATGAACAGACTCGAGAATTCTTATCTCAGCGGCTGCGGTCCGTTGCTTCGCATAATTTAGCACCAAGATTGCTCGAAATCGTTCGAAGATTAGGCAGATGATGACATTTGTTCTAAATAACTAAAAACTGCTCGAGATGGCTCGGAACGGTTACCAAGCTTTCTCACTCGGGCGTTAAAGCGCCGAAACGAAGCGAGGCGGATGTCTTGTCCACATTAGGCAATGACATGCCTATTACGGATGGGTTCGAGGCTACGTAATTATCTTCCACTGGGATTGGGTGCCTCACACGGGACGATTCATTTACTCAGTCACGACGACCTAGTGGGACATTAGTACAGTTCAGAGAAACGTGGACGACGAGCCTCCTATGTTTGATGACCCGGAGGATGATGATATTATTGAAGCCACTGAAGATGCGGACGTGATGGATTAGGTTCTTTACTTTTCAGTCTCGCCATTTATTGGGTTTCTCCTGTAACTGCTTTCTCCCCTCCCCGGTTCCGGTCTCTTTGACCCCGTGCGGATCCATTTGCGATGTATTATTACTATTATGCCATGCCACGGGCAGTAGTTCGCTATCAGGATGTGCGTGCGTCCATTTGCACAACCATTACATGGTTCTTTTCTCAAATGCTTCTTATTTACGACTCTATTATATACCGTACGATGCACTTTCCCCCTCAGTCGCTTCTTTCCTTCTTCGACTGAGGTATGCCCTATTTCTCACCAGACTTTATGCTCTACTCACTGTCCTCCTAGCATATACCGTCTAGGTACCTGATACAGGCGTTTCTTTCTATCTTCGAGCGTATACTGTCCAGTTCTATAGGTGTGTTTGAATCCATCTTTATGTTAGCCATTCTTACCGGCATATCCAGGATGTCGTGGATCTATGGTGCTGCCTCCCAGCTGACACAAACCTTGGATGATCTCAAGGTCCCATATGCCATCATGGGCGGCTCAGCCTGCTACCTCCTTGGCTCACTTCGATCAACCACGGATATAGACCTGGTAGTCGATGTCTCGGACATAAATGGCCTTACCGTTGAGGGCTTGTCCACCGCCTTAAAGAAGATTCCTGGATTCACTCAGGTCGATAATGATGGGATAGGCTACTTTATACCCGCCATCGCCTTACCAGATGTTCCAGTCGTTCCTCTCGAGATCTTCGACCCAGAGGTGTGGTCGCAGCGTCCACAGTATCAGCAAGTCAAAACCCATCGGATCAATGTTCAGCTCCCAGACGGACGCGCTGCATGGGTATTCTCGCCAGCGTGGCTTCTGCGCGAAAAAATTATGTCGATCCAGGGTCGCGGATATCCTGGTACTAAAAAGTTTCATACGGACCTTGTAGATGTCGAGTTCCTTTTTTCTATGATCAAAGAGGAGGATTACGGGGTTGGCTTGCTTGATCTCAGCGGCCAGCAGGAGCGCATTGATTGCCTGCGGGGCTTTTTGGAAAGAAAGGACGTCATTTCCAATGTAAAGGACAAGATTTCCAAAGTATTTAAGAAATCCATTTTGATGTAGTAGCTAGGACGCTAGTATATTGTAGCAAGTACTTACTAGTTACGCACTGTGTGTTTACCATATCACTACGACCTGATCGTTCATGTAACGTGTAACACCGACCCGTGAACTGAACAACTTTGACACTTGTAACGCATAACAGGCCTCAAAAGTCCACATTCCGTCTGAAAAATTCCTCCGAGGAGTCCTCTTGAACCCTTAATCTCCTTACCATCAGAAGGTGAGAACATCTTGTCCATTGAACAATATGTGTAATGTGGAACAAAGCGTGGACATTCGGTCGAAATAGTACAGTATATCATCTGACCGTGGTTAGTCAATTTTTGGGTATTGCCCTCCGGGCAGGCCTGGACACTGTATCCCTCCCGAAGAATGCTGGACATTGACACGTTGAGGTCAAAGATATAGAGGATATAGGGTACTTATAGGATGGGCCATTGCGTTGCCGCGTCGCAGGAACGACGGCTTACATTAATTCCTAGTGACTGTCTTGTTATACACATTGTTCAAGTACAAATTGCAACATATCCTGACTAACATCGCTACCAGTCCACCACCGTAAAACCGAACGGGCGTCGTGTCCTATTTTATCCTGCCTTTCGGCCAATCGGAGGTCTACTCTACTATTGCGCAAACTAGCTAGCCTCCCCACGTCACACTCCCAGCATTCCGGTTCTCCAGGCTTTTGCAGAACCGATAATGGTCCTTGGATTCAAGGGAATTGCTGAACCTTGAACGAGTCCTTCAAGCGCCCCTACTCCCTATACGTATAAGCGAGATTACCCATGGCTATTAGGGTATCAGGATGGTCCTCTCCTGGCAGTTGCTTTCTTTTTTCCATCACCACCACCTCGAGCACCTCCGCATCATTTAAGCGGCCATTTTCCCTATATGTAACCGCAAGATTTCCCATGGTCTCGAGGGTGTCTGGATGGTCGTGTCTCAGCACCCGCTTCCTCTTCTCCATCACCGCCACCTCGAGTGCCTCTGCCTTCTTCCAATGGCCTTGGGACCAGTATGTGGCGGCAAAATTTGACATGGTCATGAGGGTGTCGGGATGATCATCGCCCAGTACCAACTTTCTCTTTTCCAACAGCACAGAGTAGAGTGCCTCTGCATCACTCCACAACGGCCCTGGCACCAGTACGTTTCAGCAAGACTTTCCATACTTGTGAGGGTGTCTCGATAGTCATCCCCCAATGTCCGCTTCCTCTTTTCCATAACCATCACCTCCAGTGCCTCCATTTCCTTCATGCGGCCTGCATTGCCATATATTTGTGCTATACGCACCCCGACTAATGAATTGAGATCCTCTGGCCTAAATGAGGCTATGGACTTTGTTGTATGTTTCAACAGCTTGCGTCGATATTTGTAGTCCTCGTCAGTAGTCGTCAAAGGGGATGATAGCGCGATGATAGTGAGGACGAGTTTCTGCATGTTGTATCTGTTTCCTCCCGTAGTGGTATCGCTCCACTTGTGTACCAGTGGGTGAATGCTGTAGGTGCGGTTTTGGTGATCATATTCAATGAGCGAGTGGGACCCAGGATGCATTATGACTTTTTGGAAAGTCCAGGAGCTCCAGCCGGAATTGTGTTTCCCAAGCTGGCTCAGCAACTTTGTCACTTCATCCTGCAGTACTGAATCATTCAGATTTAGTGGAGCCACTGCCGCTCTTTCGAACATTGCCTCCGAAATTCCTTCATGATGCAGCAAGGAGCAAATCTGGAGGAACAACCTCGCGGATGTATGAAGCTTGTCGTAGCTCAGTTTCCATGTTGAATATACTGCCCGTGCATATGGATCCTGCCCTTGGGTCTCTTCGTTCTGAAGCAAATTATCACGTTCACGTTGGTAGAGTTCTGGATACTCGCGTAAAGACGAGTGGCAGTGAATAAAAGCACCAGCTTGTGCGACAGCCAATGCAAAGCAGTGAAGTTCCTGTGTCGTGTCAGTATGGGGGTCTCTTCGAAAATTATAAACATTTAAGCGGAAAAAGAATTTACCTGGACAATTTTCTCTGCCAATGCTTGATTCCCGGCATTTCCTTCTGCCCGAGCCTGAGCTAGAAGCAATTTTCTTGCGTCTTCGAGATCCATCCCTCTAACATCTGCATCCGCGTCTTTAGCACTATAATGGTGAAGCTCTCGGTTGCGTATTGTGACGAGAATTTTTCCAGACAGGCACGGAGGGAAGAACTTCTTCAGCTTCAGGTCGACATTGTCCGCATTATCGAAGAGCAGGAGCCAGTTTCTGTTGGTCTGGTTTGCAAGCCAATGCAGACTCGCATCAACGGTTCGCTTGGCATTTCCTGGGGCAATGGCTTCGAGATCTGTTTGAAGGGTCTCTTCACTCGTGGCATCAACATAAAAGACGCCGGAGAAGCTATGATAATAATAAAATTCGTCAGTAAATCACAATCATATATCAGCATGTTCGGCGGGTTGGCATACCGCTTGTCTTTGGACTCTTCAATGAATTTGAACGCAAGTTGACTCTTTCCTGCACCACCAAGGCCATACAGCACGAAGACGTGCTGACTTATGCTCTCTGAATCCAAATAGCTGCACATCTTATTGAGGATGTCCTTTCGACCTATAAACGAGGCCACAGGCGGCGGACAAAGTTTGCGTTCTGGGATGTCTTGGGTCGATTCCAGGGGTGGCCTAGGGGAAACTGGGGTAATGGTGAGACATTCTCCGGACTAGAAATGAGGTTCTTCCATACCGAGCTGCTCAATCGTAAGCCGCGCCTTTGGCACTGTGATTATCTTTCCCAACAGCGCCAGCTTCTCTTCGACCTCCTTCTTCCTCAGATATTGGGTTGTATGAGCCTTCACTTTGCTCAATCTCTCCCATTCAGAAAGCTTGATCCCCTGCAATCCTTGCTCGACATTCAGCCGAAAGTATGTTGTTGGTAATTGTGCGAAGAGGCGTAGCATGTATTCATGTGTATCCTCACAATCCGTCACGATCGCCTTCAGCGCATCCATGATGTCTGTCGGTACGAGCTGCTGAAAAAACCTGGGTTTCCTGATGCTAACTGCCTCAACGTGCCCAGTACCAATGCTCACCAGGCACCCGATGGGGCGAGCGCCAAATAATGTGTTGGCTTCATCGAGGACAACCCAGCTTGGATTATTGCGGCCTACTCCTCCGTCGATGAAAGGCTGCGCCTTCCCAATCTTGATACGTTTGAAGAACGTTGGAGCTGCAGATGTTGCTCGAGCGGCCTCCCAAATCTTGCATTCGGGATGTGTTTCATGAGACTCGTAAGTTCTAAAAACTATCGGGATGTTCATGTTGTGGGCATTCTTGGCGCAGATGAAGCTAAGAAAGAGACGTGAGACAAGATTAAACAACACCAGGGTGGCTTGTACACTCACGTCCGGCTGCCTGTAGACTTATTCCGCTCCAGTAACGGCGATCCGAATCACCAGTGACGTTCCTGACAATAGACTTGATTGCTGCTTCAAGCCTCGTCGCTTTGAATCTTCCCTGTGCTGGCCTTCCCTTTGGATGAGAAAAGACATCTTTCACCATGGTATCATAGTATTTCAATGCCGTGTCTACATCCATTTGAAGCCGTCCAAGCATCAAGGCAGCTATCCTGTAATGTAAAAATTAGCAGCCGCGGCGTATTATGTTTGAAGCATGTTGCTCACCCCCCGGTGCTGGTACCACCGATTAAGTCAAAATAATTGCATGGCTTTGGCAGACGAGTAAGCAGTGGCCGGCCCTCCTCCTTCAGTTTCTTGTTCTCGCAAACCATCGCATTGTGCATGAGTTCTTTGACGATGAGCAGCGTCGAGAGTCCACGAATGCCGCCGCTGTCTGCTCAAAGATTACAAGTCAGAAACTATGTCTGCAAATTAATCTTGTTAATAATCTACCCAGTGCAAGTAGCCTGACGGGGTTTCCTTCGTTAGATAAGTCCATCACTAGAGTATAGACGATGGAGTTGAGGTCCTGAAACTCAGGAGTACTTCTTAGAGCAGATATATTTGCGAACCAACTAGCAATCTTCATGGGACACAGGACTCGGGAGAAGGTTGGGAGAAGGTCAATAGCGCTCATGACGCATCACATAGTAGTACCGGTATGATTGCAGAAGCCCAGACAGTCGCTTCATCCCAGTTCAAAAAGTGAGCGAGGTTCGTATCAGGTCCAGAGCTTCAATCAGTAGCCAGTGTAAATTTGCAGCGGCTAACATAGACTTTGCTTTTCAAGGGAACGGTGGTGTTCAAAAGCAGCCTTGTCTCGGCGTGGGAGTTCCGTCTTCTTCAAGTACCGGCCCGACTGTCCGCCGTGACAACGGCTCTCAAAAGACTGGACTCGTCTATAACTGCCCTCTGCCTCGAAGGCTTTTATATTGGATAATTTCGACCTCATCTGAAAACTCAAGGCACTGGTATAACATCCCTGCCAAAATATGCATGCCGAATCATCGCTCTCTCCTTCCATGTTACAACTGTTTGCAACCCTCCAGTATGGACGTTGTTCTTCGTGGCGGGAGGCTGGATCCAGAAAAATCTGGTTACATGAAACCCTCACGGTTCGATGCCAGGTATCTCCTTGTCCACTCTTCATGAGAGCTTCCGACTGAAGCTTTTGTTCTATCAGCGAAACTCCCTCGAGAAGACTCCTCCCCGTTCAGGCCTCCGCTCCAAAACAAGATCTTCAAAATTTATCAAGCAGAAAGATGCTCCCGCGATGATTTAGTATCTCGACCCTTACTTGTACTTTGAACCACATTTGAAGTTGCTTGACCCTCACTATCTCAACTTCGTCAACTTCGCATGTCATGACGTCTGCATGCTCGTTCGAATTGGCCCACACTCTCAACACTGGATGTCTACAACCTCGACTTTTGTGCACAATAAGTCCTGCACGAGGCTTCTACAACCAGCTCGTCGACGGTTACCGTTAGTACCAGCCAAGGTTAGCCTTTATCTCCCTTGTAAGTATGTTACTTTGCTATCAATTTTCTCGTACTGATCGCCTTGTCACAGAATCTGGACCCCTAAGACAGCCAGAACGCCAGCGCACCATTTAAGAACGCATCTTGTACAATCAACTCAATTCACGACCTGAGTACGCTGTCTCAGTCCTACCTTTTTTGACGTTCTCTTAGTGGAAAGTGGCCATGGATGTACCTTTGGGAGAGACTAGAGCTGTACCCGTGCTCCGCACGGTAGAGGTGTTTAGTACCATAGGCCTTAAATTTATTGTATCGCTCACCTGTCGATCACTCGTTTGAGTACGACCAAGATCGCCTTCAGCCTTGAACGCACTGCCGCGTGGGGACGCGGTAGTGCATTGAGCGGCTTCGGCTCTCGTGTACCACCCAGCGCCTAGAAATCCAGAATTGCCTGCATCAAGAAGCAATCAGAGAAAAGGTTGTTTTTGAGCATTTAGCCCCCAATAAATGAATTGACTGAGCACCCATGAATTTCAGCTTTGCCAACGCGGAGGCACTCGAAAGTTGAGATTGATAGCGATGAATCCACAGATCGAACTGCAAGCCAAGCGCTTATTCGGTATGTTTTTGACCTGCACCCGAGACTGTTCCAGCAGTCTATTATTCTCTGCCTACTAAACTCATTAATCGCGCCCGTGCGGGCCTCTCT
>Ga0247741_1001307_pt1 | contig 13880 bp, 17 predicted proteins | sample UWRJL213509R2_FD_180945 | JGI IMG/M metagenome (GOLD analysis project Ga0247741, IMG submission 180945) | Plant litter microbial communities from Arlington Agricultural Research Station in Wisconsin, United States - UWRJ-L213-509R-2 | ecosystem: Environmental > Terrestrial > Plant litter >... | reverse complement strand
TTGAATACCTAAATTTGTAGTCCTTCATTGGAGTTCTAGCTTTTTAGATGGTAAATTATTGGACCTTCTAACTCTTTTGTTTCTAGAATTACTATACTTATTACACTGAAAGGCACCAACGGAGGTACCGCTTTTTTATGCGGTAAATCGTCGGACCTTCCACTTTTTGTATACCTAAATTTGCAGCCTTCTTGGAGTTTTCACTTTTTTAGATAGTAAATTATTGGACCACAGGAGATGCCACTTTTTTAGGTGGTAAATCATCGGACCCTCTGGAGGTGCCGCTTATAGGTGCGGAAAGTCCGTGGCAGCCCGCTAGATTCAGTGGACCTCCGGCAGACCTGTATATAACCCAGATGGATTTATCTGGACCATAGCCTTCAATACACTGCACAGCCTCACTTGAAACGAATACTCTGCTACTATAGTAGGTAATCAAGTGATGGCATCTGTACCATGTGACAGGTGGCAGTGTCACTTTCATGGTTACCATAGGTCAGGGTATTATGGTGCACACGGCCTAAACACCGCATATTTTGTGCAGCAGCCAAATCGGTTGCGGAATATTTTTTAAATTTCTCCCCTCATAGGAGGCTAGAATACAGTATCAAAATGTGATAAAAAAGGATGTTTTCGGGCGAAAATGTGTGCCTTTGAGGCCCGTAAGTAACCGTAAAAGGCTTGGTAAATTCACGGAGTCGAATAACGAATGGCAAGGTCAATTTGAATCCGACAAACCCAGCCAAACTTGAACTCTCCTTCACAATGGGGCGTCCAAAGAAATCCGGGCATTTTCAAACTCTGAAAAGAGCTCAAGCCGCAAGACACGCCAAAGAAGCTCACGCCGTCTCACGGAATGTCGCATTCATTAACACCGAGCCTGTCATTACAACAGACTCAGAGTCCGAAATTGAGGTCACTCGATGGACAGGAGGTGTCAGCCATGAGCAGACCGACAATAGTGATTTCTCATAGGAGGAGATGAGCTCAGATTTGGAGGAGTCTGATGAGTCTGACGAGGAGGCCTCGTATGGCAGCGAAGAGGATACCGCACGCCTGCGAAGGTCCATGGAGCATGAGCTTCGTCTCTTAACGGAGCCAACACCATACAAGAGGATTATGAAATCGCGCACAAGCAAGGAGTGGAAGGAGGCAGAAAGTAAGCGAGGCTTTGGATACACAGGACTTTCAGATCGCAGGCGTCGTGCACTGGATCAGAAAGCCCGAGAGAAGGCAGTTACAGATGCGAAACTGCGAAAGTCATGAGTGCCTGCCACCAAAGCTAACGATATGACCATAACTTACTTTAACACAGGGCTGGGGCAGATCTTATGCGAAGTTTTTTGACTGTAAAGCCCAAGGCACCTGTCACATTGTCGAATGCTCCCAGCAACACACTGCAATCGTCAACGAGACCAGCAGCCGTACAGAGCGCATCTGTTCCCAAACCGGCTTGGGATTCTGCAGACCATGATGCTTCCGAGGAGCCCATCTTCACTGGTTATCTGTCAGACTTGCCCAGCAATACACCCATGCTTGAAGACATTGTTGACTTGAACGCCCACCATGACAATGAGGAAAGCGAGGGTGATGTGGAGCCTGATGGCTCTCCAAGTCCTGCTACCCCAATCTTCCATGTTTCTCAGCCACCTCCCCGCAAATGTCATCGTCTTGAAGTTCCATTCAGAGTTGCATGCCAGATCACCAGGAATGAGCGCTGAAGTGCACTAGTGCAAGGCTTGTTCAACATCGAGAAGTTGATTGGGTCCAAGAGGACCAATTTCGAAGCTGGTCGTGAGGGTCTTCAAGCTCGTCGGGTGTGCGCAGTCCACTTATATCTCTCTCTTGTGGTTCGGAATGGGAGAAAAGGGGAAGATGCTGCAGAGCGTGCTGCGGAAGCACAGCGCTTTTCTGGAAAGTGGGGCTCCAGACTTGTCAAGACGTGGGTTGCAGAGTGGTTGGCCTCACGTACCATGCCGCATTCTGAATGGGGCCGCCATGTCAAGTCGTATTCCCTGCTTGAAGATCCTGCAATTCGTGCAGAGCTGCGCTCTTATCTTCGTTCAAATAAATGGTCCATGAATCCAGCAAAACTTGTTGAGTTCAGCAAGAAGAAGATGATTCCTGATGCTGCCAACAAATACCTTCGCAAAATCGTTGATGAGGAGATGCCTCACGGCCTCAAGCGATACATGGAGCTCAAACTATTTCCCCGAGTTCAGCAGAAGGTGTCGAAGGGTGTTTCTCTGGAGACTGCACGACAATTCTTGCACAAGGAGGGTTTCCGATTTGTTGAGCACAAGAAAGCTCTGTACTATGATGGGCATGAGCGCCCTGATGTTGTGGAATATCGTCAGAAGGTATTCATACCTCAACTCTTCGGTCTTCGATATTGGCTCGTGGAATATCAACCTGACAACCTTGAAGAGGAAGTTGTGAAAAAACCTCTCAACTTTGTTGAACGACGTTTGGTCATGGTTCCACAAGACGAGATGACAGCGCAGGCAAACGATGGTATGAAGAAGAGTTGGGTTCAGCAAGATGAACAACCTTTGATGAAGAAAGGAGTTGGCCGCGGGATTCATCAATCGGATGTTATTTGTGCGACACATGGATGGATGAAGGAAGCAAGTCAGTCCCTCGAGTACGGCAAGAATTACGAGGGCTACTGGAACGGCGAGTTATTTGTAAAGCAGGTGAGCGGCCTGTTGACAGAACATGTGATACAGTGCTCACCGGGTTCTCAGCTCATCGATAAGATCATACCAGCGTTCGAGCGATTGCACGGCCCAGGATTTCAAGCCCTTTTCCTCGTTGACAACTCACAAGGTCACTGCGCTTATCCGTTGGACACACTTCTTACTTCGCGCATGAATTTCAGACCTGGGGGCAAGCAAGCACGCCTGCGAGATGGCTGGTTTCTTGACAGTGCGGGTTCGGTAGTTGTGCAGAAGATGATCTTTCTGCACGACCACCCTGACTTCCCAGATCAACCAAAGGGAATGAAGCAAGTCCTTATAGAACGTGGTCTATGGGATAATAAGTTGAAAATGGAGTGCAAGGCCTGTGCCGATGGTGCCAATTGTTGCTGTGCAAAACAAATTCTCGATTGCCAGCCTGACTTCAAAGCCCAAAGGTCACTGGTACAACACTGTGGGAAGAACTTACAGTCAAATAAGCTGTCAATACAGTGATTTGCCGATTTCGGCGGTTTAAATTGCTGTGCAGCGCGTCGCTGTATTTGGGTTCGGCTTAAAGAGCCGAGCCCCAAACATCAAAGCTAACTGTTTCCATCGCACGGCACATATGAGCCGTCTACAAACATCAAAAGTTACTGTTTTCGTCTCACGGAAGAATTTGCTGGATGGATGACAGCTGGAAACGCCGTATGGCCTCGAACCGATTTAAACACAGATATTTAAGCTGTATGTCAAACATTTTAATCATTTTGTATCCTCGAAGGTTCATGCATTCATGTTCTACTATGTCTTTGCTGTCACTGCCTTTCAGTGCTCTCATACCATGAATTCATTTCTTTCTCCATTTTTTTGTGTGCCCAGACTGCCCTCTATCCTCAGGACATGCTCTTGCGAAAATCAGTTTTTTTTTTAATCGTTCTAAGTACATAGAATGAACCATCGCAAGCACGTTCATCACAATTTCCTTACTTTATAAGAGAACCATATATATATTGTATTGAACACATGCGCACAAGAGGGAACGAGGTCACTGACAGTGACTTATAGAAATTATTTGACTCTGAGACTGATGTGCGTCTGATCTCGCGACGCGCGCGTGGTCACATGACCACTGCGCGTGTGAAATCCCTGCTTCGATCATATGCGAGCTAAGTTCACTCGACTGGGTACCACCCACTGTCACTGTGTCCTCTTTGACCTCTTGCTTACGACTGGCCTAGCACTTCCAAGATAGTCTCTCTACGCTCACCTGCTGTACATCACCCCAAGAGGCAACCACCCGCTGACCCTCGCTGCCTGCCACGTCACCAACTTTCCTACGGCCTATATCAACTAGTACGATTCAAATGATATGGGTCGGGAATCGGGTTCCCATTGGCAGCACAATGTGAGTGCTATGGTTACTCTGCAGGAGACGCGCCCATCAATAAATAGTCAGCTACAGCAAAGTACGGGAGGTCAACAGCGACAGCTACCTCGGAGAGGTTGTCGTAATTGATGATACCCCACCTGGGAGTGGGAGGGACTGGCAGTCCTCCGTGGCTGTGCACACCCATGCCATTATATGGCGTTGGACCGGGGCGACGGTCACATCGCCCATTTATGAACGATGCTCCTCAAACCGGGTGCGACATTGAACACACCCATTCACGGGCGATATGGGTGGGTTGGAGGATCTAGACAAGAATTGGGCCGAAATTTGAGAGGGAGCCGGGGATAGAGTTGAGCAGGTGTGGCCGCCCTTTCTCCTCGATTCAAAGCTCATCTAGAAGTCCATGCTCAATGCGAGTGCGATCGAGATCAATAACAACGACGACACACAAACGCCAACTACATATGCCAACCGAATTCGCAAATACCAGTATCGCACCACTACCCAATCGGAAACCAAGCTCAGCAATGTGGCGAGTTTGGCTACCCCCCACCATATCACGATCAACAACTATAACGGGGCCTATTCCGAGTCATACCAACCTCCCATGTGCCTATCCGCACTACCAGTAGAACGGTGGACGAACACTTGCGGTTTGCGTAGAAGATGGACGCAGATGACGGAAAATTAGTGCGTACCTCGCAATTGGACGTCTCGCGCACTGATCACAAAGTCCACCGACTCCACAACAGTGGACAACTTGACCCGATACATGAAACGACAGCTTGAAGGTGTCTTCTACCGGCTGATGCTGACATACCCTTTCGGAGATGGGTTGGTTGGACTTGGAGGTTAAGAGTTGGCACTAGGAGGTTTCCTTAGAATACCGTGTATTTGAGTACATTGTGAATATAATGGGTTATTTGGCATCAGAAATTCATGAATTCATTGCACCCCAATGCACCGAAAAGCAAGCAGCTGAATCACATGTATAGTATCCCAATAGGTCATGCTGTATAGAGTACAGTAATTTGCGACGCATACATTACAGTAGCCCAGCGTTGTATCTTTAACACTCGATTATCCTGCACTTTTGGACCCACTTTTACTACTAACTTTCAGTGTGTAGATTACACCAGATCTAGCCGTAACATTCACAGTCCAATCTAATGTCAACAAATACAGTGTCAACCACTGCAATTGCTTCCCACAGTGACAAGAGGTAATCGAAACGGCTGGCCATATCTGCCTCATTCTCCCGAAGTTTCATTGTGAACTCAATTATATTGAGTACTTCTGGGGAATGGTAAAGCGGTATCTTCGAACTAACTGTGATTACACCTTCTCGACACTTCAACAAAACATGCTGCTGGCACTGGCGTCTGTTGACAAGATTTTGATTCGGAAGTGGCAGAATCGGATGATGCGATGGACAGAGGCATACCGTGATGGATTATCGGTCAAGAATGCACAACTTCAAGTGCAGGCTTTCAGCTCGAAGAAATACACGTCACACCGACGCATTCCTGAGCACGTTGCAGCATCGTTCGATTAGATTAGATTATTATATAAGCTACCATATTAGGGAAATTACATAAGCTGGCCAAATCGCTGGAGCTGGAAATTTATAACTCGGTCAGTTTTGACTCAAATAAAAAACGGTCTGAACATTTGGATCAGACCATCAATTAGACCACTTTGACCAGAGGAATAAGGAATCCGGGTAGATTTGGAGCCGTAGTATTTTTTGCACAAAATATGCGGTGTTTAGGCCGTGTGCACCATAGTCAACTGTCCTATGTGGGGCAACGGCCTTCATCACCAAGTATGAGTCAGTAAGTGTACGCAAGGTAAGTGAGTGCGCGTCGTGCTCACCTCAGTCTCGTGTAGAACGAACTGAGGGGACGTGACGACGGCGTGCATGTCTATATAAAGAAGTCGTCCGTAACGCTACTACTCGGGTCGCACACAGCGTGCCTGTGGAGTCCGAGCAGTTTGTAACCTCAACATTTTTATCAACGGATCTCATAATCCTATCGTTGTAAATTCAAGACCATTTGGAGTCAAGACGCTAATGTACACGGTGACCGGGAGAAAGTAAGTCGCAAAGGTTTCATGACAAGAACTCGAGCGAGAAAGGGGCCGGACAGAACGGGAACGGGAAGTACTTGTGGCTTCGTGACGGTGACGACTACTACACCAGGCTATGCAACGGCACTAAGATGCAAGTAGTGCAAGTAGTGCAAGAAGTTATCCTAATGAGCTGCCTCAAATTTCCACCATTGCACCTCGTCAGTCGCAGCCATTCTGTCCACCACAACCTACGTTGTTGTAGTCAGCAATATTTGTGGTATACCAAGTTCTAAGACCGACATCATCTCCTTTCACGTGGCGACTGCTGATAGCCTTTAGTCCTGTGGCCGCGTCACAAATGCTATATTGAATCGCATTCATACGTGAAATCGGAGATACCTACGGAAAAACTTACTGGTATACAGTTTCATTGTCGCTTTCATGAGGAATGGCAACCCAAGTTGTTGGTTTTTCGTACCGGAGGTCGAGCAAGCCCAGGGCGTCAGTAAGATATCCAGGCTCATTGTTTTTCATTATGGAAAGCGTAAAACCACCCGAGTTGTTGCGTGGGTAGACCAAAGTAAACTATAAGCATTAGTGATATCAGCCGCCTTCGAACGACTTGGGCAAATAAAATCACCTTGGATATTGGAGCGCTGCCTTGTAGTTTTACTCTGCCATGGTCTAAAAACAGGTATATTCCATCTTCGTGGCAGCTTCGGATATAGTAGTCTTTTGCTTCCAGATTTGACATCGAATGTATAGCGTCTTGACTTGGCGCGGCCGAATTCACATCGAGACTCTCAAAAAACCAGATCTGACTAGGAACACTCTGGTAGAGAGTATATGTGAACAATCCTTTGACAGTGAGATATGGCTGAGACGATGACTCACGTCGCTTGGTTCGAGCTGCACCTGAGGTCCCCAGTAAGATATTAAAACTCTCTGGGCTCGTGAATGCCACAGTAACCTACCTCACTGAGGTCTCCGCCCTCGTAGTTTGGAAATCCGATCGATAATGGTCGGCGGCCAAGCAATCCGATGCTGGGTTTAGATTGGTGAGGACTGCTGTCGTAGCGCCGATAAGAAATGCACCAACAAAAACATGACCCCCATATCGGTGGTTTGGATAGTCCACTTCGAAAAGGCGTTAGTTAGACCGACCAAGAAGTCGCCTTGCAGCCAGTGGACACCGAGAGGCCCCAAGTAGAGGCCCGTTCCCGAATTCTTGATTGTATACAAGCCAGAATCCTCTATGAGTTCCGCCTCCCACTGATCGATAAGTTATATATATATTAGTGTTGACGCGAGAGGTATGACTGACCCTCTGGAATTTCGCTGCCTCCGCCTCTGACTGTCGTTTGCTAACGTAGATGTTTTGGTCCTGATGCGTCTGCGGTTGTGCATTGCTCGGCATCGTAAGTAGATAAGAGCCGTTAAATGTACGAATTCTGTAAGAACCATTCGGGAGAGGGTTTTTCATGGGGAGTAATGAGGGTACGACAGCCTTTGGGAGAGTAGCGAGAATCAAAATCCACGACTGGTGGTTTCTGAATTTGACCTAAGTCGATAGTTGATCAGATGTCACCCAACTCCCACAAGTTATGGCGTACCAGGTCAAACGATAACATTACATCCTTGTTAGCGACCTTGTACAAGAAATAGGTCTCCTGTACTTGCAAAGTTAATCTGATTGCAGAGTTAGTTATTATCCTTACAGAATAATTGAGCAGAACTCACTGAACGTCCTTATCAACTTCCTGTGGGGATATCGTCCACTTAAAAGTTTCACCTGATGTAGAAGGAGCTTCGAGAATTGCCGGGACTATGTCGTCAGAACCGCTCCCAGGTACAAGGAGCCGCGAATGGGCAACATTTTTAATCAAATAACCTTTGGACTTGAGATCCAGAGTCCACTTCCATATAGTGTCAGAGGATGTCACACATAAGTGAAGAATATGCGCTTAGACGCTACGCTCACCTGGTACGTTGACTGATCTTTTTCAGAGTTGCTCAATGCTTTGGTCTTTATGCTTGAGCCGTCAGCTGAGGGACAGAGATATTCCCGAGTTTCCGAGTGTTGGATCAAATATTTAACAGTGGTATCGAGAGGCATATTCGAGATCTTGTGGGATGCTTCGGACGTGATGTGTCTACCTATTTATCCTAAGGAATCGTCGCAGATATGAATCATTTTGGGACGTTAGGCCACTCAATAGCAGTGTGTGAGTGTGAATAATCTCGGTTCAATTTCGAGACTAAGCACCTTTTCGGCCATATCTTCGGAGACGGCCGACTAAAGATTGCGAATTGGATTCCTTGCAATGTGCATGCGGGTGCGCAGATTAGTCGGCTTGCTCTATATCGGGCAGGTCCCATGTGCGACTTTTAGATCTGAATTGTACAAAGTTGGAAGTCGGCACTAGTAGTTTCAGAGCCATCTATAGCTATCGAATGAGTTGCCATCTCAATACCATTGCAAATGGACGTATAAAACCAAAGCGATGGTAAGTAATTACTTTAGCCTGAACCTTTTTCCCTGAAAAGCGAGTTCGTGACACAACACACGGCATCTAAATTTCGTCCGATTGACAAAGACATGGAGAGACAATTGGAAGCCCCAGATTTAAACGCTACTCCAGATTCATGTCAGCTTGCCCTTGCCCACTCCTCAGCACAACCTTCAAATATGAAAGACATATTCGAGACAACAAAAGCCGATGGAAATTTCACTCAGATGGAGTATGCAGAAGGACTGTTCTTCAAGAAGGGTTTTGACCCTACCACTATCCGAGTGCAAGCCCCCTCAATTGCCAGGGTTTTCACTGACGGCGCCGCTCTTGGGTCAGGTTCGTCTTCCAAAACCAGACCTTTTCGAACGCTCATTCTACTCTGCTGTTCTTTTATCGCACAGATCTGGATGGATTTTTGTTCTTCAGCGATATCACCCACTCTGGGACGGTAAGATATGTGATGTCTCAAGCACGCGACCTCACCTTCAAGTATTACGCCAAAGTCGAGTTTTTTAAGGGCCTTGACCGAAAGCCATACGCTGTGGTTCGCTATTCAACTTCTTTTATGAAGGCATCTATTTACGCTTGTCCTTTCCACTGCTACTAGTTCCTTGCCAGCGATCCTGTACGTACATCTTCGCATACCGGGCTTTGGACAGGCTAAAATATTATATGGTCCCATTGCAGCATCAGATTGCTGCGCAGTTGATGCGCCCAAATCCAACACTGACTGGAAATGGTAAATGGGCAAAGCTCGATATTGGTTGCTCTACCGCTTTAATGGAGAAGAAACCGAACAGTACGGAGGTGACAATCACTGCTCCATCCATTCGAATGAAGGCTACCTTTGCTGCCAATAACAACTTCACTGCCACGGATTTTAGTGCGTACCTTTTTGCCTTACCTGAGCTCATTCTTTGTAGGCTAACCTGCGAACCGCAGAGGTCCAGGGCAACCTCGCTTTTGGGGCCATTTCTAGTATTTCACGAGGCACCACCGCTGGAAGCTGCCTTGATGACCGCATCTATTTCTCTCCCCCTGGTATCATTGAGTTCAAGGCTTTTGTGCGTGTCTTTCTGCACTCCCCCCTGATATTTCTACATTTAAATTGATACTCTAATATGGTGTGGTTCCAAAGTTCATGCGTAGGTTTCTCCTTCCTCTCTTTCATCTTGACGGCGACTCATGTCCAGAATTCCAGCATTTGCCGATGCAGGTGTGATCGGCCTTCACAGAAACACGAATCTCGGAAATGTAATATGGTCCCTGATTTGAAAAATTGGTAGGTCGAAGCTAGCTATGGTAGGAGCGTCAGGAGCTGAACTTGGACATTGTACAGTTTTGAAAAATATCGCATCGCCTTCACCGTTGGTTTCCAGGACCGGATCTTTCTTGACGACTATATTTGGGGCTAGTCAAATGGTCTTAAATTTACGACAATGGGACAGGGAGATCCGCTAATAAAAAGGCTCTATACTGGTGTATGACCTCGAAAATGAATAAATTAAATAATAATGAAAGGAAAAAGAAAGAGAGAGGAGAGGGAGGGACCCCAAATGCTGATAACTTTGAGGGTACATAAATTAACTCTCAGCTTGACAGGATACTTGGTTCGAGTCCATCAACCGGACTTTATGCTGCTTTCTATTGGCCAATGGCAGATACACGTTTAGGTGCTTGTGCTGATGCTGTAAGACGTGGACGCGATTAGATTAGGCTGGGCGGCCGACTGGATGTTCGCATCCAGTCCCTTGCGGTGAATCAGCAGTGAACGGCAATTTCCAGGCAGTTATTTCCCGTCTACAGTGTGCGTGCCGCGCCAACCCGCACTGAGAAAACTCAATTTCTGAAATTATTAAGCATATTTCAATAATAGAAAATACTGCTGGATCTCGGAGCTGGCCATCTCAAAGGATATGATTTTTTTGCAGTAAATTTCTTAACCATACTCAAATGAACTCTTCATCATACATTATGGGGCTCTAGAAAGGCCAAATTTTTATGTCTACATTATGCGCCGAAATATTTTAATCTTACCTATAACTTCACCGATGGAAATTTTCGACTGCGATCACCGTGAAAGCGCACAGGCATTGACAGGATGATGATATTTGTGAACTTATGGGAACTGAGTAATATACCAATTACGTGACTTTCCAGCCAAATAAAATGGTTCAGCAATAAATAAAAAATGAAATGATCGACCGCCGGTGAACGCTTTTGCAGTCAATTATGTCTTTCTCATCTATTCTCTTGAATTTACTGGAAAAAAGCTAAATTTGTAAGACGAACCTGAATGAGTATCAGTACCAAGCTCCGATTGGAACTCTTGACCTATATTTTAGTAGTAGTGAACTATTTATAATTTACGAATCGAACCCCCAAGGAAGTCCCACTGAATGATTTGTGGGGATGTGCCTTAATCCGCAATGCCGGTCAATTGGTGCGGTGCATGGTCGGAAATAGATTGCTGACTTGGCTCTGCGAGATGAGATATAATACCTTGCGTGTTATCCGATCTCATCAACTGAGGGACACCCATCCGTACGCTCTCGCACGTTGCCTATACTCTGGATAAATGGCAGACTTATTCGACACTCTGAGAAAGAAATATTCCAGTGGGTATATGAAGTTTGCTGAGGCGCTTTTGTTTCGGAGCAGTGATGGTACGCGTCGAAGCCTCCGCGTCGAAGCAGACTCCATTGGTCTAGAGTTTACAGACAACATCTATCTCGGTGTGGTTGTCATACCACCAAGTGCGTTTTCTGAATTAAAACGCCTTTCCCATGAAGCTCATAGTAGTCATTCCTTGTTTTCCCTTGGGGTCGAATTCTGGTTACAGGAGCACCATTTGGGAGAGGTGCGCTTTCTTTTCAGATTTAAACGCCTCTTCACAGCCTGATTTTCGTCGCAGATCCGGAGGGATGTCTGTTCTATAATGATATTCAAGACTTTAAGACGCCAGGGAGCTCTAGCTACAAGGTCACGCAGGAAACAAATCCTGCTGATGGGAGGGATTGTCTCCGTGTCAAGTTCTACCATGGTAGCATCTGCTATGCTCAGGTCAGCCAGCAAATTTTTGTCCATGTATGAATTTGCTCATTCCTTTCCTCGCCATTAGTTCCTTTCCCATGACCCTGTACGTGGGTCTCAGGATGTTAAGTTGACGCGCTGAAATGGCTATTTTTCTTCGTTGCAGTTCAAGGTTGCTACTCAGACAATCATGGACAACTTGACCCAGAACGGCCAATGGGCCGAGTTAAATATCGGTCACGCTACCGCCACAATAACAAAGGACGGCAATGGGTACGCGATAATCACTGCGAAATCCATCGGATGGCAGGCCACCATTTCTAGCGGGGGGGGAATCTTCAATTCACAAAACTTCGGTATGGTATTTTTTACGATATTTCTACTGCAACTGATGCTTTTCATCGCAGTGGTAGAAGGCAATCTCTCATTTAAAGACATTGCCAATATTTCGAACGGCATAGTCGCAAGCTGCAACAACGACCGCCTCCTATTCTTTGGAACTGGATGGCAATCTGATTTTATAGCTTTCGTGCGTCCCGCCTTTCGACTGCTTTTCTAACCGTTTACTGACCTTGATATGCATATCTCAATTCACATTCTGCTGAAGTTTATTCGTAGGTCCCCCATCCATTCATTAGTTTCATTTTGGCCGCTCACAAGATTCCAGCACACGACATCTCACCAGGCGCACTCGGTTTCGATCAATCAAAAAGTGCAAGCTTCAGCGACACTGAGCTCAAAAGCGGCATACGGTGGACTCGAATCTAACATGTCGGGGGATTTTAGAGCCAAAGCATAGCTGGAAAAATTATGAGTTTTGGAAAATAAATAAAGGTGGTGGGAACGGAGATGAGTAGACTCGCGACCAGTACCTTCCACAGCACATTACATAAGTTTGACCAGTCTACTTGGGAGTCAAAGTGCCCCATTGGGACCTGGCGAGAGAGCATTTTTGTGTTGCACAGTTAGCCCACGACTTGAACCTACAGAATTGAGACAATGCAACGCATCACTATTCTACCGTCCGTTCAAACGTGCGACGTCAAACACACTTTGAATTGTACTCTTATGAATCGCCTTTCTATAATACCAGAAAACCGGTGTGAAGGTGTAGTGTTCAACGGGGCCCTTCTGAAAAGTTACGGGGAGTGCAAATCTAGCTCGAAACGTCAAGCTCTTCGACAAATTGCATCATCTGGACATGGTATTCAAAGTTTCACATGCGTTCTCAAGCAAAGTCGCCTCTCACGGCTTTGGGGGATTAAAAAATATCTACCATTTGACAAGCTTCAATGCCACAAATATGGCGGGCTAGTCGGCCGTACGTGTGACGAACTGTCAAAACTTTTCCCCGCAATACTTGCAGTGTTTTAGAGTTTCGATGTGAATTAACCAGAACCCCAAACCCATCTTGTGTCACTCAATTGAGCGGATACCGGAGCTCCGGAGCTCTGAACCATAGTTCAATTCTGAGCGCTCATTTCACAAAGAAGCTCTTTTGATGTATCGAGGTGAAGAATCTTCCAATAGAAACAAGATCGCCGTAGGAAAAGCGCCTGGATAACACACCGAAACTTAAATCAGGGGAGGAAATTTTGTATTTGCTGATCAATTCTAGGCGCCCAATTCGCACAGAAGGTATCGAAGTGTAATGATAATGATATGTAGTGAAAGAAGAAACCGTTGTTCAAAGCTCTGGAGCTCCGGTATCCGCTCAATTGAGTGACACAGGATGGTTTTGGGGCTCTGGTTAATACACATCGAAACTCTAAAACACTGCAAATGCCGCGGGGAAAGTTTTGACAGTTCATCACGCGCACAGTAGACTAGCACACCATTATTTGTGGCATGGCAGCTCGTCAACCAGTAGCTCTTGAACGGCCGCGGGACATTCATTATCAATTATTTATGCGCTCTCCAAGACGATAAGAGGCTATTAAGAGCCTGGAACGAAGTGATGCCGGCAAAAGAATTAGGGTGTCTCTTATTCATAGTGGGATTGTAATGAAGGGGTCGCCTTCGTCGACATACACCTTGCTGAGAGAAGAATCCATGATATCAGGAAATTAGTACGCTTTCATGCAAGACTTAGACACCAGATATTTCAATTCAAATCCAGAAACATAGACGAGACGAATCGGAGGCAGATGGCATATTAATTTGAGCTCATAAGAGGATTCTGCGCCGCTC
>Ga0247741_1001306_pt1 | contig 13885 bp, 10 predicted proteins | sample UWRJL213509R2_FD_180945 | JGI IMG/M metagenome (GOLD analysis project Ga0247741, IMG submission 180945) | Plant litter microbial communities from Arlington Agricultural Research Station in Wisconsin, United States - UWRJ-L213-509R-2 | ecosystem: Environmental > Terrestrial > Plant litter >... | reverse complement strand
TCATTTTTTACAACGTGTGCATCCCAAATTTTTTCTACTAATGTTTTTGACATTTTATTTTGTATTTAATGTTGTCGGTCTGAGCCCGTCGAAGACCCTTTAAAGAATAAAAAGAATCCTTCGACAAGCTCAGGATGACATTCTTTTTATTCTATGCAGTTTTAATTGCTTTCATCGCAGTCATTGCTTTACGTAAAGTAGCGCCAATTTGTTCTACTTCATGAGAGCGGATCGCTTCGTTAACATCGATTAATTTTCTGTTATCAACAGCGCCATCTTTACCATCGTTAAAGTTTTTACCAACTAAATCAGTATCCACTTTTTTCATGAAATCAGCCAATAATGGTTTACAAGCCTGGTCGAATAAATAACAACCGTATTCAGCGGTATCAGAAATTACGCGGTTCATTTCAAACAATTTCTTACGGGCAATAGTGTTTGCGATAAGCGGTGTTTCGTGTAGCGACTCGTAGTAAGCAGATTCTGGTTTAATTCCAGCCTGAACCATCGTTTCAAAAGCCAATTCAACACCAGCACGAACGAAAGCAACCATTAATAAATAGTTGTCGAAATACTCTTGCTCGCCAATTTTAACATCGCCAGCAGGAGTTTTTTCGAAAGCAGTTTCGCCAGTTTCAGCTCTCCATGCCAATAAGTTTTTATCGCCAGCAGCCCAATCTTCCATCATGATACGGCTAAATTCGCCACTCATGATATCATCCTGGTGTTTTTGGAATAACGGACGCATAATATCTTTTAATTCTTCCGAAATTTCGAAAGCTTTAATTTTAGCAATGTTGCTTAATCTATCAACCATTGCAGTAATACCTCCTTGCTTTAGCGCTTCCGTAATTACTTCAACACCATATTGAACCAGTTTAGATGCATAGCCAGCATCAATTCCTTTCTCAACCATTTTATCGAAAGATAGGATGGAACCTGTTTGCAATAGACCACAAAGAATGGTTTGTTCGCCCATTAAATCAGATTTGACCTCAGCAACGAAAGATGATTTTAAAACACCAGCTCTATGACCACCTGTACCAACAGCATAAGCTTTTGCTTGTGCTAATCCTTTACCTTGAGGATCGTTCTCTGGATGCACAGCAATTAAAGTTGGTACACCAAAACCACGAACATATTCTGCTCTAACTTCACTTCCAGGGCATTTTGGAGCTACCATAATTACCGTTAAATCTTTGCGGATTTGCATACCTTCTTCCACGATGTTGAAACCGTGAGAGTACAATAATGTAGCGCCATCTTTCATTAAAGGCATAATTGCATTTACAACCGCAGTGTGTTGTTTATCTGGTGTAAGGTTAATTACCACATCCGCACCAGGAATTAATTCTTCGTAAGTACCAACTTTGAAGTTGTTTTCAGTTGCATTTTTCCATGAATCTCTTTTGCCTTCAATCGCTTCTTTACGCAACGTGTAACTTACATCTAAACCACTATCTCTTAAATTTAAACCCTGATTTAAGCCTTGAGCGCCACAACCTACAATCACTAGTTTTTTGCCTTTCAAAGCGCTAATGCCATCTAAAAATTCGTTGCTATCCATGAAATCGCAAACACCCAGTTGGTTTAATTTTTCTCTAAGAGGTAATGTGTTAAAATAATTTGACATCGTTTTTGTTATTTATTTTATGGTTCTATTTTCTAATTAGTTCGTTTTTTGCAGGTTTTACCGCCGTGGTTCGTATCCTCACGAACATTTTTGCCATTGAGCGTAGTCGAAATATATAAAGCAATTTTTTGTGCTTTTTAGTTATTTCAGTCCTCCCCAACATTGTTGGGGATTTCAATCTTTTTTAACTCCTGTCATTTTGAGGAGGGAAGAATCTGTTTCATCGGTTGCAGATGCTTAGTGCCTCAGCATGACAGTTTTGGTGAAAAAAAAGTATTTCCACTTCAATCGGTTTATTTTACTCAGGTTCGGTGTTGTTACCCTAAACCTTAAACCCTAAACCCTTTCTATACCTTTCTTCAGCGCCCAGGCATATCCGTAATGCACATTATCATGACCGATAGTCGTAATCAGCACTTCTTCAATGCTTTTCATTTCCACACCATAAGTTGATGTTGAAAAAGGCGTGATGTTCGCAAATACACCATTTGCATAATCTTCTTTTATCTTTTCAATGCTATCAAGTGCTAAAGCTTTTAATTCTGCAACTCCTTCAGCTGTTACAGTATAAGTCGGACGAGTATCTTTTTTATAAAACTCATTGAATTTTACCGAGCTGGCATCAGCCAAAATCCCTGTACGGACATAACAAAGCGTTTGCGTACTCACTACCACATGCCCGAAATTCCAGATGATATTGTTGTTGTAACCTTCGGGAATTTTATTCAACTGCTCAATCGTTAAGCCATCCATCAACTGAATAAAAGCTTTACGGGAGTTAATTATAAAATCAAATATTTCGTTCATTTTTTCTATTGTTTTAGGTCTTAAGTTATACGTTTTACGTCCTGAACTTATAACTTACCACTTATAACGTAGTACTTATTTACATGGTAAAAATCTTCTCGCCTTTATCTAAAAACTCATTCTCAACAAGTTCTTCTCCAGGTTCAAAAGCTTCAAATTCTTTTAATTTTTCGTGGAAACCAGCACTGTCTTTAATAATCGCAACCCTGGCTGAACGCACAAACTCAATCAGTTCATAAGGTTCTAAAGCTTTCACTAAAGCATCAGTTTCTTCTCTGTGGCCAGTTACTGCAAAAACGGTATAATCTTTACGGATTACCACCGCACTCGCACCATATTGTCTAAGTAATCTTTCTACAGTTACTTTCTCTGCAATTTCATCCGTAGATACTTTGTATAAAGCCAGTTCCTGCCAGATGATTTCTTCGTTGGTGTTGAAATAAACTTTCAAAACCTCAATTTGCTTCTCAATCTGACGAGCTAATTTTCTAACCACTTCATAGCTCTCCGTAATCACAATATTGAAACGGTGTATGCCATCAATTTCGGATGGAGAAGTATTCAAACTTTCAATATTGATTTTTCTCTTCGAGAAGATAATCGCAATCCTGTTTAATAAACCGATACGATTTTCAGCATAAACCGTGATGGTATATTCCTGCTTTCCTTCTATATCAGCTTTGTCTATTTTATGTTCTATTGTGTTTTCAGTACTCATGATAATTTCTTTTGGCAATGATTTTCGCTTTAGTCTTTCTGCTTTACTCTTTTCAGCTTATTTCAACCTAATCTCGCTTACGCTCATTCCTTGTGGAACCATTGGGAAGACGTTATTTTCTCTTCCAACCATTACTTCCAGTAAATACGAACCTTCGTGATTAATCATCGTTTCCAAAGCGGTTCTCAAGTTAGCACGCTCATCAACTTTATCAGCTTCGATGTAGTAAGCCTTAGCTAGTGCTACAAAATCAGGACTTGTAATGTTTACCGATGAATAACGTTTATCATTAAACAGCTCTTGCCATTGGCGAACCATCCCTAAGAAACGGTTGTTCAAAATCAGGATTTTAACAGCTGCACCAAATTGCATAATAGTACCCAGTTCTTGTGGAGTCATTTGGAAACCACCATCGCCAATAATAGCAATTACAGTTTTGTTTGGCGCACCATATTTCGCACCAATTGCAGCAGGTAAACCAAAACCCATTGTGCCTAAACCACCTGAAGTAATGTTACTTCGTGTATTATTAAATTTAGCGTAACGGCATGCTACCATTTGGTGCTGACCAACATCGGTTACAATCACTGCATCGCCGCCACAAATTTCATTGATGTTGCGTAATACTTCGCCCATCGTTATTTCATCGCCTTTTGGGTAAAGTTCAGGTGTGATGACCTGGTCGATTTCCTGCTGATTGTAATCTTTGAATTTAGCAACCCAATCTTCATGTTTATTTTCGTTAACCAGATTGGTTAATAGGGGTAAGGTTTCTTTACAATCGCCCCAAACACCCACATCAGCTTTAACATTTTTATCAATTTCAGCTGGGTCGATGTCGAAATGAATCACTTTAGCCTGTTTTGCATATTTATCTAAACGACCAGTCACTCGGTCATCGAAACGCATTCCGATGGCGATTAATACGTCACATTCGTTAGTTAAAACATTTGGTCCGTAATTACCATGCATCCCTAACATACCAACATTTAGAGGATGCGAAGTTGGAATTGCACCTTCGCCCATAATTGTCCATGCAGCTGGAATACCACTTTTCTCAATGAATGCTTTAAATTCTTCTTCGGCGGTCCCTAAAACAACTCCTTGTCCGAATAATACGAATGGCTTCTTCGCTGCATTAATTAAAGCTGCTGCCTGTTCAATATACTCAACCCTAACTTTTGGTTTCGGACGGTATGAGCGGATATGATTACACTTCACATATTCAGGAAATTCCTCAATCTGTATTTGTGCATTTTTAGTAATGTCAATTAAAACTGGTCCTGGTCTTCCGCTTTTAGCAATGTAAAAAGCTTTAGCTAAAACTTCAGGTATTTCTTTCGCATCTGTAACCTGATAATTCCATTTGGTAACAGGTGTGGTAATGTTAATTACATCCGTTTCCTGAAAAGCATCGGTGCCTAATAGATGAGCGAAAACCTGACCTGTAATACACACTAAAGGCGTACTGTCGATTTGAGCATCTGCCAAACCTGTAACCAAGTTGGTTGCGCCAGGTCCGCTTGTTGCGAAACAAACACCCACTTTACCACTAGCTCTTGCAAAGCCCTGAGCAGCATGGATACCACCTTGCTCATGGCGAACCAATATGTGCTGTAATTTATCAGTGTAATCGTACAATGCATCGTAAATTGGCATAATTGCTCCTCCAGGATAACCGAAGATGGTGGTTACGCCTTCTTCAATCAATCCATTCAACAAAACCTGCGAGCCTGTTCCCTTGAAAGTTTTTGAGGTTTCTGCCTTCACCTCGGTTTGTTGTATTGTATCTTGTGCAGTTTCCATAATTATGTTTTTGCGGTTCTATTATTCTTTAATCTCGATGTCACAGATGTGACTTCAAGTCATCATCTCACGTTGTGATGATTGGCGTCTTAATTATATGGGGTCACAATTTGTGACCGGTTTAAATTTGACCTTTTTCTCCCCCCCCTCCAGGGAGTTAGGAGGTTAATATTCATCAGTTACGCAACCACTTGCTGCATCTGATACTGTTTTAGCATATTTATATAAAACACCTTTTGTCACTTTCAATGCTGGTTGAACATATTTTTTTCTTCGCTCTGCGATAACATCTTCGCTCACCTGTAAACTAATGATGTTATTTACAGCGTCGATTAAAATTGGATCATTGTCCTCAACCAGACCAATTAAACCTCCTTTGTAAGATTCGGGAGTAATGTGACCTACCACAAAACCATGAGTACCTCCAGAGAAACGGCCATCGGTAATCAAAGCAACGGATTTACCCAAACCCGCACCAATAATTGCAGAAGTAGGTTTTAGCATTTCAGGCATACCTGGAGCTCCAACTGGACCTGAGTTTTTAATTACGATTACATCCCCAGGCTGAACACGACCACTAGAAATACCCGCAATTAAATCATGCTCGCCATCAAATACACGTGCTGGACCTTCAAATTTTTCTCCTTCCTTACCAGAAATCTTTGCAACAGAACCTTTTTCTGCTAAGTTTCCGTAAAGGATTTGTAAGTGACCTGTTGGTTTGATCGGTTCGCTTAATTTTTGAATGATTTTCTGGTCATAATCCATAATCGATTTCACATCAGCCAAGTTTTCAGCCATTGTTTTTCCAGTTACGGTTAGGCAATCGCCATGCAATAAACCTTCGTTTAATAAAAACTTCAACACCGCAGGAATCCCACCATATTGGTGTAAATCTTGCATTAAGTATTTTCCACTTGGTTTAAAATCGGCCAATACTGGTGTGATGTCACTCATCTTTTGGAAATCATCTTGCGTAATTTCAACACCAATCGCTTTGCCCATTGCAATGAAATGCAATACCGCATTTGTACTTCCACCTAATATAATGATTGAACGAATTGCATTCTCGAATGCTTTTCTCGTCATGATATCAGATGGTTTAATATCATTTTCTAATAAAACTTTGATGTATTTTCCAGCATCCAAACACTCTTGTTTTTTCTCAGGACTAACTGCTGGATTTGATGAAGAATAAGGCAAACTCATTCCTAAAGCCTCAATTGCCGATGCCATTGTGTTTGCGGTGTACATACCACCACAAGCGCCTGCACCAGGACAAGTATGTTTAATAATGCCTTGATAATCTTCTTCTGATAAATTACCACATATTTTTTGACCTAAAGCCTCAAAAGCCGAAACAATATTTAGCTCTTCGCCTTTGTAATGACCAGGGGCAATTGTGCCACCATAAACCATAATCGATGGACGGTCTAAACGAGCCATTGCCATAATCGCACCTGGCATGTTTTTATCACAACCTGGAATCGAGATAATTCCATCATAATATTGTCCACCACAAATGGTTTCGATACTGTCTGCAATTACATCACGACTTACTAAGGAGTAACGCATGCCGTCAGTTCCATTGCTCATCCCATCACTTACGCCAATGGTGTTGAAAACTAAGCCCACTAAATCATTTTTCCAAACGCCAGCTTTAACATCTTTTGCAAGGTCGTTAAGGTGCATGTTGCAGGTGTTGCCATCGTAACCCATACTCGCAATACCGACTTGCGCTTTTGCCATATCTGCATCGGTTAATCCGATTCCGTAAAGCATTGCTTGCGCAGCAGGTTGTGTTGGGTCTTGTGTAAATGTTTTACTGTACTTGTTTAATTCGCTCATTGTTAAAATATGTTGTGGTTCTGTAAGTTATTCTGTTTCGAGGTAAAAACCCTCATTATTTTTTTACTGCGATTAAAATCCCAGTTGCCCAAACTTGTTTGATTAAGTGCAAATCTTCTCGAGATTCTAAATCCGCTATCAACTTAATGGCTTTCTCCTCATGTCCTTCAGGCCAATTCGGTTGAGGTAACATATCATCGATTATGTAAAATCCACCTTTATTTAGCATTCTTATTGCTTCTTCTAAAAGCAAATATTTTCCATGCCATGTATCAGCAAAAATGTAATCGAATTTTTTTTCTTTATTGTTTTCAAACCAATCACCACCATCTGATGAGACTAGTTCTAAACGTTTATCATCTTCCAAAAATGTTTTGGCAATGTTTAAAAATTTATCTTCATTATCTATCGAAATCAAAGTTGAACATTCATCGATCCCATCCAAAATCCAAGAAGTTGATAAGCCTGTGCCAGTCCCTAACTCTAGAAAACGCCCAGCAGGTTTCGATGCTGCAAGCGTTTTTAACAAGGCACAGGTCAACACATCTGAAGCCATCTCAAATCCTGATGCTTTAGTTGCATCATTAATTTGCTGGTAAGCTTTTGGGAATGGTTGATTGATATCCTGATTCATAATGTTGTTGGTTAGATTATCACTTCGTAGTTTACTTTTTCAAGTACCAGGTTTTTGTAAGCACGTTGAATGGTGTAACCAATTGACTCTCTCCAAAGAGTACGGAAAACAATATCATCTATGGAAGCAATCCCCGCAATTTCGGTAGCCGTGCCGCATAAGAAAGCACTGTCTGCTTGTTTCAAATCTTCAACTGTCAATTTTTTCTCGATGCATTCGATATCTAGAACAGTACAAAGTTCTTTAACGGTGGCTCTGGTAATTCCGGGCAAAATATTTCCTAAAGATGGCGTGAAAAGTTTGCCATCTTTTTCTAAGAAGATGTTTGCTCCCGAAGCTTCGGCTACAAAACCGTGCATATCTAAAAGCAATGCCTCATCGTAACCTTTAATGTTGGCTGCGGTAGTTGCTAAGATGGAGTTCACGTAGTTTCCGCTCAATTTCGCTTCCATTGGAGTCGATTTAGGATTCGGTCTTTCGTAATCAGAAATGGTTAATTTTAAAAGTTTATTACCTGAATAAGCATCCCAATCCCAAGCACAAATTAAAATCGAAACGCCGCTAGGTTCATTCAATTTCATATTTGGGTGGCAAAAAACCAACGGACGGATATAAGCATCCTTCAGTTTATTTAAAGTAAGCAACTTATAAGTTTCCTTAATCAGTTCCTGCTTATCCCATGGAAAAGGAATGTTTGCCAGTTGACAAGAACGTTCTAAGCGATCGAAATGGGCAGCAGCTTTAAAAATGCGATTGCCATTATGCGTTTTGTAAGCTCTAATACCCTCGAACGCTGCATAGCCATAATGTAACGACTGTCCGTAAAGATCAGTACTGCTATCAACAGCCTTTTCAAACTTTCCATCAAGGTAAATAATCGTATTAGAATTATAGTATTTCATAATACCGTGTTTTGTTATTTAAAAAAAGCGTCCTGTTTGTATCAGGACGCTTTAGGTATATTTAGTTTTTTAAATCTATTTAAAAGCAGTCCGTTTTCTTCCCTAAAATATTTAGGAGAAGCAGGTTAAGTAAAATGACAGATAATAACACAATGTTTCCAGCTGCAATTGCAGTAGAGTTATTTAAAAATGTGTTATTTGATGTGATCATTACTATTGCTTTGTTTATAAAACCAATTTAGTTTTTGGTTCATAAATATGCAAGAGAAATCAGAAAAAAATGAAATAAGAATATAATTTTGATTTTTTATATTAAATCAGAACAATATTCTTATTCTGTTTAAGATTAGTGATTTAATCTCGACGACCGTAGACTGAATATCAAAACGGTATACGGTCTATTTGTTATGCTTGCATTATAAATTTTCTAATTTTCTGCCTAAAATTGCTTTTAGTGCTTAAATATTTAAAAAAATACTACCAAAAATGAAATCTGTTCAGTTGAGTTTTTACTTGTTGATATCTGAATTTTCACGGTGCATCATCTTCATCCCATAAAGCCATCGATCTGGAATATTTAAAAGACTTCCTTCGGATTCTAAGCCAGGCAACATTTTCGAAAGTGCATTTTCTTTTCTTAATGTTTTTTGAAGTTTGTTGATTGTCCTTGCTTTAAGTTGTTGGTATAGTTAAATAAAAGTGGGTTTACTTATCAAAAGGAATATAGAACCCACTGTTTGAATACCACTGTAGTTTTTTATAATAAGTTAGGTTAACATCGCCTTGATAAGGAATGTAGCATGTAAGTCCAGAAAATGTTTTTATCGGTGTGCCTAAAAAGTTTGCAGTAGCAGCTTTATATAAAATGGTTTTATCTAATTGAGCATAAATACTCGTCAAGTCATTATTTGCAAAATTATGATTTAAGAAGTCTCCAAAATCATAATTAGCCACGGGGAAATTAGTAGTGAAATCTAACCGTTGAATATTATCGGTAATAAATTTATTACCATAAAGTTTTGTTTTAAGCATAATTGCTTTCATTTCCGTAGCTAATTGCACAAGTTCGCTTGTTTTGACGAGCACAACCGTAGCAGATTGTCTATCGTCTGTATAAGCATGATAATAATCGTAATATGCTTTTGCCACATCTTTTAATTGTGCTGAACCTTGAAATAAGAAAGGCGTAATCTTTTGATAAGGAAAACTTTCTGCAATCGTTTCTGCAGGCGATGCGATAATGTATTTAGCTTTATCTTTAAATTCATACAAAACTTCTACACCACCCATTGAGCAGGCATCGAAGATGATGAATTCAAGATTATTTGGTAAAGCATTTTTTAAATCAATAATATCGATCTCTTTTCCAGTATCGCGCCCAAATGATTTTGTTTTAATTATTGCTGATGTTGGGGGAGCCCATGAAGTTGCATGCGACCAGAGTATTAGTCCATATGTTTCTGCAGGGTACTCTGTTTGAGCATACTTAATTACGTCTTTTAAAAATTCAGGATCCGAATTACTACTATTCTCGAAAGTTTTAACGGTGTCGCTAACAATTTTGTTTTCATCAGGGTCATATTTAATCTTTAATAGATAAGAACGAACGCTACTGGTTTTAATGTAGACCAATAAAGTGCCATCAATGTTTGCAGCACCCTTTTCCATTTGGTTGATGCTGTTTAAAGCATCGTAACGTAAATCGTTATTTGCCTCCATATAAACCAACACCATCTTCGACACTTTTATCTTTTCAGGCGTTACATCGATATTTTTCTTACAGGAAGACTGAGTAGAAATTATAACAATAATAAGGAGTGATTTTAAAAAAAAATGTTTTAATGATTTCATGACTGTTTTTTAGCAGAGCAAAAGTACTTAAATTCTATGCCGACTAAAACGAGCGACTCTAAAGTGAAGATTCTTGATGTCTTGAAATTTCTAGGTTGAAAGGAAGGTGGGAGCTTTAAACTTAAGATTTCAAAATAATTTTTGGAGGTAATCTAAGTTTATAAAATATAGTGGAAACAACTTTAGCTTTAGTTTATCTATTTGTTATACAGTTATTTGTATCTATTTTATGTCTGCGTTATGCTATTTAGTTAAGCTTTTCTTTTTAAGAAATGTGCCCAATATGGCTACAAAAAGTTATGTTAACAAACCGTTATTATTTGTTTTTTTTAGCACCCAAGCTTAACATAAGCTTCTTTTTCGCTTAACCCAAAGCGTCCTGTATTGGCCTTTCTTTGCAGTAACATTTAACTAATCATTTTCTAACGGTGCGCCAATAGTGCTCATTAATGTATAATAAATCAGACGTAATCTCAATCATTCCTTAAAGTTTTAGGCGCTTTCTGCCTCTAATAAAAAAACACAAAAACAAATAAAATTTTAACATAACGAACAAAAATGAAAATCAAAAATTTACAATTTGGCTCTATTGCTATGCTCATGCTTTTAGGTACTGCCTGCCGAAAAGACAATGCTCCAGAAGTCGTTAATGAAAATCGTACTGCAGTACAGTTTTCATCTTCAATTAACGGACAAATTAAAACAAAAGCTGCAGATAACAGCTGGAATGCAAATGATGCAATCGGCGTATTTATGAAAACTGGTACAGGTTTAACCACTGTTTTATCTGCAAATAAAGTTTATTTAACGCTTGGCGATGGCGAATTTAAACCATCAAATTTAGAGCAGACCATTTATTATCCTGAAGATGGAAAAGCAGTAGATTTTATCGCTTATTATCCATTTGATCAAAATCTTTCTGGTAACAGCTATTCAGTAAATGTTAGCGCACAAAGTAACCAACCTGCAATAGATTTACTGTATGCAAATAATGCAGTGGGTTTAAGCAAAACCAGTACGAATGCTAATCTTGTTTTCTCTCACCAATTATCGAAAGTAGAATTTACTGTTAAAAATGGTACTGGTGTTGCAGATTTAAATGGCTTATCTGTAAGTATTACTGGTTTAAAAACTAATGCCAATTTCGATTTGGCAACTGGAACAATTACTCCTCAAAGCCAAACAGCAACTATTTTAGCTAAAACTGGTGTTCGAAATGCAGCCACTGTTGCTGAGGCAATTTTAATTCCAACTACTGACGAGGCAGGAACAAAAGTGGTATTTACATTAGGTGCTAAAACATTTACATGGGCTTTACCAGCTGGTACCAAATTCGAAAAAGGTAAAAAATATAGCTACGAAATTGAATTAAAAGGTGAAGGCACAAGCCCTGTAGGAACTGCTGCATTTATTAAAGCAAGCATTATAAACTGGAATGATGTTCCTTCTGGTTCATACAATCTTGATCAGGAAACTGTTGTTGTAACTCCTCCAACTTTGTCTGGTTATATGGAAACTCCTGCAATTACAACTGATGAGAACACCGTTTACGTTTCACACGGTTTTCCTGGAAAAACGGGTGTAAGAAATTACGCAATGTTATACGATAAAAAATATAAAATGGCTTATTGGGTAGCTTATCCTTTACATGCATCTTATATTGGAAGCTCGGGCCGTTCTGATGCATGGGCATTTGATCCTTCAATTGCTTCAAGCGATCAGGTTGACTTAGGTAGCTCTTTTGGTAATGGTTATGATCGAGGTCACCAAATTCCTAGTGGCGATCGTACTGCTTCTAGAGATTTAAATGCGACTACTTTCTATTATTCTAACATGACTGCTCAAGTTTCTTCCATGAATCAAGGCATTTGGAACAACTTAGAACAACAAGTTAGAACCTGGACTGCACAAAGTGATACACTTTATGTAGTTACTGGTGCCGCAATTAAAACAGCAACTGATCAAAACATTACTTATGCTAAAGGTTCTGCTATTCCTAAATATTACTATAAAGCGTTAGCAATGAAAAAAGGCAGTACATATTATACAATAGGTTTTAGAATCAATAATCAGGTTATCCCTTCAGGTAACAACTACAATACTTACCGTGTAAGTGTAAGTGATTTAGAAAAAGAGACAGGTTATACCTTTTTCCCTAAACTTTCTGCTGAGGTTAAAGCTACCGTTGATAACACGATCTGGAAATAAACAAACATAATAATATTTTAAAACGAACATGAGAAATCAAAACATTTTATTCGCGACAGCAATTACGCTGTTTGTAATGAGCAGTTCTTGTAAGAAAGATAACGCTCCAGTTGTAACTAACCCTAATGCAACAGCGGTTAAATTTTCTTCAAGCATTGATGGCCAAATTAAAACTAAAGCATTAAATGATGCCTGGGAAAGCAGTGATGCAATTGGTGTATTCATGAAAACTGGTACAGGTTTAACTTCTGTTATTTCTGCAAACAAGAATTACAATACAACAGGTGATGGCGAATTTAAACCATCAGCAGCTGATCAAACCTTATACTATCCAGAAGATGGTAAAACAGTAGATTTCATTGCTTACTATCCATTTAAGCAAAGTCTTCCTAGTAACAATATTTATGCTGTTGATGTAAATAATCAAACCAGCCAAAGTGCAATAGATTTGTTATATGCAAACAATGCAACAGGCTTAAGCAAAACCAGTACAAATGCAAACCTTGTATTTTCTCATAAACTTTCGAAAATAGAGTTTACCGTTAAAAATGGTACTGGTGTATCTGATTTGAATGGCTTAAGTACAGCCATTGCAGGTTTAAACACTAAAGCTGATTTCGATTTAGCTACAGGAATTTTAGCTAATCAAACTCAGGCTGTTGAAGTTGTCGCTAAAACTGGTCTTAGAGGTTCTGCGGTAGTTTCTGAAGTTATTGTATTACCAGTTGCAGATGCTTCTGGAAAACAAATTACTTTTAGCTTGCCAGCTGGAAAATTCAAACTGACTCTACCAGCTAATACTAAATTTGAGCAAGGTAAAAAATACAGCTACGAAATTGAATTGAAAAATGGTGGTACAGCTACTCCTGTTGCTGTTGCAATTTCTGCTACTATTACCAACTGGAATAACGTTCCTTCAGGTTCTTATACTGTTGATCAGGATGTTGTTGTGGTAACTCCACCAGTTGGTGAAGATAAAGTGCTTTATACAGAAGGTTTTGGTACGGGAACAATTGGTACAACAAAACCAAAAATTGCAACTTATACTAACTACGATAACAAAAGTTTCACATTTGCTGATAGCTACGGAAATGCAGATTTAAGAACCATTTCTACTTATGGCGACGGAACAAATGCACATGTTTGGTTACCTGCCGCTAAAGATGCTTCAGTGGTAATTTCTGGAGTTACTGTTAGTGGGTATTCGAAATTAAAAATTAAATATGATGCAGCAGCAAACATTCAAGGTTCAAGTTCAACTGGTAATTTGAATGTGATCAAAGTTAAAGTTAACGGCGTAGAATATGCGGTAACCAGTCAACCAATTGTAGGTGCTGATACAAATAAATTTTACACGTTAGAAGTTGTAGGTGATGTTCCTGCACTTGCAAATAACACAGTCGAATTTTTTGGTCCAGCTGCTACAAACACTTTAGGTTTACGTTTAGATAACGTTATAATTACAGGTACAAACAAAT
>Ga0247741_1001305_pt1 | contig 13887 bp, 15 predicted proteins | sample UWRJL213509R2_FD_180945 | JGI IMG/M metagenome (GOLD analysis project Ga0247741, IMG submission 180945) | Plant litter microbial communities from Arlington Agricultural Research Station in Wisconsin, United States - UWRJ-L213-509R-2 | ecosystem: Environmental > Terrestrial > Plant litter >... | reverse complement strand
GCCATCCAGGGTATTCGAGAGACACTCGGTGATACGGAGCAAGGTCTTTTGACGTGGGTACCGTACGTTCATTTTGGATATTGATTTTTTTCGTTCGAGTAGTGTTTCCCAGTGTACTGCGCGGTCTACAAGTAGATTATCGATCACCCTGTTCCATCTATCTATGGTCTAATACACCGCTGTCTTTTCGTCGGGTTCCTTGCATATTTTTATCCAATTAAAAAATACTTATCATCCACGGTCGCGGGTCATGTACTATCGAGTTGAGAATTTGGGCCTCAAAACTTTCGAGCCCAACGTCTCGAAACTTTTTCTTGCACCCCTCCTATCGTAAAACAGCAGCGAATTCGTACTGTGAGATATAAATCGACCGTAACAAGTCCGAGGACTCGAAACTATTCCATATGGACCTCATTCAGCCAAGCTCTCCAGCCTATTTGCTTCGAAACCAAGACGTCTACCGTCCGACTACCCGTAACCTGCTATGGTTGGTGGAATCATTTAGCCTATAATAAAGTCGAGCGGTGATTGGAATAGAATGATAGAGGTTGAATAAAGTGAAAACGTACCAAGCAGTTTGATCCATTACACTGGCTCGATACCCCCCAATCCACCAACGATATCATCGATCAAACTCAGCGCATACTCGAGTATACCACGCCAACACCTCACCAAAAAAAACGCAAGAACCAGTCACTTGTATCCGCTGCGTTTGAAGCGACCCATTAATCTCAATTCTGGCAAGGTATTCCTGACAATTTCGATTGTCGAGACGCTTCGACTACCAGAGCCATTCGCCGATTATCAAGAGATAGCGGTTGCCAGTGTAACCGACGTCAATTACGAGAGAGACGAGTCGAACGGGCGTCCCGATTACGATATGAAGGCCTAGGAGAATGAACCTAAGGGAAAGGTTGGTCAGATACGTGTTACATCGTTGAGGAGTGTAGAGGCGGTTGAGAAGGGTATATCTTCATAAAAGGAAGTGTACATGGATGTAGACTCACGTCGAGTGTCGTTGGCATATGTCCTGTCGGAATTTCGGAAAGTGCCTTACAATGCCGTTGGATTACAATGCCGGCCGGTTATCTTGTCAGGCATCTTACAATCTGACGTGTGTGAATTATAAGCACAGCCTCAAGATTCCGAGTTGGTAACATCTCGCTGATGTGGTTACGCTCGATCATCTTTACATATTTCTCTTGCTTTCTTCCCGTTTGCTCACTCGTTCGTCTCCAGAACCTCACAAAAACTCCCGTTATCAATGCCTGATGCCTCTTCCCGCACTCGATTTTAGAGTAGGCGGCAAGTACGGGCTTGGGAAACGATAGGGTGTGGTTCTTTTGGTACGGTACATTGTTCAGCCCTTTTGCATCTCTCTAAATCCATTCTAGGCGACATTTACAACATTATCTCACGCGACGAAACCTTCGTGAGCTTGAATTCCTAAAGCCAAAGCGCCCACGGCTCGATGAGGTGAAGGTTTTCAAGCGCCTCCATCATCCGTATCGTTGAAGGGGTTTTCCATCTCAACGATCTCACCTCTTCGTTCAGGAACATACAACCATCGCGGATGTCGCCGTCGATGTAAAGCATACAGTTTTATCTCTTCTCGCTATCGCTGATTTCGAATCTTGATAACGAGCTTACACGTTCTCCAACTCTCCGGACTGGTTCACCCCTAACTCTGCAAGGCAATGCCATGGCCAATTGAGAGCGTGATATAGAGGATTTGGCTTTGGGTTGAATAAAGGTAATCAATATATTATGCACAGTCGTAAATAGACTGGATCGTGACAGGTCAGTTGACTCCTTATCTTATGTGGGATATATATCGATGTTCATGTTGTCTCGTACCAGATGAGTCGGATGCGGCTTGTACCTGTCCCACGTGAATACTAGGCCAGACGTTTTTTTTGCTCCTTTCATTCATTCATCTCCTCTTCCACTCATGCCAATGCGAGGGCATGTGTTTTCTCAAAATCGTCGGATTTTTTCGCCCACAGCAGTTTGAGCTGCAGACGGGATGATTTACTGGGTATATCCTCTCCCCCATACTTCTTCTCTATTCACCGTGACTGATAGGCTGCAATTTGCTGAGCTCGACTCATCTGAGCACTTGTCTTACTTCAGTGATGGCCCGGAACTAGCCGAAACACCATCAGAAGTGTTCACGTATGTTGTCCTTCTTTTCGACTCAACCACCACTACGTATACTACCTTCACGCTTCTACTCCTCTCGGCTGGCCAAAACGACTACGGAATGTAAATGAACACATCTGCAGCCTCAAACTAACATTTTACCCCGCCTGTATCCCGAGTACGACGCTGTGATGATGCCACCTCATCGTCGCGTATGCCACCTCTTGCAGAGGAATGCGGACGGGAACGCTGCCAACTTACTAACCTTTGAATAGTGCAAACCCAACTTGCCTGCACCACCATCCTCTGCCAACAAAGTCGAAATGGGATAAAAAATAGCCGCCACGTATTTGTTCGCCCAAGGTCAGTCTGGCTTGAAGTTATGTTCGAAGCGATAGGCTTACTTCTCTACACTGCACTAGCCTTAAACGTAGACAAACTCCACCTTTATCGAACGCACATAATATCCAACTTTTCGCTGTTGTATGTGGTCTCTTTGGCGTCCACTCACTTCTGCATCGTAGCTATTGACGACAATGGTGCCGTCTACCACACCTCTACCTCTCTGACAGGTTACATGTCGATTTCGTCGCATTCGCAGGCTAGGCCAGTATACATGCAAACGATGGCAAGAAAACCAGCATGACAATCAGCGACTACAACTCAGACGCCAGCAGATGCCACATCGGGAACACTATCACACAAGGCCGCCACCCAGTACGTTCATATGACAGCAAACGATAACATGCAGGCCAATACATATGACCACAGTCCACGATGAGAGAACCAGCACAATGTAAGAGAAACGGTTTATATAGCATACTGTACTACGCGCTCTGCGCTGTATATTCTTTACTTGGAATATATTTTATTATCTTTTATTCTCGTATCGCTCTGTTGCCGCAAATCGACCAGTATTACTTTCTAAGGAGATATAATAACGACTTAAATTGTAACACCGGGTGGTCTTGCAATGCGACGCTCTATTATAATGCCACCCGGTCCGAGTTATAAAGTTTCGCCTGCCTTGCAAGGCCTTACAATCACGGCACTGCATTTTCGGCCTTTTCGGCATTGTAAGGCATTCTGGAGATTTCCGACACCACCCATAGCCCGAGAGTTGAGAGCAGCGTACTCAATCTTCGAACATTCACATCACGACTTCGTGTCCCTAAGAAACGAATGGACGTGGAGTGACATGGAGGCAGCTGCATTCCAAGAACGTCAAGCAGTTCGGCATGTATACTGTAACGGGGATACGGTGAGTCTATAGCCCAACGGAAGAAACAGGTACGCACTGGAAGTTCATATCCAACCATAATCAACCTCGGACGATGTGAACCTCAACGTCTCCTGCTTCACATAGTCCTTTATGCTACAACTCGAAGAAAGATGACATCTCCAGCAATAAGTGATGCATAAAACGAACGCCCAAACATCGGACGCGAGGTCCGCCGGCTGCACAGTGCCCACTCGTGAACAGGAGGCCTAGCAATGGCCGATATCGACGATTCTGGTTGGGTGTCGGTTATCGAGCGTCTCATTTTGGTATTTTGGTGTTCAGTTTTCTTTGCCCGGGCTAGATCCGGGGAGCGTCGAGCATAGAAGATTTTGGGCTCTTGGTGGCAAAGAGCCGGCTGCAGCTACGCCATTCTAAAGCTTACAGAGCCAATCTGCATGAATAAGTGTGAGTGTTGAATATAGGGCTAGCTCGTCTAGACACACCTGCCTTGGTGCGTGCTTCGAGATACATATGATCGATAATGGTGAAGAAGGATGCGGTAGCAGCTGGATGAGGTTTGTGGGGCCTATTGATGAATGGGCATGAGTGAGGGTGGGTAGCGTCGAATATACTCAGACATACTTGTTCTATTCATACGTATACTTTGAGGTACGGATACCATTGAGCGAGCGACACCCAAGGCGTATGCTGAGATAACAGAGACCAAGTAGCTGTACCAAGGTTAAATTCTAAGACGGTGCACATAATCACAATAGACGTACGTTGACCAGTATTCACGCCAGTTGCAGGCAAATTGCTACGAACCATGACCTCCACTGTGCTCTCAGTCGTTTCCTCGGCCTTCAATGGTGTTGTTGGCGCAGGAGCGACCGCGTTCGTAGCCCGGCTGACAATAATGAGAGCGTTCGTTTTCATCAAGCATCTGGAGTGAGGGAGTGAGAAAGGATTGATGGTAGAAGGAGTCCCGAGCGTTGGAGGACGGTATCGGCACTGCGGTATACGAACGAGCATCGTGGACGGGTGTGCACCAGGACAAGGCACCCTCCTTTACGGTGTCCCAGAACCGCATGGATGATTTTCATTTTGCTCGAGCTCTGTTGGCATGCCCGCGAGTGATGGCCGTATGGCCAAACATCGGCATGTGGCGAGCGTGCTGCTTCCTACTAATGCAAGTCGTCAATTGCAGCATCAAGAGGCATGGTGTACCGCCAGTGCTTAGACATATAGAAGAGGCCATAGCGAGCGACCTGCGGATGACGAAAATGTACGTGAGCGTGAAACGCGACCCCCCAGCGTTTTAATATCAGAATGGGCGCTTACTTCTATCACAGTACCGTATAAGACTCTTAGTTTTAGGTGCGCTGGCTAACTCGAGAACTACTTATTCACATAAATACATGACTGGCGGATATACCACTTCCTGTCATGTCCGAATAGAAAACGAGACTCGAGCTACACCTGTGCTCTATTTACTGTATTACTTTGAACTATTGTAAATTTTTGTATTGATAGTGGGTGGTTGTAAAATGAGCAATATCACACATTAGTGCGTCGTGACTACTCATCGGAAGATCCACCATTCAGGAATCAGAGCTACTGTATGTTTACTCGCTCTTTCGACGGTAACCTGGAAGTACTTACCGGTCACTGACTGCCTTCTCTGAGATTCTGAAAGGACCCTACTTATTTATACCCATTGCAGAACCCATCATTTAACCGTAAAATTTTAGATTTTCCCTCATAGAAAACTCGGGATTTGGTATACCGAAGGATCATAGATGGGTGACTTCTGCTCTTCCGCCTCTGATAGCCAAGTTATTTGTCGAAAAAAATGTAGGGTACTTAATAATCAACGGTACTGCTCAGGCCTGGAGTAGGTATTGGAGAAGAAGCGAGAAATATTGCGTCAAATGAAGTGTGTTTCTTTCATCAAACACTTAGACCATAGGTGATTGTCTTTAAACAGCCTGCCCGACCACAGATACTACTGTGTTCAGCTCGAAGTCCAAATGATGGATGATGTAGACTCAATCTCCTCGGAATTTTTAATACAATAAATCATGAATCAACCAGCACAACTCTTCGAAAGGCACCTGGCTTTGACAAGTATATGATGTATTATGGGCTAGATGCGGCCAAATTTCTGAACGGAAGGACCTATAGTTGTGATAATGAGCTCTCTCTGTTCCCAACCACCCTTTAAAAACGGCCCCAAGTGCCTATAACCGAATATATTTTCAGCAACATTACTTCTTCAGCTATTATGATTTAATGATATAATCCGGTTTTGTGTTCGAGTAGGCCACTTAAGCTGGCTTACATACATATAGATATATATTCAGGCTAAAATAAAGTCCAGTCTGTAGCTCTATTAGCAATAACTACTATCTATCCTATGCTCGTTTTCTATTCGGGCATAACAGGAAGTGGTATATATTCCGCTAGTTATGTATTTTATGTGAATAATTCTCAAGTTAGCTAGCGCACCTAAAACAACGACAACAGAGTCTCATATGAGACAGAGCGATATAATTAAGCGCCCTGTGAGATACTTACCCTCCCTGCCTACGCACGGAATTCGACTCAAATACGAATGAACGCGATCTCACTTAGCGCCTAGCCTCCCAATTCAGAAATACGCATCAAAATCACTCACGAATCCGACGACAACCCCACAACTAGTAGCCCCTACGACAATTTCAATGCCCAGCCCTCTCGATTGGCCGTGCTATCATTTCTATCTATTTTTTCCACTTGTTTATGACACGATCCGCGCTGGTCATCTTTTATTTATTTTCTATCATTTTCTATGTCAGTTTATTACCTGGACTCACTTTCTACTGTATCTATCGTTTGTGGACCTCTTTCATCCGTAGCTTGTGATATTTTATACCCCTAAAGTCTAGCTACCAGTAGGTATAAAAGCTGCCTATGTAGAATATCCAGTTTTCACTCACCAGCACGAAGCACGACAAACTACAAATTTTACTCAAGTCCTTATGACGAGAACTCAACGAAAGCACCTCGAACGTATGTACCGACGTCCTGAAGCCTCTCTGACGCCTTATTCCCTTTTCAAATGTATCCGTTTCGACGATCGACCCCTCCCACCTCTTTCATTCACTCATGCACTTTGTTTCACCACTTCAAGCTTACGGCAGACGCTCGCTGCTGTAATCGCGATGCCCTTCGCACCCACTTGCGTACAAGGGATTATCAGCCCATCCGCCTCTTAACTACAACAATACATTGCAGCCCATTCTGATATTAAAACGCTGGGGGGTCGCGTTTCACACTCACGAGCGGTCACGCACATTTTAGTCACCCGCAGGTCGCTTGCTATTGCCTCTCCTATATTTCTAAGCACTGGCGGTACACCATGCCTCTTGATGCTGCAATTGACGACTTGCATTAGTAGGAAGCAGCACGCTCGCCACATGCCGATGTTTGGCCATACGGCCATCACTCGCGGGCATGCCAACAGTAGTGTTGCTAAGAGCTGAGCCCAAGCTAGCTTAAGTTCACGACCCTGTACCTTAAGTCCAACTTGAGCTGGCTTAAGCTCAATTCCTAAAGTAGTAGCCAAGATCGCACGCTTCACATCCTCCTCAACTCTCGCAAGGTGTTGGTGCATTTCCCGTATTCTAGTGTAATAAAATGGATCAAAGACCGAGAGACTCTAAATAAGAAAAATAAAATGGTTTGAAGCTATTTCCGGCCGACTTTGAGACTGTCTGCTGTCGCAGCGGTCGTTTACTGCACCTAGATGTTCATCCTTGGGCCGGCGCCACTGTGTAGCTCTATATACGACCTAAACGAAATCCACATAGTCAAAACTTCGTAAAATTTCAGATGAACTCAACTTGTCGATGAGCGGCCCTAAATCTGCATGTGCGCTTACCTGCAAGTTTAAGCATGCGTTTTGCGTGCGCTGCTTGTCCGTTGCGCTTGCAAGCACGTCGCATTGGTCACAACAAGGTTTTAATAAATAGGACATCGTCGAGTTTTCGTTAAATTAACGCCGCAACTTAATGATTATTGGTAGCTCACATCCGACGATAAATGAATATAGTGAACATACTTGTACAGGAGGAATGCTTTATTAGATTCGATACTCTTGATTTACTTATTCCCATTCCTAATCATTGTGGACCACTCAGTCTCAATGAATAATCAAGGGATAAATAATAGGTATTCAGAATAAGCCAGCACTTATGATAGACCACAGGTGGGCTCAGCGAAGGCCAGCAAACCCGCAGCGCTCATCGAAGGGATGGTCCGTGCGGGACCACGATTCGCAGATGTCAGCGATCCCGAACAGGAAATTTGTCAGGCACCAGCTCAAGTTCAGCTTAAGCTGGGCGGGCTTAAGTCACCTTCAGGTACTGAATTAGGCAATCCAGGAACTTAAGCCGGCTTCATCACAAAAAATGCAGATTTCTCGGAAGTGAGTCAGAAATTATGACATTGTTGGGAAGTAGTAACGAGATGCGAGAATACATTGCGGGGGCGGTAATAATTTTCGTGACCTTACAAGGTCGTGGACCTTACCGTTTCTTCTTGGAAGGGCGGAAAGAATTGCCGTGCTCAGAAGGAACACCCATACCAGAATCGATTAGAAGGTTCGCCATGCTCGGAAGGAGTTGGGATTCAGGCAAGCATCGGAAGGGCACTAGAAGACTTACGGGCCTTGGAAGACATTGTGGAACCAGAAGTCATTGCAATACCAGAGAATATTTCTCGTCTCGCAAGGAAATTTATCACGAGAAATCATTAAAATGTTATTACAATCCGTATGCAGTGCGAGAACGATCACATGGATGACAAAAAAAAAGCATTGTCAGACGAAACTATCACAGCAGAACAGCCCATAAAAGGCAATACATAAAGCACAAGTAAGCAACAGAAAAGGGCTAATAGCGGCGGCGGCGACGGCTGGGAGGCTTCTTGCTCAAAGCTTTAGTTTTGGGAATAGCGGGCCCATCGTCACCCTCTTCCACACCATCCCTATTCTCTTGTTCTTCCTCCTCTTGATCATTGGCCCGTCTTTTTGTTGGAGCTGCAGACTGTTGTGGGGAGCTCAGAGGGGATAGCGGTGACAAAGCACGGTTGCCAGGAGTCGAGCCACGGAGAGGAGAGGATGGCGGCGGTGTTATTGAAGAGTGAGTGCGGGGGGGTGATGAATTTGATGGGCCAGATGAGCTTGATGACGGACCTGCTGCAGCAGAACCAGAACCTGGTACCTCGATTCGTTCGGTACCATTGTTCTGTAAATCATGAGTACGAAGCGATTAATGAACAGTATACTTACCGTTTGTTCCTGCTCAGCAGTACAAGCCTCCTCGCGCTGTTTTAGAAGCAAATCTGCTTCATCTGGCTCATCATCCGTCTCGGTCCTGCGTCGCTTTTGCTGATTACGGCGGCGGCGGTTGAGACTAGGTGTCTGACTGGGACCTCGTAAGTACTACATGTGATTTTGACGGATAGACAACTTACTCCGTAATAAACTTTAGTGTCTCCTTCACCCATTGATCCTTGGTATTCGAGAGAACCTTGACGCAATTCTTGAAAAAACGATCGTATTCAAAATCCTCCTTGGTGATCTGATCCCATCTCTCAATGCCAGTTACGCCAAAATGGGCCTAATAAAAGTAAGTAGGTGTGGTTATAACTTATGCGCTCGAGGAAAGCTTACATGAAGCGCCGCATATGCAACTGTCTCTGCCGTTGCTTCCTTCAAGCTGTTGAGTTCTCCAAGAGACGCTGATGATGCCGTCCGTATCCCGTCAAGGGCAGAACTAGGGCCTGTAAAAATTGTGCGGAATTCCTAAGATCATGTCAAAATATGCTAAGTGTCGAAAATACTCTGGACGTACTCGGATGACAAGGTGTCCACGAAAGAGACCACGGCTGATGTTTGCAGGATTATAGACCGTTCCCTCTGGGTACAACAGACAGGGAAAGTCCTTGGCGCTGATTGTGACCTGACCTGACAAGACCTTGTTACAAAACGTGCTGAAATTGCTTGAGGTCAGTGTAATGAAAACACGACAGTGACAAATTTGATTTACTCGGGATCTTCATCAAATTCAGCTCGAAGGCGAAGAGGGCACAATGCTGCAGCTGTCTGATGGTGCCTCCATCCTCGATTTGCCTTGCTGGATCCAACGATGGGAGGCGTGACTTGCTGGACTGACGGGTTGAGAGGAAGGTGTCCAATGATGTTGTAACGGACACTGTTGCAGTCCTGTGACATGGCGTCGCTCATCGTTGCTTCCATCTGGTGAGAAGGTTAGATATATGCGGATAAAATAACACATATGGGGCTTGTGAGTACATATATGCGTTCAGAGAAGCTTGGGACGCACCATACTGACAAACTCCTTCATTGCATCTTCGTTACAGACCATCCACTGGAGTAACTCCTTGAATCTGGGGTGGAGAGCAACAATCTTCTTGAATAATTCAACTTCAGAAGGGTCAGGACTGAAAACCGATTAGACGGTAAAGAAGGTCAGAGTTTCATACACTCACATGTCATCGTCATCCCCCGGCATCCCAGCATACAAAACCGATGTCAAGTTTATGAACGGCGAGATCGCTCGTGTTGCCCAACGACCCCTGCTCGTCATTTCTGTAACGAGGTCATTGCTAATGATCCATTTAGTCAATTTGGATCAATGGTGAGAAGGGTCGAATACTCACGAATTTCCTTCTTCAAGATCGTTCACAGCTTTATCAATATCGGGAGGAGTGCGAGGAGGCATAGTGGTGATACAGGTCCAAAGTGAATTTACCTACAAGGCGCAGACGCGTCTAAGTCCAAGTTGCGATCATGTGATTTGGATGATCATCAACGATTTTCTGAACTTCACGCTTCACGTCCAACATCTCCAGTCGTCAAGCTCAGGTGGCGCTATGCGTCATAAAATCCTAATTCTATTGCTTTTTATTGCTATCTCAATCATGGTCTTTGAGTGTATGGGTTGCAAGGAGTCCCAGGCAACGAAAACGGCTCACAAAAAGCACACAGGAAAGTGCAAGCTCTTTCGACAAAAGGCAGCAAAAAAGCGCACCAAATTTACAGAGGTCCCAACCGAGAAGACTCCGACTCCTGTACCATCAGATAGCGAGACTGTGCTCGCTATTACGGAAGAGTTACCAAGAGAAGAAGCGACTCAAGTGAGTACTTCAAAAGTTTCCATCTCAAATGTGGACTTATCGGTTCAAGCAACCTGTGATTGCAATTGCTCAGGAATACAGGCCGTCTGGCCTTCCACGACGAACAAGACGGTTGCCAAGGCGCTATGAAGATGCCATGCCACCGCCGCCAGACGAATCTGAGGAACCCAGCCAGCCCAAACCTATACCTACTCCTCTGGTACCAACCACATCTGCTCCAGCCGAAGAATTTCCAACTGCGCATACCACAAAACCAAACTCCTATGGTGTCTACCGGGTGTACCCAGGTGGCACACCGACTTTTGATCCAGACAAATCCTCAACAACTCATACCGTGGCCGACCATCCCAGCTTTCTCCCTCAGAATCCGACGTCCACCAATCCATCATGTCCCTTTCCCAGTGAGAAACTTGAAAGTCAACCTTCCCATCCATTTCCAAATCAATCGACCCTCCGACTCATGTCCTGGATGTACAATGGGACCACTTCGAAATCCAACAAAGACCTCAACAGTCTTGTGAACGAAATCCTCCTTGCTCCAGGCTTCAAGGTCGATGACCTGAAAGGCTTCGATGCTGCTAAAGCGACAAAGCAGCTCGACGAGTATCCTCAATCCACTTCCATCACCGAACCGCACCTGAATCTTGCAGGCAGTTGGCTTAAGGGCTCAGTATCTATCAGTCTACCCTGCGACAAATCACATCATCGTTCAGAGGCAGCTGCTCCCACATACAACATTGATGGCCTCCTCTACCGAAAGCTTTACGATGTCGTCAAAGAAACCTATCAAGAGAATGCCGCAGCTCACTTTCACCTCTCTCCATTCGAAGAATACTTCCAACCAACGCCCGATTCTCCTCCCGAGAGAATCTACTCCGAGCTCTATACATGTAATGCGTATCACCAGGAGTACAAGCGTATTCTGGTGGCCAACCCAAATAGCGATCTCGATATTGTCATATGTCCTCTGATGATTTGGTCCGACGCCACCCATCTCACTAGCTTTGGAAGTGCGTCTCTTTGGCCTATCTATCTCTATAATGGTGGTCAATCCAAGTACACGCGCTCAAAGCCAAGCTCGTTTGCAGCTCATCATCTAGCATATGTCCCAAAGGTGTGCCTTAATTACTTCGATCTCGGAGGTTTATAAACTGATAAACATTTCCCAGCTTGACGACGCCTTCCAAGACACGTATCGCAACATTTATGGAAAGGCGGCAACTGGCGACATGCTCACATTCCTCAGGCGTGAGGTCATGCAAGCCGTTTGGGAACTGCTTCTTGATGACGAGTTCATGGATGCGTACATAAACGGCATTGTCATGCAATGCTCAGACGGCATTCTTCGCCGCATTTTCCCTCGATTCTTCACTTACTCGGCCGATTATCCCGAAAAGTGTGTCGCTCAATTCTATCATACATTTGACCGTCGTGACTTACTCTTTGTCGAAGGATTCTCCTCACTTGTATCAAGCAGCTTGGAAATGCACCTTGCCCCCGGTGCCTTGTCAGAAAGTGCGATGTTCCAGAGTTGGGCACAAAGCATGATATGAAGACGCGAGAGACCTCAATGCGAGTTGACAACAAACCCCGGCAAGATCTTGTAGAGAAGGCCAGAAAACTGATATATACGAAGGGCGCAAGGGTTGGTGGGAAACCAGTTGCAGAACTACTTGGACGAGAGTGCCTGACACCAAATCGCGTATGCCTTTCACCGGTTCTCACCTTACCGTTATTCACAACGCAATCTGCTAGAATGCCTTTTCCAAACGCTTAGCTACCCACGGATTTGATTTCTATCAAATGTTCGTCGTTGATCTTCTCCATGAGTTTGAATTGGGCGTATGGAAGACAACATTCACCCACCTACTCCGAATCCTGTACGCCCAGGGCGGCGATATTATCCCACAGCTGAATGAACGGTAAGTGGCGTGAATATGTTCCGTGGTATGAACCTGACAATTTGACTTTCAGTTACCGAACGATCCCTGCGTTTGGTACAACCATCCGGCGTTTTGCTCATAATGTGTCAGCGATGAAGAAGATGGCAGCTCGTGACTTCGAAGACCTGCTGCAAGTACGTGGCTTATGAGATTTCAGCGGACATTGTTTTACTCAAACTTCTTTCAGTGCGCAATCCCTGTATTTGACGGCCTCCTCGAAGGTGAACATAACAATATTGTCGTTGACCTCTTGTTTGAACTCGCCACCTGGCATGGTTTGGCCAAACTTCGCCTCCACACTGAATCCACTGTCCGTGCACTTGAAACCTCCACGAAACGACTAGGCGACGCTCTTAGGCAGTTCGCTGCCACGACATGCGAGGTTTATCTTACCTACGAGCTACCGTCTGAGGAAGCAGCGCGAGGTCGGCGAACAGCTGCAAAGGTGAAAAAAATGCATGATCAGACAACCACCACGGAAGGAGGCAGTTCAACAGCAGCTACTGGGAGGGGCAAACCAACACGCCTGGTCAAAAAATTCAACCTCGAAAGCTACAAGCCACATGCTCTAGGAGATTATGCAATGATGATTCGCCTTTATGGGCCTACTGATGGCTATAGCAGTCAAACGGTGAGTACGATAAACAGATACTTCATACATGACTGACTCATCAATTTCCGGCAGGGTGAACTAGAACATAGAAGATGCAAGAAATTCTTTCCTCGAGTACACAAGGGTAAGAAGCACTTTGCGAGGGGAATTGCCAACCACGTATCACGTGAACGAAAGCTGAAGAACATGACACACCTTCTCGACTCAACCGCCAGCAAGTCTACCGACTCTGAACGTCCTTCCAAGCGGAGAAAAATCAACCATCGGACAAGTCCAGAGCAAACGGCCCCCTGCAATCCTTCGGAACACTACCAAGTATCAGAGGATACGAGGTCATCTATCAAGATCAGCACCTTCCTGCGTGATAATCGAGATGACCCAGCAGCGCGCGTAAGCCAACCTACTCAACGAATAGACATCTATTAACCGATTTATACAGGACTTTCTACCTATTCTCCAAGACCATATCCTGGGCCGTATCCTTAACCGGTCATACCACGATGACGACGTCCCGTTTACAGACCAGGAACGTTCCTTGGTCCACTTCCGAAATCACATGATGTTCGAGCACAAGGTCCTTCAGGTGAACTACACGACATACGACATGCGCCGCGAGCAGGACTCCTTGAATCCGTCGCGACAAGCCAATATTGTGCTTCTTGCACCTGAAAATGATCCGCACCCTTACTGGTATGCCCGCATCATTGGTATCTACCACGCAATTGTTAGCCATCCACGGCTTTCAGAGCCCAAGAAGATGGACT
>Ga0247741_1001304_pt1 | contig 13888 bp, 18 predicted proteins | sample UWRJL213509R2_FD_180945 | JGI IMG/M metagenome (GOLD analysis project Ga0247741, IMG submission 180945) | Plant litter microbial communities from Arlington Agricultural Research Station in Wisconsin, United States - UWRJ-L213-509R-2 | ecosystem: Environmental > Terrestrial > Plant litter >... | reverse complement strand
TATATAGAATGTGGTATGGGTGGGTGGGTGAAAAATTTACGCGTACTCCGCGAGAGATAAAACGAGCTAGGAAAACCACCCCTCAAGTCGAGGTGGTGGTGGTATAATGAAGTAGGTAGTAAACGGGTCTGGTCACGCATGTGTCAACTCCTTCCCACGAGAAAACGTACCCGTTGGCTGCGCCTCCGGGTACTTCACTCATAATTTATCCCGATACTAACATTACTTGCTGGGTCATTAATCCAGAAAAATAGAAAGAAATTTTAAACCACGCGACATCGAAGAGTTGCGCATACGTTTCAGTCCGGCGCTTAGTCGTGATTATGGGCGTCTAATTGGGTGTACCATCATGTTACGTCAATAGTCAACCGATAACTACACATCTTCCACTCTTCTGCATGTCAAAGCTAGTAAACACTCGTTAGTTCTACCAACCATTCCGGTCGCCCCTTCTACAATGGTATTCCCATTATGCTGTCAGGTCTCCCCAGTCATTATCACAATTAACCAGTATGAAGGTCGATGTTGTGGGAAGATACACTGTCGCATTAGCTATTGATACTGCGTCTAAGAGGAACAACAAGTCAGAGATCGCGGCAATAAGTAACTTTGGAACTCCAATCACCTTTACCACATAACTGACGGTGCATGCAGGATTTGCTGCAGAGAACCATCCGCACAACAGACTTGGCTCGATCACTGTTCTCAGGTAGTAGGGGTATTACTCGAGTAGGCGTTAAGTGTCCCTGCAATCATTCTATGCCAGCCAACTCTTCCGTATAACGCACCCATTTCTTTTAACATAGAGGTGAAAAGAAGAGGTAAGATTAAAGGATCCTACTCTGGCCCTGGACTCTTCACCCAGCTTCACCGCAACTATTGTTGGCCGCACAGAAAGGTGTTGAACTACTGATGTGTCCATTCTTTTTCCTCCGTCTATTCACGATGGACTCTCAGTGCTCTCTCTTGCGAAGACGCCGGCGTTCCTGCCACTCTTCAACCAAAATGCCCATGTTAATGATGTCGCTCCACTCCCCATCAACCCACATGGCATTTCTCTTGCGTCCTTCGATCACAAAACCGCTATCATAAGGTCAGCTCATTGCTCAATAGTTGGCCTATCCTGTGGACTCACCTCTTGCTGTAGACAGCTGCCGCTCTCTCATTTCCTTGGTAGACCTCAAGAGAGATCCGGTGCATATTCAGATGCAGAAATGCGTGGTCTATCATGAACTCCGTGACATCCTTGCCTATCCCCTTATTCCAAAACTCTGGTCGAAGGACCAACGAAAAACTGGTGTGCCGATGCCCCTGTTCGCGATGCGCCAAGAACGCCGTGAATCCCACAAATTCTGGGGCTTTCTTGGTGTCTTCATTAGATTCGGAATTGCCGTAATAGCTTGGGAGGGTTTCGATTATGCAGAACATATCTGGATTTCCCTTTGTGATGAGGTCTTTGTACTCTTCCTTGAGGCTATTGCCTCTTGGGATCATAAAGCGCTCCGTGATCAGGGGCGCAACTCGTATGTCGTTGTAAAACTCCACGATGTTGTCCAGGTCCTCTGGTTCACGAAATGCGCGGAGTCGCACTCCAGATTTGAGATCGAACATCGGAAATTAGTGAAAGTGAGGCCGGAAGTTGACTGAATGCTCTGGCAAGTGCACTTATTATATCGTAGGTACCAGCAACTTCTCTCACAATGTCAAGATTTGCTTGCGGATATACCGACACTCCCGGAATTCGTTCAGAGAGTTGGGCCATGTGGTGTATGCTTCGAAGTGTGACTCCTTATTTGAACGAGATCGCGACTGCGGCTTTGCACCAGGTACTGCGCTGTCCGCTGTTCTTGATGACACAGATCGACTGGAGCTCCTTCGAAAGATGTCTCTGACGTTGGTGCATGATGGTTAGTACTCTATGAGAAGCAGGCCATGTTTTCGCTAGCAGTTTGCCGTCTATGTAAGCTTGGTTGGATATTAAACTTTAGTGCGATCGTCTTGTCTCTGCTTCCACTCATCATATAAAATTCCCATAAGCCTCACATCCCTCCATTCACCATTGCACCAATTTGATTTTCTCTCTGTGCCTTCCAGTACGAATCCGCTTTGTGCGACAGTGGAAATTTAGTTTACATCACTTTGCATAAAAAGGGAAAAGTGGCGCACCATTGCTCATACACCGCCAATGCTCGATCATTCCCTTCAAACACCCCAAGTCCGATTCGATGCATATTTAAATTTCGGAATGCATAATCGACCATAAAGTTTGTCAGCTTCTTGCCGAGTCCTTTACCCCAGAATTTCTTCTCCAAGGTTATCGAATACTGTACGTGACGCATCCCCGGCTCCCCTGATTTCCAAAACGCAGTGACGCCGACGTATTCTGGCGATTCGTCTTTATTAGACGGGATGGTCTCCACTATACAACACATCTCGGTTTCTTTCTCGTGCCCGTTCTTCATCTTTTCACGATATGCCTCTCCGCCTCGGGGAATGACGAAGCCACTGATCCATAGTGGGCCGAGTTCAGCGTCATTCCTCTGCTTCATGATGTTGTCCAAGTCCGTCGGTTGTCCGAAGGCTCGTAGGCGGATGCCTAGTTTAGGAAAGTCGAACATTTGTTAAGGGGATGACGCCGAACTCGCCGGAATGGTGGTAGAAGATGAATGGGAAGGATCGCAGTAGATGGTTGGGTCTTCTGCTGCTGCTGTGCAGCTCTGATCATCGAGAAGGGCTTATTTAAATAACTTATCTGACTCGACTATTGGGTCTTGGGTTTGGTGGTGTACCCTTACCGGCAGTTGCTAGAGGCCGGTACCACATGGTGCATATCCCAGGATCAGTGAGAAACCTTGATAGGCATAGCTCAGCATAGCTCCGATGACTATGGATGGCTTTCTATGTAACCGGACTTCACATCGAAGGAAAAGAAGCCAAATTTCATGATCGAGCTTTGAGGTCATCTGACAAATCAATTGCTACCACTTACAAAGCATCGCAGTTGTGCACAGCGCTTAGTCAGATAGGCGCCCAATGTAGCCCCTGTCAGGGAAGCTGATGTATTGAGAAGTCAGTTTGCGAACACGCACTCAGTTCACCATGCGGATTTAGTAGCAATCAGACTTGGATCAGCGGTGAACATATAATTTCTCTAGGCGGGGTTGGATTTGTGAAAGGGCTTCTGATGCCAGGCAACCATTATGTGGAGACAACGACTAGTGAATTATACAAACGATGCTGGTAAGGCTCTATTTATGGTATACAATGGAGGTCCATTTGTTATATCAGTGCAAAGCCTAAATTGAAGACAGAAATGGACAATCCACGAGGTAATTGTCAATCAGGCGTCCGCGCCCTGTTTAACCTCCACAGCCTCTCGCAAGCCGATAGGGCCTAATCCTTCCACATCCTCGCCACGAGCACCACCACTTACGGCGGCCTGTACAGCCGCTGCAATACCAGTTGGCTCTGGGTCTGGCTCAGTCCCGATCTTCGAATCCTCAGTGCGTGCACGAAGCGGCGGTTCGACAATCTCGCCGTCTATTGGTACTTTTGCTGCAGATGGGTCAGTCGCGCTAGGTGCGTCTGCATTGGCTGGAGCAGGCGGGGGAACGACCCATTCCATCTCGATCTCGACATCGATGATGTCACTACCAATCCCCAGAGGGAAATCAATATCTTTCCGCATCAGTGTAACTGTTGACTTCAACGTCGTAGGACCCGTTGGAGATGTAGCAGAGAAAGCCGATGTTGGTGGCGGCTGAGGCATGTGGAACGTCGGGATGAACCATAACCAACCCATGAATACCTGGCCCATGTATAGCTTGACTCTGATTTCTCGTCCAGCGTCCAGTATGACGCCTTGGTCCAGGCCAGCCCCAGACGCCTTGAGCCCTGCTGTGGTGACATCGTACATGGAATTTGCCTCTGACCGCGAGACACCCGCAGCAGTGGCGTTGTTGTCGATTGCTTCAAGGGTTTTCTCGAGGTTAGGTTGGTCGTCGTTTTCGTTTTTACTGAGATCGTGCTTCAATCCTTCCCAACGTTTATCGGAGAGGGGTTTAAGCGTGTATACGTGAGTTTTTCCTTCCTGAAAAATTTTCAATAGACTAGCAATAGGATGAATTGGAATTTACCCACTTTATCATCAACGACAGTTGTGTCGCCTGCACCACCTGTAGCGCCCATCCTGGCAAAGCTACGCACCATCTTCCCTTTGTCCCACTTTCCGCTCGTGAAGATTTCCCCGAGCACCTCGTCCTCCGTCGACTCGCCGTGACATAAATGTTCCGATCCATGTCGTCGCTTGCCCATCTGGCCATCTGGATCACGAGTGTACACCTCCCAGCTTTCCAGAAGATTGACGAGCCTGTCGTCATATCGCGCAAGGGAAGCCCAAACAACACTCGACGACGACTTTTCCTTGGACGATGATCCACTAGTAGGCCCTTTTGCCATGCTTGTACGCTCGATGACTTTGTTGGCGATCTTAACAACGTTCAGTTTCATGCTGGGTGTCTCGCGCATACGGAGTTTCAACTGCGTCAGCCGGACTTTGGGGCGCGGATCGTCGCATTTCTGGAGTGGTGGGGAGACCTTGGGATCGTCGACCCTTGAGATTGGGGGATTCACGGCCCATAGATGTTTGGGCGCGTCATGCGCAAGGAGAAGAGCCCAGTAGTAGAGGAATCGTCGTTGGCTTGGGATGCTCACTCCCTGCTTTAATTTGACTTCCTTTCCGTTTGCAGCGTCCTTTTCTGAAGGTGGCTTCATGCGCCGGGAGGTGTGCAGGTCCAGTACACCCTTAAGAGCATCCGTGAAGGATTTCTCTGTGTTTGTGGGTGATGTCATAGGTGAGCCACCTTTCTCGATGTCTAATATGCCTTCAATGTCCGACAATGCTGCATTTTCTTTAACAGGAGGCAGGGGTGGCTGCGTCGGCACAACGGTCGGAGCGGATGGTGAAGATGGTGACTGTTCGTCATCAGGAGGGAGAGTCTCGATCGTAGTCTCGATGCGTTTCTTTGCCCATTCCTTCTTGGAGAAACTGCGCTGGAGTCGTGGAGGTACGACACTGTCCCCGATCGAAAGCAAATATGTGCAGGCCATTGTACCAGAGCGGCCTTTTCCAGCTGTGAAGAGGGTGAGCCTTTCGTAGGATAGCAAATGTTTTGGGACCCACCTTTGCAGTGTAGGACGGCTACGCGTTCTGGTGAGCCATTGAGCCAGGCATGCATTTCACGCGCGACCAAAGGCATGATTGAGAGTGCTGGAGCACTACACGAGGATCAATAGCCATCCAATCTTTTAGAAACTTCCTTACTGGTGATCTGGAAACGGATACCGGCTTACTCTCCCTCCAAACGCACTTGCATCGTAGGAGTTTTCCTTGATAGGGCAGAAATTGAAGACCCAGTAATTCTTTCCGTGTCTATGCTCAAGAAAACGGATGGCGTCCTCTTTTCTGTTTCGATAGAGGCCCTCCACGCCTGATGCTGGATACCCCATGATGATGACTTGGTCGGTCACATATACTAGATCTGTCCAAGCCGTAACGGTGAGCATTGAGATTAGACAGAGAATAGTCGCTAACCTAGCTCAAGATCGAGGTCATCATCCCTGAAGCGGGCTTTATTTCCAGAAACAAGTCGTCGAATGTAGTCCGTCATTGTGGATATGGATAAAGAGTAAGTAGTGCTCAGCGGGCTGAAGCCACACAGTGTAATGATGTCATTCTTGTTTGGTATTAATGCTGTTATATATAAATTTATAAAGTAATTATAACATCTCTGTTAGTATATCGGTTAGTACACGCGCCTGTCATTACTACTCAAAACGCGCGAAAGCTGGGTTCGACTCCCAGACAGAGAGTATCATTTTTGGTACTTTTTCGCTGGCTGATGGTGTATCAGCCTCCAGTAAATGTGTTTGTAATGATTAAATGAGACATCCGATGACTATCCAAGCGCGCGACTGATGATTAAGATTTGCTATATGCCTCAAATGGCGCGGATATTGTCCTCTATAACACTTGGTTTCAAGGTTTCTTCCTCTTACAATGCCAGTGTCATTTCTTGACGATGAACACGAAGAATATCCGTAGTATCTGATTTAAGGTCAAGATCTGAATTGTTGAAGAAAATGATAGATATTTTGGGAATAGGTAAAATTTTGACTAGCTTTGACGTGCAGAAAAGTGAAGATGTGTAGTTATCGGTTGACCTATCGACGTAGCAGGGTACACCAAATTAGACGCCCGTAATAACAATTAAGCGCGCGACTAAGATGTATCGGCAGCTTTCAATGCGCTCGAATTTATATTTCATTCTATCCAGTAGATAGTCTCGTACCTCAGGCCAGCAGCGGTCGCAAGTTCTTCCTCTAATACTACACGGTGTTGCTATCGGGATTGTATTGAAATCCCAGAACCAAAATATGCCACGGTTAGTCGTTATCCGTGAACTCCGGTCCTTGTATTAATAGTTTAATGTCAAGAAGATTGAGAAGAAGAAGAAATGATTGGCATCCGCATGTACCGCATGCTGCAGTGACTTATAGTCCACGGTGTGGGGCCCCACTGACAAACCTAGTCATCAACGCAGTGCGGGAGTCTTGATAATGAAATCTTTCTAGTTTCCAGAGGTACGCAGCTATATCTGAAATCAAACCTGCCTTCCCCTTCCATCTTCTACTGTGAGTCTGTGACTATAGTATCACCCAGGATTATTCCGTTTGGAAAATGTTCGATTTTCCAGAACTTGGCATCCGTCTACGAGCCTTCGGACAACCGACAGACGTGGACAACCTCATGAAGCAGGGGAATGACGCTGAAATCGCCCCTCTGCTGACCTCCCGCTTCATCGTTCCCCGAGGCGACGAAGCTTACCGTGAAATGCTCAAGAACGATTACGAGAAGAAAAACGAGATGTGCTGTGTAGTGGAGACCATCCCATCTTCCAAGGACGAATCGCCAGAATACGTCGGGACGACGGCATTGTGGCAATCAGGGGAGCCGGGGATGCGTCACGTACGATTTTCAATAGTCCTGGAGAAGAAGTTCTGGGGTAAAGGACTCGGAAAAAAGCTGACGAATTTTATGGTCGACCATGCATTCCGACACCTGAATATGCACCGGATCGGACTTGGGGTGTTTGAAGGGAACGAGCGAGCATTAGCTGTTTATAAGCAATGGTGTGCCACTTTTGCTTTTGACCCAAAGCTATGTAAACTAAATTTCGACTCTCGCACAAAGTGGATTTGTGCTGGAAGGTACAGAAAGAAAGTCGAATTGGTACAACGGTGAATGGAGAGATCAGAGGCTTATGGGAATTTTATACGACGAGTGGAAGCAGAGACAGGACGATCGCTCTGCAGTACCAGCTCTTGATGTCTAACCTGAAGTTAGACATCAAGCGCACACAGAAGACAAGCCGAAGCAGCGACTGGCAAATAAAATATGGCTCCCTTCTCAGACGATGCCAACCATATGTCTAAGACGACTTCGGAGGAGCTTCAATCAAGTTGTGTCATCACGAGCAACGGATGGTGCAGGACATGGTGCTGCAATGCGCAGTCTCATTCAAATACCGAATATAACCACAAAAAATACGCCCCATTGTCATGAACCAATCTCTGAAAAACAGATTCCGAGAGAAACAGAATGTCTGCAAGCTATTCATGAGAAGCAAGAGCAATTGCTGATACTTCCCACATAATAAATTATAAGTACTTCAATCAGCTTTCACCTCAATGCCATTTTCCAGCTGAGTTCGAGTTCGGGTTCTCCCAGCCGGTTCGCGAACCCATCGACCAGTTTCTTGCGCAATTGCCGTGGATTTAGGTAGACGGCTCCACGTCCGCCTGGTGAGATAGTACTTCTGACATTTGTCATCATATGCCAAATACTAAAATCAAATCCAGTGATTTATTTCTTTGGATCTAAATCATCATCATGTTCATTCTTCCCAATAGTGGTCTACGTCTGCGAGCCTTCCGATCCGACACTGATACGAACAACGTTCTACTACTCAACAATGACTTGGAGGTCTCCTCGATGATGAATATGCGATTACCACGCCCAATGGGAAAGGATGACGATTTGAAGAACGTGGAGGATCACACAGAGATTTTCTGCATCGTGGAGACAATACCCTCAATTGACACAGGGCCTTCCGAAGCCAATTTTGTGGGGATAACTGGTCTCTGGAAAGGGAAGAATCCAGCATCAAGACATGTAATGTTTGGTATTGGACTCATGAAGAAGTATTGGAACAAGGGCTATGGTAGCGAGATAACAGAGTTTATCGTCGACTATGCATTTAGACACCTCAATATGCATCGCATATCTTTGGGAGTTGTCGCGGTAAATGCTAGGGCGATAGCAGTATATAAGAAGTGGTGAGTTTTCCCGGTCTAACTCTGAGACAGGGTTACCAGGTTCAATGTTTTCCACGGCATAGCGGATTTGTTCAAGAGGTGGTGGAACGCAAGGCTCGTTGGCTCGACGGTGGCTGGGCAGATATGATTCTGATGGGCATCCTGGCGGAGGAGTGGAAAGAGAGGCAGAATGGACAAATTATGGGTTTGATACCTGACTAATGCCTTGTCTTCCTAGATGAGGGTACCGGCACTTATGCTGAATCAACTTGAAAGCCGGCCTACTGGTCAGAACAAGATTAATCTATGAATGTCGATGAAGAGAATTGAATCATTTTATTGAGGAGATTTATTGTGGTTGCTTCCACGCCGTTTCGTACCTCTAATACTTAGTAACTTAGTGGTAGACGGCTTTCGAGTCCAGACTCCAAAGCCGTTAATTAGAGCGCGACGCGGGCACGTGATGAGCGCGTCGCAGGTTTGAAACATTGTTTGCCTGTGCTTGACTCAGTCCAAATTTATCATTGCGGCGCGACATCTGCAGTGCCGTGTCCTTGTTCTTCCTCCTTCGACCAGCGCACCCAGCGTAGCTTTCGCGAAACCCCCCATTCCATCCGAGACACCTAAATCTACACATAGTCCGACACTCTTCATTAAGGAAGAGCAAAAATGTCTTCCATTCCTGTAAGTTCACAGCTGCATGACATAGCGAGCATGTTCAGCAACCCAACTAATGCGTACAATCTTATAGACGAGGAAGACAACTCGGGTCGTTCGGTCGAACAAGGATAACGAAAATGCCAATGCACGCCCGCGACTGACAGCGCGCGTCAAGTCGGCGGTCGGCGGTGCCACAGTTGGCCCGTCTGCAGCCTCCCGTGCCACAGCCTCCACACTGGCTTCGAAAGCGAAGACACTGACTGTGGATGCTATCAAGGAAGCTACAGGAGCTAAGAGGAAGAGGGAAGTGCTGGTTGAGGTAACTGGGCAGGTGGCGAATAACAACAAGCAGAAGAATGAGGGCAAGGGAGAGAAGGATGGTGCTGTCACGAAGATGAAACCGACGACGAAGCCTCCAAATAAGACAGGAAGGATCCCGATCCCCAAACGCGTGGCACGAGCACCTAGCGAGGGCACTACTACTTCGAAGACGGACTCTGAGACCACAGTGGACAGTAAATCCACCTCAATGGAAGTGGACCGGCCTTTGCGACGAGTCACAGAGGACACTAAAGATGAAGAGGAGTATAGCCGCGTATTCAAGAAACGTCATACTGAGGAGCAACTCGTGGTCCCTGCTGAAGTCCAAGATGAATCTCAAGTTGAGGCAGACAAGGTCGCGGCCGAACTTGTGGTTGCTGAGGCATCTACTGCCATCCAGCAATGGGACGATCTAGACGCGGAGGATTGGGATGATCCGGTAATGATCAGCGAATATGTCGTCGACGTTTGCGTCTACTTGAAGGAAATTGAGGTATGTCAAGTCTTCCCCAGTGTCGTTTCCTTACTCATTTTTCGCACAGGTCGATACTCTTCCCAACCCCGATTACATGAACGACCAACCCGAAATCACCTGGGAACACAGAGGCGTACTCGTAGACTGGCTTCTTCAAGTGCACGCCAAATTCGATCTTCTTCAGGAGTCTCTATTTTTGACCGTCAACGTCCTCGACCGCTTCCTGGGCATGCGCACGATTTCTCTCTCAAAGCTGCAACTCGTGGGCCTGGCCTGCTTCTTTATTGCCACCAAGTTCGAGGAGACCTACGCACCGTCAGTCAAGGAGATTGCATACCTCGCCGATGATCAATACACCGTGGAGGAGATTCTCAAATCGGAAAGATATATTTTGCGGACCATCGAATGGGACTTGCGTGCCCCAGGACCAATGGGATGGCTGAGACGCGGTAGTAAGGCTGATGACTGCGAGGTTCATGCTCGGTCGATCGCAAAGTACTTGATCGAGATTTCCCTTGTGGAAAGAAAGCTGATTGGAACTGTGCCTTCACTCGTCTCTGCCGCTGCACTTTGGCTTGCGAGATTGACACTAGGGCGAGAGGACTGGGTCAGTCATTCATTTTGATACCTGAAATATTTTGAACAAAATCACTCACCTTCCTTCAGACTGCGAACCTCGAGCACTATACCACCTACTCAGAGAAGGAGCTCATATCGACGGCGAATATCATGCTGGAGTACGTCATCACTGACCCGGCTCCGCATGAGTCGCTCTACAAGAAGTATGAACGCAGACGCAACCTCAGAGTGAGTGTCAGTTGTCTACCAGTTGACGATTGCTGATGGATATGTGATATCAGTGCAGCGCCTTCATGCGTCAATGGAGTCTGGAACGCTGGCCTGAAAATGGATATGTCAGTCTGGGAAAAGACTTGGTCCATCTCAAGGAAGAGATCAGGCAGCACCGGCTCCTTGTAGAAGCCGCCGAGGCTGCTGCTTCCCAAGTTCAAGGTGCTGATGAGGACGACGAATCGTAGTCTGTGGTCACGCTGTTTGGGAACTTCATTTCTTCGACATGTACGATCTGTTCCATTCTGTTCCAAGATCCACGATTCCACATCATCGACCCTTTCTGACTGACTGATTATCATTTCTTTCATTCTTGAATACCTTGTTTTGTATATTTGAGTGTAATAACTGTATAAAACGAGCTTCTTACTCACTCGTGTCTCGACGCCACTTTCTAAAGCATCAGTTAACGCGATAGTAGATGGGTTTGCGGTACCACACATGTCGGACCCGGAAAAGATTGCCTGATTGGTACGATCCCCCCTATTATTTGCTTATCGCAGTTGCTAAAGGCATCGCACAAAGTCACAACATGTTTCAAGGTAGGGCTTCAGTTAGTTGGTGACCAAAAATTGCTCTATGTTGTGGGCGGGAGTAAGATGAACAAACGTTGCTGAACAATGTTGAATGCAAATGACTCGAGTATTTGTCGGCGCATGACATAAACGGCTCTCACTTTTCCCTCTACCTCTAACATCACTATGGTCAAAGGGAATCCCAAGTCGTCTGCATCGTCGGCAACAAGGAAGAAATATGCGAAGAAGCACGCACCAGTGGACGAGCCCCCCCAGGAGCCAGGGTCCAAAAAGCCCAAGGGGAAGGGCAAGAAGGAGCTGCGAGTGAAGATGTTCATACCCCCGGTGAAGCCATTGCCAGTTCAGCCGGATCCTTTAGAAACGACAGGGCTTGCACACAGTCTACCTGCCGACTTACTAGTTGTTCTTAGAAATATCAGCAAGAAGGCTCAGGTGACGAAGATTAGGGCGTTGGAGGAGCTACAGGTTGGCTGGGTAGATAAATGCGTCAAGGATGGTGAAGAAAGTGACTTGGTGTATTCCCTGGTCGAGATGCTGCCTGTGTGGGTGAGTCCCTGTCATTTCTGGCGGAAGTCTATGTTTCTGAGCGATTGGTAGCTTCATCATATTTCGTCCCTGTTTGTCAACCCTTCACGGCGCGTGCGACTCATCGCCGTTACATTGCATGCATCCTTCCTACAAATCCCCAACGTGAAGGAACAGATCATCCTCTTCCTTCGAGAAACGGGTTCTGCCTCGCAAATTGAGAGCATTTTAGGCACCTGGTGTCTTGCTGCACACGATGTGGATCGCCAGGTCGCTGCCATTGCGTCAAAGATATGGAATGAGACTATCACGTTGGATGAAACTATCAACACCTCTCTCGAGTCCTTTGTGCAACGAGCTATACTCGATCCCAGTGGCGTATTCACGTACCTTAACCCAATGCCGCCTCCTGCTCCTCTTCCGCCTGTGAAGCGAGTGGGAGGAAAGGTTACCGCGGCTTCTACCCCTGGAGGAGATCAGACACCCCGTTCAAAGGTGGACGAGCAGGAGGAGAATGAACAGGATTGCAGGGCAAGGTTCAGGATAGCTGCTCTAGGGGCATCTCGTTGGATACTCGGTACGTTTGCCTCGCCTATTTTGATTTGATTTAGCTCATTCGATCACTCCCAGAGTCTACAGCTACTATTTCAGAGGAGTTTTATTCTAATCCTGCGCTATGGTCTGCCCTCCAATCGGCTGAAACCTGTCCTTGGGCTGATTTGGAGAGCTTTGGCTACGGCCAACCAAACGTCCGAAAAGCAGCTTGGTCGCTCGTTCAGACAATTGTTCTCAAATACAAAGGTGGGATTCTTGTTCGTTGGACGACGAAGTAACTAAAAGACCATCTATAGATTTGTCACAACCTATTCTAGCAAGTTTAGCGACGGCCATCCTCCGATCAGCCTGGGTTGAGCAAGACACGATGGTGCAAGCAGTTATGTGGCAGCCTCTACTTACCTTTCTCAAACGTCAGTATGCTCTATTCCCACTCTAGATGTGTTTTGACTTGGGTTAACAGAATTTCCACAGTCGTGGTCATTGGTTCAAAACAATGACGAAGGGGATAGCGACGTAGAAGAGTCTCAGCCACCTTCCACGCCGCCAGTCGTTTATCAGGAATTTCTCCAGTTCTTGCAGCTTGGATGCTCGGGATCGCCGATGCAGGGATATCCAACTGTAGTCTTGATAGTATCAACCATTCCACCCACCGTGAGGCCTTCCTTCGTTGCCCGATGACGATTTCTCATCTCCATGATAGATTCTCACCTCGTCTCAAGAATCACCTGAGTCATCACTGGCACAGTTCTTCATATCTTTCTGGGCAGCCATTGACGGGCGATCTTTAAGCTCGCTTCATCGAGTGGCTTCATCAGCGGCTTTTCTATCGTCCCTCCTCGAATGCACGGTCTTTCTCATCAAGCGAATTCGAAATGATGGTGCTCGCAACGGAGAAGCTGCTTCAACGGCTGCCTGTGGATTGGCACAGAGGCTTGTAAAAGAGCAACTCGCACGCGTTTGGGATGAACTGTCTTCCACCAAACTTAAGGTTGAGCACCGAGCTGCTGCTCGACTACTTGGTCGGACTCTCGAGTCTCTTACCGAAGTCGATCCACCTCTCTGTGATGTCGTCTGGCTGACGCTCACGAAAGCAGTTCTAGAATCGAGTTCCAAGGAAGAAAATGCAGCCCTGGTTTCTGCGGTGTTGAAAGTCCTTTTCGATCGGTTCAAGGATGGGAGTGTACTGAAGGAGAAGACGGAGGCATTGTTGACGGAGGTGTTGATCTCTAATGTCGATAGGTGCCAGAAGGCTCTGGAGCACAAAAGCAGTGAAGTTGGCCTGAATTTTACATTGTTGGCTGAAATGATGAAGCAGTTCAGGGAGGGACTATTCTTCCATGCAGAATTCTCTGCTGTAAGTTCTACTTTTGATTTAGACGTTTCCTAGATCTCACCAGCTCTCGCAGAAAGTGGATGATCTGTTTTATCGGCATTCGTTCCGCATACTATCTTTATCGCCCCCTCTCCTTCTCTCCTATCTCAACCACAGGACAGATAATTCCAAGTGTTTGGCGGTATGGCATTCCCTCCTATCGGAGATAGCGAGTACACCGCGTTCGGATAGGTTGCTGGAATCCAAGGCAACGGG
>Ga0247741_1001303_pt1 | contig 13893 bp, 12 predicted proteins | sample UWRJL213509R2_FD_180945 | JGI IMG/M metagenome (GOLD analysis project Ga0247741, IMG submission 180945) | Plant litter microbial communities from Arlington Agricultural Research Station in Wisconsin, United States - UWRJ-L213-509R-2 | ecosystem: Environmental > Terrestrial > Plant litter >... | reverse complement strand
ACCCCCGCCTATCGGCAATACGCACCGAGCTCCGGACTTTCCCAATGCGGACTAGATAGCTACGTCATTCCCCTGTAAGTCATGTGCTGGCCAAACAAAACCGATCCGCTGTAATAGCACCCAATAGCCACAGATTTCTTGCAGAGCACGGCTACAGCTCTGGTTGAGTGAATAGATACAGTAAGTACTTGGCATCCGAGACACCAACGCGCGCTGACAGTGAGTCAACCGATTCATTCTGATCCCACCGCCACCAACCTTGTTGGACGCGTATTTGCGGAAAGGTGAGTCAAATAAAAATTCCTCGGATGCGACTCCTATGAAGTTTGTAGTTTCGTATAGCGATCAACGAAGCTATTGACTTGCCAGCATTTACCACAGCCTACGAAGAATGGCGACATGGTGTTGTACACAGCCTATATAGCTGGGCAGACTGAAGCTTTCCTTCCCAGACATTCCCTCTCCCACAATGAGCTTGACTCATGTTGAAGCGGCTTTGAGTAACGCGCAGGATATCAGCGATGTCGACATTGGTATACAAATAGAGTTGGAGACCGAAGACCAATCTCCCGACGAGTGGCAAAACATCGCCGTCGGCAATGCCTTCAGCGACCTCTCTGAGGAAGAGTTGGAAAAGGCAGCGTCCGATGCTTCCGTCGAGGTATCAGAAGGGACCGACCGAACCTATCGCCGGTATGTGATATCGTTAATAGGCGACTAAATTCACCTACGCCTGGCAGGCTCATGCGTCAATTTGATTTGTGGATCTTCAAGAACATGAAACAACACATTCCGCACAAAACATCTATCTTTGATGGTGACCTCCCCAAAGCCACACCGTTGCTAATCATAGCTTGGATCATGAAAATGTGAGTTTTGGAAGACCTACGCTCACTTATGGCATGGCTAATACTCAACTGTAGTTGTGATATTCAGAACATCGACGGAACTCCGAGAGATGCTCAAGACCAGGTATCTGGTTACTCTCACGCCATGAAGATGAAGGCGTCGTTGTCTTATGGCTTCGGTCGTCACTATAGTCGTTCAAATATACCTTGGCACTTTAACTCTGTCACCAATACATGGGAAGGAAATCCATCTATATCGACCCAGGTGACGCGTTATATGCTTTCCCTCAAGAAGCGAAAGGTCAAAAAATTTTCTTGCTTTGTCTTTGCAAGGTTTTACTGACTGTTTGACCTCGTTCAGTTCCTTTCTGGTGACACCTACACCATGAGTTCGGCAGCCATCACATCATACGAACTGCGCAAATTGCACGAGTTCAACTTCGACAAAGGCCGATGTGACTTGAACAGGTCTACGGTTGGCCCTGTGTCGCCCAAGGATGGCGCATGGGGTAACGCACGCCGGAGGCTTCTGGTCCTTGCAGTTGCGAAGCTCGCTTTCGCCTGCCTCCTTCGCATCAACGAAGTTCTCACCCTTCGATTCGAAGATATAAGAATTTTTGATGATAATCACATCCAAATAAACCTAGCTCAAAGAAAAACGCACCAATATGGAGGTAAGTCCCACTGTCCACAGCTATATGTAAGTCAAGATCTGACATGTGTTTTGTTAGGCTGCAAACCATTTGATTTGTGGATGCTTCCGGAGGAAGAGCAGGCGCTTTGCCCTCTTCGAGCTCTTGCTGCTTGGATTGACGCTTCTGATCTCAAGGCATCGACTGGTTATATTTTTCGAGCACCGACTGCTGCAGGACTGGCCCCACCGCATGCGAAAGCCGGGCATATGGTGAGTGAGAGCTCCATGCGCCGTTGCACTACTTACTGAATGGCAATTATAGAAAGCCGAGTCCTACATAAAGCTTTTCCGTCACAACCTTATCGACATCGGTATCTCTCCAATGATGTATGCAGGTCATAGCTTTCGGCGCGGAGGTGCACAGTGGCTGGTGAACGAAAAGCGTTGGCCAATTCTCAAGGTCTGTGACTGGGGAGGTTGGTCTAAGGACTTTAATCATTCCAGCATTATCAAATACCTTATTTCTTTAAATGATGACCCAACCGACCCTCGTTCACATTATTTTGACCCCACTCCAAAGCCACAGCCTCCTTGTTGGACTTGTGGTCGCACATGCTCTTGCGGTAGATGATATAGGGATAAAATATTGTCTTGATGCCCTTTAGCGAAATATGAATTGATGATGAATGGAGTGTAAGGTACCCACCTGCCTACGCACGGATTTCGACTCAAACATGAACGAACGCGATCTCACTTAGCGCCCAGCACCCAATTTGGAAATACGCATCAACATCACGCACGGATTCGCCGACGACCCAACAACCACGGCCCAGACCCTCTCGATCGACTGATTTTTCATTCCTATCTATCTTTTCTCCTTATTTATGACGCGATCTACGTTGGTTTCCAGGTTGTTATATTTTTATTTAGATTTTCTATGATCTTTCTACTCATTTCATCACATGGACTCTATTTCTACTATATCTCTTCCATTCACTTCCTCACCCCGTTTCACCACCTGTTTTCGGACGCTTACGGCAGACAACCGCTGCTGTACTCGCGCCGCCCTTCGCACCAACTTTCGTACGAGAGGACCTTCAGTCAATCCTCAATACATTATTGAATCTCGGTATATACAGTACATACTGTACTAGGGACGCTGCTGTGTTCAGGTCTTGGAGCATATATGGCTCCTGTTCGGAATCAGAATTCGGAATCTCTGGGAATTTTCTCTTCGGGAAAGGCAGCGATATATTGCACGACCTTTCCAATCTTCGAGAACTGTGAACGTTGATCAGAGCATTGATAGAGGTGATGGGAACGAGGGTGAGAGTACGAAGATCAGGCGTGCAGGATGTGGGATGTGATAGTTGAAATTCATACCCACCTCGACTTGAGGTATGTTTGACTGTATCCTGTTTTCATAGCGTCCAGCTCTAAACCAGTACAGACAGGCGCACAACCACCTTCCTTTGAGGGACATCATTGCAACGACCAACACTCGTGGTCCTCCTTGGCTTTTCTGACCACGGGTTGCAGGCTGAACACCTTCGAAAGTACCCTCTACCCGGCGCAGAAGTGCGTTCCTAGATTCTGCTCGTTTCTTTACCATATTCCCTCACACCTACAGACCAAGTGCACTCTTCGTAGAATATCATTTCTTCCACATATGGGAAGCTTTCAGGTGGAGGTGGTGTATTCTACGAATGTTGTGGCTGATATTTCTGTAGCCCGTATTCATTACATGGCAGTGCATTTTATACTGCCCATCGTCAACTACTGTATGAATACGACGAAGCCAAAAAACCTAGAAGCGACATTTGCCACACTAGATGAATGCACAGCTATGATCCAAATGTCCATGTAGTATCTATCGATCTTTTGACTCAGTCCAACCAGATCCGACCCCCAAACCAAATCGTAGTGACGTCTTACGGACAAGCTAACAACTGTGAGCCTACAGTTAACTTAAGTCAAGTGTCAGAAGCTCTATAAAGCCAGATTTCATTCAATAAATTGAGTGCGACCTGGTGCGACCACTATTTTTTAATGAGTGTAACAACTGGGCGATATAAGAAATATTGCGTCGGTATGGTATGGTATTTTCTATGCTTCTAACGGTTGCCGAACTTCTAACAACTTTAGGTACCTCTTTGCGATGGCCCGAGGTGTGGTCAACAATCGAGTCTCTCCCCCTTTCCTGTATGAGAACAATTCCGCAAATTTCTCTCCAGGATAGTCTTGATATGCCCTTCGAACATATTCCTTGTCGGTCAGCCTCTTCTTGTTACGCAGAGAGGCTACAATTTTGTAGGACGCGGTCATCTTATTGTCACCTTGCCATGTGTTCATGAATGCTTCTTTACCCTTACTCGCGTATTCTTCCATGAGGATCTGCAACATAGTTATCAGTGAAAAAGGCACAGAAGTCTAAGAATAATCAAATATTACTTCATATGTGTCCCAGTAGTATCGGTGCGGTGCCCAAACCTCTCGATTCTTAAAGTTCGCATAGAATTTTTTCCAATGTTTGACGGCGATGGGAATACCGCGAACCATCAGTGGAGATAAGCCCTTCCAGGAGGGGGAAGTGTCATCCCAGATTGAATACAGTCTCTCCGGCGACGAGAGAAACCCGGTAAGAGATGGGTACTCGCTAAAGTCCTTGTCGCTGTATTTGATATTTCCAGAGCCAATTTCAACGGTATATGTGTCCAAGGGAATGTCAGCTTGACGTTCCACAAATGTGATGGGCACCGCAGCCATTGATGGGCCAGATTCGGGGGTAGTGTACAATGTGCCATGGTTGGCGTCATGGCATATTTGATGCATTGTTACCCCGTGTTCTGTGTCCCAGCACGGATCGGACGACATTGAAGGTTCGGACCGAGTAGTTGATGACCCACTACCATATTTTGCGTTGAATCTTAAGGCCTATACATATGACAGTAAGACATGGGATATAACAAAATTCATCACAACTGACCCATTCATGAAGCGATGTTTTGTGGCTCGCCAGTGTTAACGGTCTCGTCGGTGCTTGTGTGGGGTTGACTACTGGCGGCACGATCTCTTGTAACCACCCTGCTTCAAGCTCCTGGACCCGTCTTTCAACCGCCGAGATCTTTTTCGGGGGCTTCCCAGGACTGCGCTGTCCTTTGTGTGAACGGCGACATGATACTGTATCCTCTCTGAGAATTGTGTATCAACAAAGGTATACGAGGTAGAGATATTAAAAATGCTTACCGTGCTAGCGTCATGGTGTTAACACGAGCAGCCTTCATTGAGGTACCTTGAGGACATATCCTGAACGAGTTGAGGATGCTCGGAGGCTCAGAGCCGTTCTGCATTTTAAGGAACTGATGAACGGTCAGAGAAAGTGAGACACAGGTGCGTTATTGCCTTGGGCGTATAAAGAGGCGTAAGCTCTTCAATGAACCTCTGCAGCCTAAAGAGTCGTTGGTATAATCAGAAAGTGGGGACGCGAATGCGAGTTTCAGTAAAATTTTGTTCCCATTTGGTCGCATGCGTCAACACGCCACACGTTCCATCTCTTGTCAGAGTAAGCTCCTGCCCTTACCGTATGAGAGCAGGCAAATGATGATACCTCATATGGGCCTCAATAAAACAGACCGAACGGTTGCCTCCAAATAAGTGAAGACTTCTGGAAAAGAGGGAGATTAGATTGTTTCATACATTTTACCCAATAAGGATGTTATTTAAGCTTAGACGTACTGGACAGACAGTTTGTCATCGGTTCCGGAATGTTCCGCAGGAGCTCAATGGCGTGAAGCGAAAATGGCGAAAAGAGTATTTTGCCACCGCAACATAGCTGTTCCTATTTTGTTGATGGAAAGCGTGAGGGCTATAAACGGAAATAGCAAGGATTGTATTGGCCGCCGTGAAGATTGTACTAGAGTGCATTGTGATGTGACCACATAAGCTGGACAGAAGTGAAAGCAGCCACGGCAGGCCGAGCAGATAGTTTCACGGAAGAGGAGACCTATATTCTACGAAGAGTGCACTTGGTCTGTAGGTGTGAGGGAATATGGTAAAGAAACGAGCAGAATCTAGGAACGCACTTCTGCGCCGGGTAGAGGGTACTTTCGAAGGTGTTCAGCCTGCAACCCGTGGTCAGAAAAGCCAAGGAGGACCACGAGTGTTGGTCGTTGCAATGATGTCTCTCAAAGGACGGTGGTTGTGCGCCTGTCTGTACTGGTTGAGAGCTGGACGCTATGAGAACAGGATACAGTCAAACATACCTCAAGTCGAGGGTCAGTATGCCGCACTCGCCAGAGACGCAGGTAGAACACCCTGGACTTGACATTGGTAGAGGAATGCGATGCGGCCTAGATGAGTCTATCAGAACATAGATATAGATCACACGAAAGGGAAAAGGAGAGGCACATGTATATCTGGTCCAGCAGGAAACGGGCACAAGCAGGAGAGAACAGTTATGGTTGAAGATTCCGCTTTGGATGCATTGAAATTCTCCGCCAGTAACATAACAACCTAGAAAATAATTGAACAATGGTGGCATGGAGGAGGGCAAAGGTCTCAGTCACGGAAGTAATGCTGGCGGCGAGCAGGGATCCCACGCGACCTTTCCACGATGGCGGCGCTCATGGACTAGCCCCCCGCCCTCAAACGACAGAGAAAAGTAGACACACCGAAGGTACCACAGATGAATCGGACCTTCCTTTGTCTTTGTCTAACTTCGCTCCAGCATGGCTATGACGGACTCAAAATGTAAAGGCCGATTTTACTGTCCGAAGAGACATTGGCCAGGCCTACTGGAGACTCGATGTGGACGTAGAGTGAGGCTCGTTCATCGCCAAGCTCATCTTCTGGATTCGATCGTCGCTCTCGATGGCCTTGCCACGCTGCGTCAAAAGAAGATGCTTAGTCGTCCAACACGCGTCGAGTCAAGCAGTGGTGGTCGCAAGCCCGTACTCCAATCCTTTTGGCGACTTCAAGAATGTAGGACGTGCTCCACTGGTAGGTGTAAATCAGGGCTGATAGTGGACGAGTTGTTGCAGTCGGCATAATATCAAGTAAAAGTTAACCCAAGTTCAATCTTCGAAGAAAGGGTCACGTGTACAAAAGAACCTTAAGTTATGCACACAGAAACGGCCAGATTTTGGGTAAAAAATTTCACGAAACAAGACTTTGTGAGTGAACAAGGGCGCCGGTCGTTACAATTTTACCACCATTCTGAATGATTTTCTGAAGCGCATCCAATGAGGCTGTTACTTGAGCCAGCTTTATGTGTCAATTCATGGGAAATGCTACGAGTACAGAACGGATCGGACATATATATGGTTAGGCCTCCCTCCTGATTCAATGCCTATTTTTGTATGGGTCGAATCGACTCTCAAGAGGACCTGGCGGCTTTCACGGAGTCGTTTAGGCGCCAGGGCTTTACCAAGGAAGAAATGATCGGTCTAGTTGCTTGTGGACACACTCTAGGAGGAGTTCGATTCCCCGATTTCCCGCAAATTGTAGACAGTCCGGATGGAGAGCAGAAAATTGACGCCTTCGATACGAGCCCCAAGTTTGATAACGCTGTGTAAGTGGTCTCGTCTCGTCAAGGGCGTGCGCTGACGTTCTGCAGTGTCACCGAATACCTTGATGGAACGACCAAGAACCCGTTGGTTGCTCACAAAAGCCAAACGATACTATCCGACTTGCGCATTTTCAGCAGCGACAATAACGTCACAATGAAGAAGTGATGATCGTCCACTCTATTTCTTTTCACAACACCGCTGACGTAGTGTTGAACAGGATGACCATACCGGAAGCCTTTGCGAATACCTGCCGAGATTTGTTGGAACGCGTGATTAACACCGTGCCCAAGGGTGTGACGCTCTCCGAGGTCATTAAACCTTTGCCGGTCAAGGTGGATGGTGTGCAGCTATCTGTTGCTGAAGACAGTTTGAGATTCCAGGTCATGCTACGGGTCAGTACATACCCATCCAGTCCCCATTACGAGCAGAGGCTTACTGGCGTATATTTGGATTTACCGTAGCTGAGCACCCCGAACGACAAGCGTGGGGTCACTCTGCGTTGGGAGAATCGGAACGGAGGCCCATGTCCCGCCTCTGTCTGTGCTTCCCAATTCAAAAATTCGGACTCGATGAGTACCACGCTATTCAAGAGCGAAGGAATGGATCCTGTAAAGTACTGGTTCGATACTCCCGTCAACGCCACAACATCCATGTCCAAATTTTGGTTCGAAGTCGACGAACGAGATGGCTCTCAAGTTGTAGTTCACGACAACGGCGGTACGGGCTGTCAACGCTCTCGTCTCTTTTTTACGCACGTACGTTCATGTCCTCAGCTGTCCTCTTTGTCTATTCCGGCGTGAAATCAAGGATAGAGACCATGAAGTAGTGCCAAAGTGCATGGCCTCTCGCCGGACACCAGAATAAACGCTATGTCTCGGCCGCTGCGATTGTAGCATTTCCTGCATACCGAGGAGTCTCCCCGAGACCCGACCGTTGGTGGCTCTCCGTCCGTAGAACATTTTAGCTTTATTTTCCGTGGAAACAAACGCCTCTGGTCTGCTGTGAGGGTCCCACGGCTCCACTCTAGGTTATCGACTATCCCTTCGCTATTTTTTCTTCTCCAGGAAATTCCTCAGGACATGCACGGCAGTTGCCTCTCTGCTGAAACCTTTTTGTTCCTCCTTCCTTGTCGACATCCGTGGAACGCTCGATTATTTGCTCTGCGATGATACTTACCTTTATTTCTCATCAGATATCGTTCCTTCTTTGTGGAATGTACCAACTATGATCCCACTCTTTTCCCGAACTTTTGACTTGTATGGACTCTGGAATACGCTTTGTTACAAGACCTTCGTGGCTGTCCTGGATCTTCCATCGTAACTCTCGGCTTGATTACTCGTGGAAACTCTCGATGAATGCTTCGCTGGTCTGCTCCTAAAGGCATGACTCCGGCTATCAGTGTCCGTTATTTCTCGACCGTCGTTTATGCAGCACTCGCCGAAGCATGACAGGCTGAGCGCTCAAACACTGTACCTTTAGGATCGCATGCTTACATCTTCGCTATCGTAGCTGACTGCAGCCACATCAACAATTGTCGGTATTCTCTCAGGTGATCCGCTATTCAAATGAAAGCGCCGAGACCGTGTTCACCCACCGATGCGCTGTTATGATCGGTCTCCAAAGCCTTGTCCTCTGGCACCCACCCCCGCCAGGAATATGCGAACAGGACAACCAGATTCCGTTCTTCTAGATTGGATATAAACTAGATATCGACTAACAGACTGATTGCAAGTCATTCTTAACAAATGCAGCGTTTTTTTCTGCTATGCTCGTTTAACTTCTCTCGTGTGAACCTCGTTTCCAACCCCATTTTAAATTGTCCCATGTCCAGTTACTGACCGACACCGTGACATTGATAAGCACTTTTCATGCTATCGCCATCATGCGCAACTCTCTCATATCGTTCCCTTGGACCTTCTTTGTGTATGTAGGCTGATGTCCCCCAGGTCGTTCTCCTAGGCTATTCTGACCGGGCATCTATTCTACATGCCTTGAAACATTGCCGAAGTGCATGGCCTCTCGCCAGACACAGACTATAGTATACTATATAGTGCGCCTCAGTTGCAGCGTTTGTAGCATTTCTTGCATGCGGAGGAATCTCTTCAGAGAACCGACTGGTGATGACTCTCCTGGATCTTCCATGGAAAATTTTAGCTTTATCTCGACGAAGGTCTGCTTTAAGGAACATTGTTTCAGATACCACACTCTAAATCTCTTGGCTGCCTTTTTTCAGTACTTCCCCACAACCTTGGTTCCCTGACTTTCGGCATTGAAGATGAAAACAATATTTTTGTACCTCCTTTGTAACTTCTGCCGAATGCTCGAGTGTTCTGCTTTGAAGGGTGGTTGGAAATTCTTACCTTCATTTACCATTCCCTCTTATTTCTTTCCTTTCCGGTGAATCTGGGAACATGATCTCATTCTTTCCAGAACTCTTTACAGATATTTGATGACTTTTTGGGTTGAAAACTGCCTTGAGCTTATGGGACCTCCCAGTCTCGGTCGAGGACCAAAAGCGCATTTTCATGATAGAAATGCAAATGCGAGTTTGAAGTAAATCAGACACATAATTTGCTCAACGGAGCAACGATCGTGCTCGAAGGCAGAAACAATACTTCAGGTAGAAGGCAAAGATGTGGGTGTCTGAGGAATTGGCAGCCATTTTCAAAGGTTGAAGAGTCGCTTTCTGGGGTTTAGAATTAAATCGAGACGTAGATACACTGATCATGATGTTAAACAACTGCGTTGATAAGCGCCCACGGGATACTTCCCAACTCCCTGGAAAAGGTTCACCCGTCTTGACCATATCTTAAGGTAGACGCACAGGAATGTACTACAACTTTGTCAGTCATATAGTGAAATTAAGGGAGTTTTTCCTCCAACCGTTCACGATGAAAGTCGATGCATCATCTCTGTCTATTCGGACACGATATCCTATTTTGGTCATTTCTTCCATATTAGGCAGCATGGTCCATCACTCGTACATAGAAATTCCTCGAGACATGCACGGCAGTTGTCTCTCTACTGAAACCTTTTTGTTCCTCCTTCCTTTCCGATATCCGTGGCCCCGAAAACAATGGGCAGTTGAGGCCGGCCCATGTGGTATTTAAGTAATGTCATTATAGAGCATCATTTCGTCCCTTGAGTCGCAAGAGGTGGGCAACTTGGTGAAAGGTGAGGACTCGCATTCTCACAGATTCGGATATGCAGAAATTTTAGCTCCGAACCGCGGACGCCTTCTCAAGAACAAGGGAGCACGATTAATCAGTGAACTCTTAAGTACACATAAATAAAACTACGCTAGCAACGGTTGAGAGTCGTAGAAGGTGCCTTAAGGCGGTTACTTGCAGTTCGTCCTAAATTCGAGTCAGTGGTATTTCTCAGTCAAGATTGGCCTTTATACCTGTGGACCGAGTTCAGATACTCAAAAAATGTGTTCCCGACCCAATGGCCCGCGCCTCTCAGCCCTTGGTCCAATTCGCCATATGTAACCCCACCTGCTCGAAACAAGTTCGGGGTATTTGATTGAACTTTTCAAGACTCTCAGATTGCGCATTTTATCAGAATTCAGAAGAAATACCTTTAGATGATTTAGAAATTCCACCCCTCGGCAATGAAGGGTGGGTGTTTTGGTTATGTGACGGCATGATCAATATCTACCAATCACAGAACGATCAGCCAGGGGACCAGATTTTTAACCCAGAGACCTCACCTGAGATGCGCCGAGATAAAGGGAACGTGGTCTAAGACTGTTGAGTACATACTGCCATATTTATATGCGTATACATTTGGCTATGGCAATCTGTTTGATGCCACTACAACAGTGCATACCTGAGAAAGTCCTTTCGGCGAGGAGTGAACACCGTCTGGCTCGGGGGAAAGTTTATTCAACCATTTATCGGCCACTGTTCTGTCGGAGTTGTTTTGATACCACTTATACACCTTGGCACAAATCTCCCAAAAAAAATTGCGACCTTGTATCGAAGGTCACTACTGGGGCTTAAGATGGTGACATGGTGGAAAGTCTCTTTTGCAGGCCGGCTAATGCCCAAGGCGGGATTCATCGTGTGGCGGCTTGATAACTTCCCGATTTGGATATATCCACTAGCCAAGTTGTGATAGGTCCGGAAAATACCTTGAGAAGCGAATGCGGATCAGTAATGGGCATTCTGTCTTGTATGGCCAATCCGAATCTGGTTCGGTGTCAATTGTCGACCGGCTATCACCAAATACGGTCGCTCATTATCGGAGGTCCAAACACTAACCTCAGTGAGTCGAAGGCCGATGATATTCTTAATCTGCGGTAACTCCATAAAGATACGCAGACGAATCCAAAGTCAAATCTTGTTGCCACACATTTCACATGCTACCTTAAAGCACCGAGGAGATGAGATATAGAAGTTCGTCAGCCCTACTAGTACTACCAATTAATTGTTACTGGTACTGTTAAATTGCCGCTCCATTCGCGATCAAATAGCTTTACTTGTCAAACTTTCTAGAACGTTTCCTTCCATTTCAACGGTCGGATAACCAGATATCGTAAAGAACAGCATGATCTCAGAGAGGAAACGGATTAAGGAGGTTTTAGACGCAATTGGCGCAGCTTCATGGGAGTGACCATCTCACGTTTTGGATGCGTGTCGCTTTGTACCTTCCTACCACTGGCAAAGGGGTTGAATATGTCTTCGCCGCCTCGTAAGTCAAATTTCACCAGAGCAATCTCGCCCAGCTGTGCCCTAACTGTTTCTCCAAGACACCGACGATGCCCTGCACATTGAGAACTCGGCTTGGGTTATTATCAATGGGAATAGTCAAAACGAGGAAGCACCTACGACACAGCAGCCTTCTACCCCCTCAGCGGAGAATAAAGGACTCAATGTCAAAGCCACCAATATAGGAGGTGTAGTCGTGTTTTATTGAATCCAGCGATACCCAACAAATCTGATCGGTCAGCTATAGCAGACCTAGATATCTTATCACGGCTCGCTTCTGCTCTCGCACTGAGCGAGAACCACGCGAAACGACATCCAAGTAGTAAGAATGGGATTGATACCCAAAACTCTGTATCCGCAACCAGAGGGTCTCCGATTTTAGTTCTTAGACATACATCTTACTTACGGCTAATCCAGGGGCTTGGGAGACTCTCCCCTGGGTGAAGTCTTTGTTGGAAGCGAAGCCCAGGAGACTTCTCTGGTCGGGCTGCATGTGCAAGGTTCGGATCCCTTTGTAGGTTCTGTCTATAACCTGCCTTCTGCGCTTACTCACAAGTCGTATGACTGTCTACCAAGGCGTTCGGCGGTCCAAATGACGTCCAATTCGTAAATTTTAAAGGTGTACCTGTTGGAAAACCTGCCATCGACAAGCCCGCTGCCCATGATACGTTGCTTGCCGCAACTTCTAAGACGTACACCCCCTCAAAAAAGGTGTCAGTTGGCGCACCTGCCTCGCCATCCCCTGTAAGCGCACTTGCCTTTGTGGTTTCCAGTTGATATATATTCGAACTTGAAGACGGTTTCTACCTCCATTCCAGAGAACATGGGCTTCTATGTGGTGTCGCGCGGCATCGCGCCAGGTGTTTACCAAGGACGGTGAGCTTCCACAATTCCTTTCACCAACTGTGGCTCAGTAATATTGGTTAGAACCGCATCATGGAACGCAGCGGGTGGAACGGCAGGTGGCAAGCGCATACTGGTGAAGGACCGTGAGCAAGCAAACACACTTTTTGTCGGCCTATACATGGCTGGAGAGATTGAAGTGCTGCCGCCTGCTTAGGTACAGAAATGTTTAACATATTTTCTATGAGACCATAATGTTCATTCCGCCTGCTTGATAATGGTAGTGAAAGCTGCCTGAAATTATGAGTAAGACTCACTTTGCGGGAATGCCACATTGGTAGTTAGTGACATAGCCCTGCTTCCTTGTGTATAAATAAGCGATAACGACAAACTGAGAGGTTTACTGCGGCTCTACTAGTTTTTTGGGAGTCGCTACCAACTTCAAAAATGATTTGTGAAACCGGCGGTGGCTCGTACGGTGGCCGAGAGCCGCATTGTCATTTTTGTCATTTGGTGTTACCCGCCGGCGCCTGAAACTCCATAAAGTCTCCCGAAATCGCGATTACACCTTCTCCTTTCTTTTCATCGTGTCGTCGTTCAAATGGTCACCCTCAGCCGCTTTTCGACTCTCACCATTCTCGCAGGCGCCGTGAAGTTCAATGCTGCTCCTTACGCTACAATCTTTTGGTCTCAGGGACCAGTCGTGCCCCAAACCCAACGCCCCTTATTTTCGCTGTTGAACATGCACCGCTATTTGAGAATCTAGTGGACTTCCAGTCCAAATCCCTGCAGCGTCGGTGGCCTTTATGATATCTCGTTTCTTCCCATTGCTTGCGCTCTGAGTCGTGGTTGCATATTCGACATCAGTAAGCGATGGCAGAAGTTAGACGAGGCTCGAGCCTGTGTGTACATTGATCCCTTCCTCTCTTCCACTCTGGCAGTGGCCGAAAATGACGAAGAAGTAAATGCTGAGCAGGGACCGGTACGTTGTCCTCTCATATCATCTATCTATTCACAATATTTAACATACTATTTCACTCTTGCAAGGCCTATCAACCTTTCTGGAAGTGTACGCCTTTACCTCCTCGTTCTTCTCAATCACTCAACAATACTGAGGAGAAAATGCACTTGTTATATGGTGTGCTGCCAGTGAGAAGCATGTGGGACATTATTTCCTCCTCCAATATGCTTCTCCGAGTTTCTCCTCTATCTCGGAGACCACTTCTTTCATGTCTAATTTTATTTGCACCGAGTAGTAAACTAATATTGATCATTTGTTGCCTCTCCGT
>Ga0247741_1001302_pt1 | contig 13894 bp, 18 predicted proteins | sample UWRJL213509R2_FD_180945 | JGI IMG/M metagenome (GOLD analysis project Ga0247741, IMG submission 180945) | Plant litter microbial communities from Arlington Agricultural Research Station in Wisconsin, United States - UWRJ-L213-509R-2 | ecosystem: Environmental > Terrestrial > Plant litter >... | reverse complement strand
ACCTATAGTAGTAGTATCTCGTCGTACTGGTGCAATAATATATGCCCATGAGCACAGTGCAACCTACCTTTCCATGGAATAATGCAATTATTTAGCCGAAACTATTGGGCTAGTGGGCGCTCGTCGGTGCTCGTCAAGCATGGGAAATGACGAACTTGTTAGAAAATCGGACCAACTATCCAACTTGTGACTAGTGGGCTTTTTGGGCGTCGTGACGAGTCAAAAGGCCGCCAAAAAGCGCCAAAAAGATATTTTGGGAAATACTGATGTAACCCTTTTCTCTTATCCTGACACTGTGCCCAACCCCTAAGACTCTCGAACACTGATGATTTCTACTTGCCCGGCTACATACACCCCCCATGATTAAGCTTTTCAATTATCAAACTTCGAGCTTCGAGGACTATGCGAATCAAGTCGCAAGTCTATACACCCAGACACGAGACGAAGGCACGCGAGGACACCACACGCGAGGAAGAACAATGCTATCAATTGTCGGTGGCTGTCAGAACTGACATTAGCTTGGGATACTGCAGGCCACTGCCCTGGGCGTGGCAGGGCGTGGCTCATGCTGGCTCATGTTACTTCCCCGCCACTCAGGTCCATAGCATCTCATCAATTGAGCATCGCCAGTATACACGTGTATCCGAATTTAATTTTATGGCTTTGAGTTATCCCTTACACCATCAGACACGATCTGTGTTGAACGTGTAGCAGCTCAGTGTTAAAGGGTATAATCCTGTTCTGCACGCTGAGGTCAGCCGATCACTTTTGGTAAGTAAGTTGGCGGTGATCGTCGTATATCATCAATCCATCAATCGTCATCCCTGGGGTAAAAATCCAGATTCCATTTCCCTCAAAGCCAAGTATTCCCAATACCATAGTCGCATAGTCTAGTCAGCTCAGTCCTATCCAAACATAGCACACCACGGCAGCCAAATCGTGCCACACAGTTATAAATTTGAGCCATCATGTTTCTAGCCAACGATACTGACATTCTTCTCCTGCTACTTCGTCAACAATTCAATCTTCTCAAGTGTTCAACCCCACTCAACACCCAATCTCCGCGATAGAGTGGCAATCCTGTCCCGTAACAGCATGAATACCACAGCTAATAACCCTCGCTCCCGCAATCCCCGAGACTTCGCTATCGTCGAACACACCATGGCCGTTCTCGTTCCAGTTTTGCCAGTTGTTAGTGATGCCGCCGCAGTTCTGGAAGGCATGGACAAAGTTGACGCCGTCAACGCCGGTGTAGTAGAACCGGTAGCGAGTGAGTCCAGCTTCTTGCCAGCTGCTGACGAAGGTGGCCTGGCCGGCGACTGCGGTGCCCGCTGTAAGTAGGATCGGGTATCACTTATCTGTCTGCTGGTCATGGATGGAAAAGGCATACCTTTGGTCGGGGCGGGCGTAGCGCAGACACTTGTCACTGCTCCGAGAACGGTAGCAAGAACAGCGAGCTTGTTGAAGATGTTGAATTGCATGTTGGATTGATCTGTGAGAATTTGTGTTGGGTGCTTTTGCGGGTTTGCGATTTGTGAACTTGCTGAGATTTTGAAGTTTCATTCGCTGGCTTATATACCTGGAAATTTAATCTATATGTCTGATCTGATAATACGTGAATTCGACGCTCATACGTATTGTAGCTATCCATGTTTGCCGGCGCCTGTCATACCTGGTATCCTCTCCACTCGCTTCGAACGTTCAATGGTCACAGGGCAGTGTGAACCATCTAGACCAGTGTACGTGCGGTTCATCGCATCCTAGGTGGAAACTACCGTTCTTGGGCGCATGATGAAATAAATTAGAAGCACAGGAATTGAATGGCAGTATGAAAACATCGTGCTTTAACCCCCATGTGCCGAGGGCTGTACACAGCTCCTCTCAGGTTCTAACAGCATTTAGGAGGCTCCATCGGTGATAGTCATCGATGGCTGCGTTTTGAAGTTGAAATCACAGTTCGGATCTTCCATAGCGTATCCTTCTCCATCTCGAACGGAGTAGTGGATTTTGTGAACGACACCACGCCTTCACTTTGGGGCCTATTACTACAGCTTTCATATGGTCTCCAAATCGAATACGGTGCGCCGCACAAGTTATACGATACCTTCAAAACATAGACCAGGAATTTCTATCGTCCTTCGTCATTTTTGCGGTATAAAGATTACTGAAATAACATTTCCAATGTGGCGCTGAAGACATTGTCGGCTGCAGATACCAAAAGGAGATGGAACCTGACATGGCGCCCGAATAAAACCACCGCAGAAGACTCACGGAAGCCTTTGCTTATTCTATTTTCGTTCTGAGGGTCAGCGCGCAGGAAGCGCTCTTGGACGCCATTTCAACGTAGTCTGACCAAATGGAGGGACTCGGTCGGTACTCCGAATGACTCAATACGAAATTAAATTCTGAAACGCACCTTCCTTCGCTTCACTAGACTATCCACCGCCCATAGAATCGCTGACTTTTTTCATGAATCCGCCTCCGGCGTTGCCGGAGTGATAGCCACCTAGGACCTCAATAGACCAGGCTAACATTGATTTCGGTGCTCTAGCCCATCTTCTTGAGAAAACCCGTTATCACCGTGATATGCGATGGCGAGGTGGTAGAGACTTTCATTTTTTGGGGGGGAATCGAGACTTCGTTTCTGCAAGCTTCAGAATGTTCCAACGTTGATTATATTCTCCATGAAGCTCGAAACCTGCTGTTGTTGATAAATTGTGGACTGGCTCCAAGTCCAATCCTCCATCCTGACGATGCCACACCGATGATGCGACTCGGAGGGGTTATTAAATTACTGCTGGCGGCGACTTCTTGACTTCCATAAAAAAAAATAGAGAGTAAATCATTTACACGGACACAGGTGCAGTATACTCGCTCCTGCGCTCGACCTCTTGTAATATAGGTCGTTCAATGGTCTAAATTCATGAGAGCTACCTAAGTAATCTCAATGGCCCTGTAAGCATAAACCGCTCGCATTGCAATGTAAATACCCATATCAAATACATGTTTTGCATCAACTATCCTCTTAACTCTGATGCACATTTGAACTCCAATTGGTCTCTTTCCTGGCGGAGTGTCTTAGAAATACAAAGGTTTGGAGGATTGATCGATGACCTGGGATGCTCGTCGACTAATGTTTATGTCTTCTTCCAACTAAGTACTTAGGTAATCGCTTCCGTAGCTCCGCCATTTATCTAATGAGAAATAAACACATACTCAGTTGGTCGGATTTGAAAGTGAGGAACCTACAACTCACACCTTCGCTCACGTGCATGTTCTCATCATGCCCAGCAGTGCCACGGTGGTGGTGTCATGTACTGCACTTTTCGCCTTTTCCATTCAACTTTGGTTTTCGGCGAGCATGGGTACTTGAGTGCCCAACGACATCGGTGTCATCTTTGGACTCAGTTACATAACTCATATCTTGACCCATATCGCCATCAGATTCGCAATCCATAAATTCACTCCAATCTGCTATTCTCTTTTGTACCGATGAACTCAAAACGCGACATCCAGCCGAACGACAAGCCTCATAGGGCTCCGTGGTCATTGGACACGACTACGAGTTAGCCAGTAAGTCGCTATTTATTCTTGACTCTGAAAGTCGTCTGACAATTCCTTCCTCTCTCATAGTACTGTCAGCAATGCCGCGGTCCCTCCGTCCATGTCCGTTCGTCCATACTCCCTGACCTGGTCAATTATCACCATCATGGCTGTCCACCTCCCCAGCGAGCTCGGCCTATCCTCAAACCTGCACAACTCCAGGGTCCACACACTGACAGACTTTGGTCGCCATGAAGTTGGGTCCATTGGCTCATATTCTATGGGTTTTGACTTCGTTCGGCTCCTTTCCAACCTTTGAACCCTCCCTTCCTTCAAGCCACCTTCGCTCCCCAATTGTCTGAGCATCTACTTATTCATCAAGGCTTCCTTCGCTCTCGCAGAATCTTATGACAAGTCAATTCGATTCACGCTTCGCATACAGATACCTCCGCCAGATCCATCAACTAGTTTTCGTGTCACATACCTGCTGCGTTTGATAGGTGGCGTTCTTGGATCTATTAGGCTATAAAGTTGAAGCTCTAAATCACTCGACCTTACTCGATTTACTTGATTTTCTGCACGATTTTGACCGACCATTGATCGCCGTTTTCCAGAGTCAAGGTTGGGATCCCGTTTCGGCAGGAGTCGACCTTGTTCTTGGCGTCACGCTTGGTCTTCTCGCCACGTCGGATGCTCAGGAAGGACGCTGGAGTCATGTCCACTGAGTCAGACAGACCTTGGTCGCCTTCGAAGCTTGTCTACTCCAGGAATTCGACTTTGGAAGAATGGATCTCGAACAAAATAAAACAGGGGGATACCTCTGGAGATGATCCCACAGACGATGTTTTGGCCAGGTTGGCGCAGATGACCAGTTAACTTTGACAAGTTCGTGCGAACACTGGACTACTTGGGCAGGTTTTCAGGAAGAGTTTCCCAGAGTACAGTGAACCCCAAGGCAGAAGTACTAATGGAGTGAGTAACAAAGGCGCTTCGTTTTTCTGTCGTATTTGATACATCCATTTTACTAATAAAGGTTGGCCACATAGCGGACCGTCTTATCGAGCGACCACTCTCCCCCATTGAACGCGAAGGCGTCAACGAGCTTCGTCACCGGTCCAAAGTTACCCTTCCCATCATTATATGATACCCAAACCGAATTCTCTCCAAACCCAATAATATCCGCGCACCCATCGCCTGTCAAGTCGACTGGGAACCTGAGATGCTTCTGCACTGACCAGCCTTGTTTGACACCGAAGTTGTCCACCACGAACTTGGCCTGACCAAAGGTGCCGTTGCCGTTGTTGTAAGCGACGTAGACCCCTGCATCTCCGAATCCAACAATATCGCCGCGCTTGTCACCCGTGAGGTCGGCGATGAATCGGGGGTGTTTATCCATCTGCCAGCCTTGTGCTGTACCAAAGTTGTCGACCACCTTGTTGACCGACCCGAACGATCCACTACCGTTGTTCAACGATGCGTAAACTCCAGCATCGCCACATCCAATAACATCGGCCCTTCCATCACCTGTCAGATCGGCGACGAAACGTGGATGCTTGTCGACTCGCCAGCCCCCTGCACTGTAACAGAAGTTGTTGATAACAGGGCTGCCGGGGGTGAAAGTACCGTTGCCGTTGTTGCGACCGACGAGCACATTATTTTCGCCAAAACCAACGATATCGAGTCGTCCATCGCCCGTGACGTCAGCGAGGAAGCGAAGGTGTCGATCAAGCCTCCAGCCTCCGCCGTTATAGCCAAAGTCGTTGACAGCGAGTGTGGCTTTGCTGAAATTCCCATTACCGTTGTTGGAGGAGACGAGGACTCCAGCGTCGCCGAAGCCAACAATATCGCATCGGCCGACGTTCCTGATGTCCGCCATGAAGCGGATGTGCTTGTCGGTGCGCCAACCGCCAGCAGAGTAGGAAAAGTCCCCGAGGACCATTTTGGGAGGATCGGCAAAAGTGTTATTGCCGTTGTTGGTAGAAATCCAGACACCGTTCTCGCCGAACCCTACGATATCTGCTGCTCTATTGCCAGTGGTGTCGGCGACGAGACGGACGTGTCGATCGATGGTCCATCCTCCGTTGTTGAGACTGAAGTTTTTGACTACAGTGACGGGCTGGAAATTGAAGGCGTTGCGCATGATGACGACACCATTTGTTCCGAAACCGACGACATCTGCGATGCCCGGGGAAGCAGTGGGAACTGGGATCATGGTTGGTGAGTGATTCTCAGCTCGGTCATCGCACACTTACCGGGAAGTGCTTGACTGATCGTTTTGCTGGACATTGTTCAAGGCAAGATTTTATGGTTGTAGCGAGGTCGAAGTTTGTGTTGATGCCCCTCTTCAATGAAAACTGCGAATCTTTATAGCAGGGCGGTCCATAGACGTAGATCTTGCGATATACCAGCTGACCGTGCTGAGCGTAGCTTTGGTATTCTAGGACGTTTGAAGAGATGGCGGCAGTGGATTTGTCAAGTGAGTAAGTCCCTCAAAATTCCAAGCATCTGCTCCCAATGGTGCTCCCCAGCAGACCTTTAGATGTCAGCCGCATGCCACTCGTGAAGGTAATCCGATGCCCTATTTCCACTCTACTAGAGCTTTCAGCCAGAAGAAACCGCTCTAGCAGGCATTTTTTGGGTTCCTCTTGTCCAAAAACGTCCATCCTTTCCTTGTAGTCTGCTTGACGTTACCACGAGATGCACCAGGTGAGCAAGTAGGCTTTCAAGTAGAATAGAACCTGGCGTGCCCAGTACATATGTGTCGGCGCAAATTAACCAGTGGTGAGAGAGGGGTGCTCCAATTCTTTTTGCAACCACTGATTATGAGCTCGGCCGTACGAGACTCCAATGTTAATTCGAGGTTCAGAACTGATCAGCGCTGTCTCAACAAAAGTGCAATGGGAGCCCAGCCTTCACCTCAATCGAATTATGGTATTGCATTTCCATTCGGCACATCGGTGCCATTCAACGACCGCTCAAGGACTAGCTACTCAATGTACCCCCACAACATGTCCGAGTCCGTGGATATTCTATGCCTAGAATAGGTCACTGATACCCCTGATTTTTGTCATGCTGCAGCTCCTCATGATCTGGTAACCTGACCATTCGTCGGGTGTCTATATAATTTGGCTGAGTTCCGGTGTAGAAGTAACGCGGCTTCATATGTGAAGTCGGGTTCGGAAGCTGGTTTTGTGCATGATCGCGTCTAGGCAAAGTCGTTGCTCTTTGAGGCTCAGCTCTATGGTCACCGATGCCCAACGACACACTCGATGGCCCCAACTCATGCCAGGTCCTTTAACGACTCTAGAGGACTCCGAGTCACAACCCAGACAACCCGTTGATGTCCAATCTAACCACTTGTCTTCTTGATCATAACGATCCAAAGGCCAGGCGTCATCCAGCTGAACTACAAGCCTGGTCCCGTAGGCATCGATATCTTGGACTCGCACCATTGCCTCAGTACTTTTCCCCCCGTTTTCCCTCTGCCTTCCCTTCCCTCACCCATTTCTTCCCTCGAGTTGGGTTGCAGCAGCTATACTCCGATTGCCGTATGGCACAAGGGGCAAGGGTCTTTTGTTGGGTGGAGAGCTGTGGCCTAAATCGGAGAAAAATCTGTTAAATACTGCCTACCGTTCTGAGTTATTGTGAGGAATAATTGATCAGGTTATATATTCTGACATGTGTACTGAGGCGGCAGGACTTGGGTAGAAAATATCAATTTTATACTATGGTTCTTGCCCGAAAGAAGTTATCATTTTCTGCACGCTCTAGAACGACGGTGATTACGGTGAGAGAACCTAAAATGGAAAGCCATGTGTTCTTGGTATCCAGCCACGATGCGGCCACATTGAATGTTTTCCAGCACTTCGGAGGAAAATGCTGCAGAATATGTTGAATTCTCCAGTGCAACGAGGCAAAATGAAACGTGTTCTATACTGTTCCAAATCCGGAACACTTGAAAACATTCAGATACCAAGAACGCGTGGCCTTCCATTTAGGTTCTTTCACTGTGATCATCGTCGTTCGAGAGCATGCAGAAAATGATAACTTCTTTCGAGCGAGAGCCACAGTATAAACTTGATATTTTCTACCCAAGTCCCGCCACCTCAGTACACATGTCAGAATATATAAACTGATCTATCATTCCCAGTCAGAATCCCGTTGGGCCTCTTCGGGTGAGATTCAGTCTGACTGAATGGATTGGGTGAGCTTTGGCTGTGGTCGGGTAGGATTGAGCCAGTGAGGTAACAATCTTCGTTACGCTCGGCTAAGCTCGGCTAAGCTCGCAAAAGTGTTGAGCGGGATAGTGTGGAAATGAGTACTATTGGACCTCATTCGAATGCCTTACGTCGATTTCTCATTCCCATGAGAGTGAATTAATGTTCTGGCTGTGACGTGGGATCTACATACTTAACTCTAAGTCCACCCCACCTGCCCTAAAGTTGAGGTGCAGTGCAGGCGAAACCTCCAGCGCTTTCTATTAAGTCTATTCCCCTTCCACAGTCCCACTTCCACGGGGTCGCCTACTAAGTTCTGGGTAAGTCGCACCTTATGCCATTGTGTTCAGCACTGATATTTGCTTGATTAACCACCTTGCTGTCAGTATCCAATCCCCCAACGGGCCACATTTGAGTTCTAGGAAGGACAACTCGGGACCCATAGACCCACGACGTGTCATTCGGTTGCCGTCCCTTTTAGGTGAAAGGTTCGTCTCCGAGTCCATGCATTGTTAAAATATCAGTCTGACTAATATCAGCAGTAAGTTCAAGTGGCTCCCACCCACCGATATTCCGTAGCCCCAACCACCACCATAGGCCAGCTTCCGGAAGGCTAAGTTATGCAGTTTACGCATGGTCATTAGTTCGGTTCTAGTAGTAGTATTAGTATGTATTTGACGATTCTGTAGCTCGTAGTCAATATATCATATTTAATGAAAATGAAATCATGTTTACTGTCACTCAATGCACCCGCAAGCTATTCAGTATAATTGGGTCAGAATGGATTGGTGTAATATGAATTGTACGCTCTATACGACTCAATATGGCTCAGTGTGGCTCGAAAGTGCGTGAGTTTCCGTTGAGTGTCGTTGAGTATGAATGAGTTCGTTCAATGTCGCTCGATCTCACTCAGCCAGACTCACTATAATTGAGTTAACGGATGCATATTTTGAGTGTCGTTGTACCTGGTTGGATACAATTGATGGTTACGTTCGTGTCCAACCAGACTCAACCACGTCCCACTAGACCCAACGGCATTCTGACTGGGTATCATTCCTCGCAACTAGTCAGAACGGTACGCAGTATTTAACGTATTTTGCTCCGATTTAGGCCATAACTTTCCACCCAACAAAAGACCCTTGCCCCTTGTGTGGGAAGCTACAGTCAAAAAAATTTATACCCATACCTTCCGCGAGCAATACTCCCATACTACTTCTGGGTTCTGACCGGTCTTTACACCTAAATGAACCTCTCGCGACCATGATGGCTCATTGAACAACCCATACCAGCCAGGGCCGTCCACCAAGGGGCACATAAATGATATGGCTCATGCGAGCTTTGACGGTACATTCGATACAACAAATATTTAAGTTCATGAATTTCACACACATGAAAAGCAGGCTTATAAGTTGTAGTGTGGCGAGCTCCATCCCAAATTGGCCGAGTGCACGATGCGGAGGACCGTGATTGCGAACCAACAGAAATGGGAAGTTGTTCAGGCACCAACTTGAGTTCTAGCTCAACGTTGTATGTACAGCTCAAGGTGGCTTGAGCCACCGCATATAGTTAGACCCATGGCTAAGCTTAGGCCTTTAGGCTTTAGCGGCTCGCGCTCGCGGCAACACTACAAACAGTGCTTGTTTCATACCAAAAATAGAAAATGGACCCTCGCTTCGCGTCCATTGCCACCGCGCCATCCAGACTCATTCCTATATGCAGGTTGACTGACAATGCAGCGATATATAGGCATTTCGTATTAGTCTTGTTCTTGTTACACAACATATTGATGATGCCGAGAATCGAGATCGCCTCAATATCTGTGCTTATGTTCGTGTGTATACTAATGAGCCTGTCTAGGGTTGATAAGCCAAAGCAAGGTGCGCAGTTGTGAAACTCTTCGCACTCCTCGGGTGATGCGGTGACGCCTTCAAGTTGGTGAACAAAACATCACAGATATTAATATTATGTCGACATAACACTGTTCTCTCGCGTCCAGGAAAACGAGCGTCAATATGTGTTCTTCCACTTAAACTCACGTGTGCAACATTGAGAAGGATTACAACCTTCGAAGAATGTTGATCCGGACATGAACGGACGGGCGCTGGGTAAGACGGGATCTGAGTCCTGACAATGCACTTCACATGCCAAGACATACCTAGACTCCCAGGGAACCTGGTTACCATGTTGCGCTTATATAAAGATCTAGAGTCAAGACAGCAATGCCGCACCCCCCACCATCATGCAAGGGATTTTTCTGGTGGTCATCTCTGGCTTCATAGCCTATCTCATACACCGTTTCCTGATAGGCTTTTGGGGAGTCCTACGTTTTATCCAGTAAATCAATAACCCTCCATACTCTTGACGTCATGTTCACCTTTTCACGCGACTTCTAGATATCATCCGGGATACCGACTACTTTTTCATCCTTTCGGTATCCTAAGCAATGTTCTCCCTAGGGCCAGAGGCATGGGACTGGGGAGCCAATATGTGTTCACCGACAAACATGAAGGTCAGATTCACCATCTAAATCCAGGCTTTAGGCGTTGTGCTGAGGGACAATCTCTTAGTCTTCCAGCGGGCAGGATGGGATGTAACGGCCATGGTACATGTCCCGGCGCTGTTTGCTGTAAATTCCCGTTCATAAAACGCGTACGTATTCTAGGTCAGCATGCTCCCGAGGCCTGAAGTTATGTTCAACCTTGCGGATGCTGAGACGATCAAGGTTCGCCGCTCACTTTAGACTCCGAGTCATGGAGTGCATTGGCGGAAATTTGACTGTTATTTCAGGAAGTAATCACTTCAAGATCACGTTTCCCGAAACCAGCTCATCTGTATGGGGGTGTTCTCTTCTTTGGCCCAAATATTATTGCTTCAGAACACGACGAGTGGAAGAAGTATCGAAAAATATGTGCCCCTGCTTTTTCAGATGTGAGTCCTTTTCGGCAACGTATGATACGACTATTGATATTGGATTGTCAGCGCAATAACAGGCTGGTATGGGATGAAACCTTGAAAATCATGAAAGGCCTCTTCGAGGATGTCTGGGGCGATAAGGATGTTATTACTGTTGATCATTGTGTCGACATTACGTTGCCAGTGAGTTTCTTTCTATATATTTTCGCATTTTTCTCTATTTATGATCGTCATGCCTAATTCAGATCGCGCTGTTCGTGATCGGTGTTGCTGGTACGTGTCTCTTACCCAATCTGAGTCCAGAGCACCGTCTTAAAATCACACAGCATTTGGCCGAGACGTTTCGTGGAAAGAAGACACCTCCATCCCACCAGGCCATAAACTGACCTATAAAGATGCGTTGCATACTGCCACGACCAACAACCTTTTGAGGATTCTCGTCCCCGATTGGGCTATGGGCCTCACTCAGAAACTAAGAGATACAAAGCAGGCCTATGATGAGATCCACGTTGGTTTTTAGTTTCGGCTACCTTGCTCGTGTGCTTACTGGCCATTCCATGCGCTTTCTTCTATAGCTTTACATGAAAGAAATGGTCCATGAGCGGCAGAACTCGCAGAAAGTCGAGCGCCATGACTTGTTCACAACGTTGCTGGACGCTAACACCAATGAAGCTGGAGATGATACTCTGACGGAAAACGAGTTGATCAGTAAGTCTCCCTTGACAGCATCTCGCATGAGACCGCATGAGTTGCTGATCGTAATGCAGGCAACATTTTCATTTTCCTACTTGCCGGACATGAGGTGTGTTCCATATATCACGTTTATACCTTCTAATAAACAGCTTTCAGACGACTGCGCACACACTCTGCTTTGTATTTGCACTTTTGGCGTTATACCCAGGCGAACAGGAGAAGTTATACCAACATATCAAATCTATTATACCAGATGGTCGGATTCCCGTACGTCTATATTTGTCTCTGGTTTTCGAAAAATGCAAGCTGAGGGTTCATTGCCAGACCTACGAAGAAATGCCTCTTTTCGTGTATTCGATGGCGTAAGTCGACTTTCGATCGCAGATAGCCTTATAATTGACTCTATTTAACTATACATCACATTCCGGCTTACAGTGTCTTCAACGAAACACTCCGTCTGTTCCCACCGGTAAGTGGCTTTGTCTTGAGAGATGTGTCAAACCCCTTGAATGTTTTCTCCAGGTAGCGGCTATTCCCAAAATGGCGGCGGAAGACACGAGCGTACTCGTTGGTAATATAAACGGTGAAAAGACTGCTGTCCCAGTTCCTAAAGGATCGCTCGTCCAACTCAACGTGGCTGGGTTGCACTATAATCGTGCGCATTTTCTGTCAGCCTTTTCTCTCTAGAAACGTAAGGACTGATGTTATTTATTCGAAAGCGCGTTATTGGGAAGATCCACATGCCTTCAAACCCGAGAGATTCCTCAAAGACTGGCCTCGGGACGCATTCTTACCGTTCAGCGCGGGTGCTCGCGCCTGCATCGGCAGAAAGTCAGTGATTTCTCCTTCCTGCAACATTATTCGTATCGCTCACCTTGCAATAATATAACTTTGTATAGGTTCTTTGAGACAGAGGGTATCGCGGTTCTCACAATGCTCGTGTCTCAATATAAAATCACAGTCAAGGAGGAACCCCAGTTCGCTGCAGAGACGTTCGAGCAGAGGAAATCCAGACTTTTGGACTGTGTTTCAATCATCACGTTGACGTATGTTCTTCTCTTTGACCGCACTTTCACAGCCGAATCTGATCTTGGAGATTACAGACCAAATCGTGTTCCGTTGGTATTTACGCGTAGGACCTGATGAAACTAGTCTATTCTTGGCCGGTATAGATCACCCTGGGTGGGTACCCAATATGATTTTATCGCAGCAGATTAAGGTTTAAAGCTATGAGGCCGGGTGCACTGACTTAGATTCTAACCCTTTCCGCTTAATCCAGTCAATATCGAACTTTGAGTCCAGACAAGCATATCCGCATCTTATTCCAGCGCCTTTTTCACATCTCCAGTGTTGACCACCACTTGGTGTTTTCTGAGCGGCTCATAGAGCTTATGAAAAGACTGGCTCTGCCTAAGTAATTGCAATTCGCTTGCAAAGCGATGTTCATGTGTGACCACTACATGTACATACGAACTCAACGACTCTCCTCTCCCCACGTCCGCAAACAGATATTCCACTCCAACTTTTTTTTTCGGTTTATTCTTCGTATATCGATATCGATCCATGATAAGTCTATTAATCGACTTTCCCACTGAAACCTATAACTTGACCATTTAATATCAGCAAGTAATGCAAACGTAAACTGCAAAACCGTTACCTTTGATCATTCACCCACTTTCAATTATCTCAAGCGTGAGATGGCTTAGGGGGAGGGGAGAAGGTGGGCTTGGGGGGAAGGGAGAAAGTTGGCTTGGGGGGTGCAGAGAACGTGGGCTTGGGAGGCGCCGAACCCGTGGGCTTGGGTGGCAGGGAGAACGTTGGCTTAGGCGGGAGTGACCCCGTCGGTTTGGGTGGCAACGAGAACGTCGGCTTGGGTGGGAGACTGCTGAGGGGAGGGGGAGGAGGCGCAGCTTGGACACCCAGAGAGAGGGCGAGGGCGACAGCTCCGGCAGTGAAAGTGGCGAACTTCATGTCTGGATTTTGCTTTTTAGTTGGTTTGGCTGAGTAGTACTTGCAATGAGGATGCGAATGTCGATTATTAGGTTTCTCAAGGAGTATTTATATGTTTTGGGATATAGGCGCTTGGGCTTTTGGAGGTGCGATGCGTCGCGTGGAAGGGATTTTGTCGGCGGGAAAGTCGGAGCTACCTTGAAAGCATGTTATCGGTGGCTGGGAGTTCAACTTGAAGAGCTAGAATACTTCAGCACCCCGTTTGAGAGTCTTTTATTACTACTACGTTAGCGAGTGAAATCACGAGCATATACCAGGTCCTTTTCACTGAAAGCCGAAAACAGACTTCCTACATGCATAGATGGAGTTAAAGCAGAGACGTGCGCCACTCTTGCCAGTTTAAGCACGGAGATATCATCGCATAAGCTTGGCGCTTCTTCCGGAACCTTTAGGTCACAAAATCCGGAAAATAGGTGGCTAAATCAAGAACCAAATCACTCTGGATTCAATTAGGAAGCAGGACAAGTCTTCTTTGCGCAGCCGCTAGTATCTGCTCTTCCTAGAGTTTGATCAACTCG
>Ga0247741_1001301_pt1 | contig 13896 bp, 10 predicted proteins | sample UWRJL213509R2_FD_180945 | JGI IMG/M metagenome (GOLD analysis project Ga0247741, IMG submission 180945) | Plant litter microbial communities from Arlington Agricultural Research Station in Wisconsin, United States - UWRJ-L213-509R-2 | ecosystem: Environmental > Terrestrial > Plant litter >... | reverse complement strand
GAGCGTTGGCAGGTGGGTCATGCCACCGTCCAATTCGACCCGGGTCGCTGTCCGGATGAGCTCGAAGGCTGCGGAAAGGGCAGCCAGCACGTTCACTGAACGGCCGTCAGGCTTGCCATTTACGCCGCCGCTGATACGATGGCCGGCCGTTCCTCTTCATCATTCCGAATCAAGGAGTTTCCCATGGGCAAGGGCGATCGCCGCACCCGTCGCGGCAAGATCAACCGTTCCAGCTATGGCAATGCTCGTCCGCACGTTGACGTCGTCAGCGGTGCAGCCGTGGCAAAGCCGGCCGCTGCAAAGCCGGCCGCCGCCGCCAAGAAGGCGGCCCCGCGCAAGAAGGCCTAAGCCTTCACTGCGTGAGATGAGAAGCCCCGCTTATGCGGGGCTTTTTGTTTCCAGCGGCGCGGTTCAGAGTTCGAGCCGGTCGCCAAACTCGAAATGGCTATCCGCCGGCGCGGCGATGGCGTTCTGCTGGACGATGCCCGGGAAGATGTTGTTCTCGACGCCGGCATGGTTGTCGCTGTTGTACAGGTAAGGCACGTGTGACCACACGCGGTAGCCGAGCGCCTTGATCGATGCGACTTCCTGGCCGGCCTGCTCCATGCCCGACAGGCGCACGTAGAGCAGGGGCCGGTGCTCGCGCAGGGTTTCCCTGGCGCCGGCGAGTGCGTCGACCAGGGTGTCGGCAAGATTGAACTTCATCAGGTGGATGGCTTCGAGCTGGAGGCTGTCGATGGTCACGGCGCGCACCGATTCCCCGGCGTCCAGTGTGCGTTGCCCGGAGCTGCGGTCCAGCCAGGCCGGATGGGTAAAGACGTTGTCGAGTTGGTTGAGTGCGATGTTGGCGCAGAGTTGCTGAAAGCGCAGGCGGCGAGGCTCCACGACATGTACCTGTCCGAGCGGGCCGACCGCGTGCGCCATCCATAAGGTGTGCGCCGCGAAATCGCCGCCGAACTCGAGCAGGGTCTGGCCTTCTTCGACGAGCCCGCTGAGCAGGTTGGTTTCGTGCTCGGCCCATTCGCCATAGAGCTGGAGGGAGCGGGCGACGACATTGTCGGTGGCGACCGCGGCGGCGATGCCGTATCGCGTATGCCAGATCGGGGCAGGCGTGCCTCGCGGGGAAGGGTGAGAACTCATGGGTCTGCAGCGTTCCTGGTCTTAGAGAGTGGCGCGCGCGATGGCCAACTGGCGCACGGCCTGGGCGAGTGCATGGCGATCGTGGCCGGTGGTGTCGGCGGTTTGGGTCCAGCCGCGACAGGCGTCGCGCCAGAGGTTGAGCAGGTGGGTGTCGCCACCACCGCTGCGCCACGCGGCCTCGCACAACGCACTGGCGCCGGCGAAATCGCCCTCGCGCAGGCGTGTCGCCGCCATGGCCGTGCGCGCGCCGACGGAATCGGCAGCCATGGAGGCGAGCTCGCGTCCCAGTGATGCCGCCACTTCGCCCTGGATGGCCCGGCCGGGCAACGATTCGTAGGTCAGCTGGATCGCCAGGCGGCATTCGAGAGCGTCCATGCGCCAGGCCGGATCCTGTTCGGCGAGAAAGGCATGGGTGAGTGCCAGGGCGCAGGCATCGGCGGCGTCGGATGGCGGTAGCGTCATGGCGCGCAGTCGGGCGCAGCGCGCGAGCAGCAAGGCGTTACCGGCATCGTGGTCGCGCGTATAGGCGTCTTCGAGCAGCGCCTGCGCGTAGCCCAGGTGGGCCAGGCGCGCCGCGGCTTTCTCGTTCTCCGCGCGTTGGAGGAAGATGTCGGCGCGCCGACGCAGGGCGCGGGTCGTCGCTTCGGGCCCGATGGCCGCAAGGCGATCGCAGAGGGCTTCGGCTTCGGCCTGGCGTGCGATGGCACCGCCGCCGAGCAACCATCCGGCCCACGCCAGTTGCACGTCGATCCATGCATCGAGCACCGGCGCTTCCTCCGCGCCGAGGTCGATGAGCTGGCGTGACTGGAGGGCACGCAGGGCGAACAGTCGCGTGGCGCCGGAGAGGCGTTCGATGCGGGCCAGCTCGACGCGGATGGCGCGGCCTATCCAGTGTGGACGCTCATCCTCAGTGGCCCGGTTCATGCCATCGCGTGTGCGCTGCGCGGCCTCCTCGAGCAAGGCCTCGGCACCTCGCCGACGATGATCGCGCGAGCGAAGCACGAGGATGGCCGGTGACAGCCAGCGCGCCAGCCGGGCGTCATCGTCGTCGCCCTTGGCGGTGTCTTCAAGGATGGCCTGCCACGCGTCGACGCTGGCGCTGCCTTCGCCGACGCGACGGATCTCCGGAAATCGCTCGTCACCGATCAGGTGCAGGGCCGGGCTGGCGTCGATGGCCTCGAGTTCCATCAGTAGCGCCCGGCGCCGCCGCGGCGAGGTCGGCCTCGCGGTCGACGGTTCGCACACCGGGAGTGTCGGCAGGAGCAGGTCGACCGGCTCGGGGACCATGTAGAGCAAGGGTGTGGCATACGTCGAGTCGACATAGACCCATTCAGGTGATTTCAGTGCGGGGGCGCTGGCAGGCTGCGCGGGCGTGTCGTCGGCAAACGCGTGGGCGATCGATAGCCGTGGAGCGTTCGGCGAGCGCACCCGCCGTCGGCGTCGCCACCGAAAACCGGCGACGACGCTGCCGGCAGTGGCGATCGCGCCGACGGCCAGCGCCCAGTGGGAACCGTCGCGGAGCGGCGTCGACACAGGCAGGGTGCGGCGTGCGGTGTCGGAGGGCGACGGCGTCGCACCGGGAACGCCGGTGAATCCGGCAGCCCCGCTGCCGGGCAAGGGCGGCGTCTCCATCGCGTCGAGCATGCGCGAGACGTCTCGCATCTGCCGGGCGCGCGTGGCGCGATCGGCGGCGGTCTCCCGTGGATCGGCGCACGCGACGAGTAGCGCCAGGGTAACGGTCAGGCTTGCGATGCGGCGGGACGTGGCGCGTGCCCCGCGGCGCGCTGGCGGTGGTGCAATCAACGATGTTCCTTACAACGCGCAGCGTGTGCCGTGCGAGATCGACATCGCCGATCTTAGGCGAGACCTTCTCGCCTATCGATGGAACAATTCGGAAAAATCGTGCGGATTACGTCGCGTCGGGACGCTCGCCAGCCACCCGCACCTCGCGCAACAGATCGCCACCGATCCAGTAGCAGAGTTCCGGCAAGTGACGGATGTTCCAGATCGCGAGATCGGCGCGACGGCCGGCCGCGAGGATGCCGCGGTCGTCGAGCCCAAGGGCGCGCGCGGCATGGACCGTGGCGCCGCGCAGCGCTTCTTCGGGCGTCAGGCGGAACAGCGTGCAGGCCATGCCCATGGCAAGGCGAAGCGACAGCAGGGGCGAGGTGCCGGGGTTGAGATCGGTGGCCACCGCCATGGCCACGCCGTGGCGGCGGAACGAGTCGATCGGCGGCGGACGTGTGTCACGCAGGGCGTAGTAGGCGCCAGGCAGCAGCACTGCCACCGTCCCCCCTTCGGCCATGGCGCGCACGCCTTCGTCGCTGGTCCATTCGAGGTGGTCGGCGGAGAGGCCGCCATAACGGGCGACCAGCGCCGTGCCGCCCAGGTCGGACAACTGCTCGGCGTGGAGCTTCACCGGCAGGCCCAATTCACTCGCCTTGCGGAAGAGTCGTTCGGTCTCGGCGTGGGTGAAGCCGATGCCTTCGCAAAACGCGTCGACGGCGTCGACCAGTTCCTCGCCGGCCAGGGAGGGCAGCATCGTGTCGCAGACCAGGGCGACGTACTCGTCGCGTCGCCCCGCGTATTCCGGTGGCAGCGCATGCATCCCCAGGAAACTGGTGCGTACGTCGATACCGAGTTCGACGCCGATGCGGCGCGCGACGCGCAACATGCGTCGCTCGGCATCGGGCTCGAGGCCATAGCCCGACTTGATTTCCAGCGTGGTCACGCCATCCGCCAGCAAGGCCTTCGCGCGCGGAAGGGACTGCCGAAGCAATTCGTCCTCGCTCGCCGCGCGGGTCGCGCGCACGCTGGAGACGATACCGCCGCCAGCACGCGCGATGTCTTCGTACGAAGCGCCCTCGAGGCGCTGCTCGAACTCCTGCGCGCGGTCGCCGCCGAACACCAGATGGGTGTGGCAGTCGATCAGGCCGGGCGTCACCCAGGTGCCGGGCAGGGATTCGACCCGGTGCGCCAGCGCATGGGGATCGCCCGCCAGTTCGCTACGAGGGCCGGCAAACGTGATGACGCCATCGCGCCAGCCGATCGCGCCGTCCGCGATGGCTCCGTAGGGCACGCCATTGTCGACGAGGGTGGCGAGGCCGACGTCCAGCAGCAGGCCATCCCAGCGGTCATCGGTGGTCATGCGGGTGTCGTTCCTTCGGTGGGGGGAGTGTCGCGACGCACGCGTTCTTCCTCGTAGCGGTCGATGAGGACGTCGGCCAGGGCCTTGTACACGGGAACACGGCAGACCAGGCCGGAGACAGCGCGCGCCAGCAGGCACGCGGCCATGATCGGCAGCGCCATCTGGTGATTGGCCGTGAGTTCCAGCGAGATCACCACGGCCGTCAGCGGGGCCTGGGTCACGCCGGCAAGATACGCCGCCATCCCCAGCAGGACGACGGCCGAGGTATCCGCACCAGGCAGGAGCTGGGCGATATTGCCGCCGAGCCCGGCGCCGACGGCGAGCGCCGGCGAGAAGATACCGCCGGGAATGCCGGCCCACGAGGACGCGATGTTACCGAGGAACTTCAGTACGCCGAACAGGGGGCCGGTGTCGCTGTGGCCCTGCAGGATGTCGCGTGCCTGCGCATAGCCCGTGCCGTAAAGTCCGTTGGCGCTGAGCAGGCTCAGCAGCACGAGCGCCAGGCCGCAGACGGCCGCGAACACCACGGGCTGGCGGGCACGCAGCCGCCCCATCGCGCCACGAAACCCCGTTGCCGACGGGATGATCAGGCGCGCGAACAGGCCGCCGGCCAGTCCGCCGACGACGCCGGTGAGCAGCACGGCGATCCAGGCCCGGCCCAGAGGCAGCGCGGCGGTGATGTCGCCGAAGTAGGCGTAGTTGCCGACGAGACCCAGTGAAACGACGCCCGCCACGACGATCGCGGTGAGCAGCGTGCCGCTGATGCGATGCTCGAACGTGCCGGACATTTCCTCGATGGCGAAGACGACGCCGGCCAGGGGCGTGTTGAACGCCGCGGCAAGGCCGGCCGCGGAGCCGGCAAGGATGAAGCGGCCCGCTGCCGTGGGATCGTCGAATCCGAACCGTCGGCCCATGGAATACAACAGGCCGGCGCCAATGTGCACGGTCGGGCCTTCGCGACCCACCGACGCGCCACCGAGCAAGGCGGCGAGCGTCAGTGCCATCTTGCCGGCAGCCACCTTGAGCGAGAGCAGACGCGAACGGAAGTCCTCGTCTTCGACTTTCAACGCGGCGATGGCTTGCGGGATGCCTGATCCACGCGTCGCCTTCAGGGCACCCTGGGTGAGCCAGCAGAGCAGGGCGAACGTCGCCGGCGTAATGATCAGAGGGACCCACCAGCCGTGCGATGCGACCACGTGGAACAGACCGAAGGCGGAATCCGCGGCTTTCGCGAAGAGCACCGCGGCGAGACCGACCACGATGGCGCCGGACCAGAAAAGAATGCGGCGACGCCACTGCTCGGGCGAAAGCCAGTCGTGCTGGCCGAAGGCCCGGAGCCGGTCAAGCTTCATTTGCCCTCCGGCATGCGCGACCAGCGCACCTGGTAGAGGTCGAAACGACGATCCTTGAGGTTTTGCACCGCCCCGGAGTTGCGTGCGCGGGCGAGGTTTTCCAGGCGTAGGTCAGCGAACAAGACGGTCTCGATGTTGGGTGTGGAATCGGCGGCGATGCCGTCCCGGGCGAAGGGCAGGTCGCTCGGCGTGAGGATGCAGCTCTGCGCGTACTGGATATCGAAATTATTCACGCCGGGCAGGTTGCCGACGTTGCCCGACAGCACGACATAACACTGGTTTTCGATGGCCCGCGCCTGTGAGCAGTAACGTACGCGCAGGTAGCCCTCTCGTACGTCGGTGCAGAACGGTACGAACAGGATGAGCGCACCCTGGTCCGTCAGGTGTCGCGCGACCTCGGGAAACTCCGAGTCATAGCAGATCATCACGCCGATCGGGCCGCAGTCGGTCTGGATCGTCGCCGCCGTATCGCCGCCGGTGATGTTCCAGACGTTGCGCTCGCTGGGTGTGGGATGCAGCTTCTCGCGCTCGTGGATCGAACCGTCGCGCAGGCAGACGTAGCAGACGTTATGAATGTCGCCGTTGGGCTGGCGCGTCGGGTGGGAGCCGCCGACGATGTTGATGTTGTAGTGCACGGCCAGGCGATGGAACAGCGCCTTGACCTCGTCGGTGTATTCGGAGAGGCGCCGTATCGAATCCACCGGCGACAGTTCGGCGTTTTCGATCGACAGCAACTGCAGGGTGATCAGCTCGGGAAAGGCGACGAAGTCCGCATCGTAATCGGCGGCGATATCGACGAAGTACTCGACCTGGGTGGCGAACTCGGCGAACGAGCCGATGCGTCGTTGCTGGTACTGCACCGACGCCACGCGCACCGAGTCCGGCAGGCGGTGGCTTTGCGATACCTTCGGCGTATCCGGATGGTCGTGCAGTTGCGGGTTGCGCCAGATCAGGTGCGCGGCGTAGCCCAGCGACTCATGATCGGACGGCACGTATTCACGCAGCAGGCCGATGACTTCGAAGCCGTTGCGCAGCTGGAAACTCAGCGTGGCGTCGCGGCGGCTGCCGTCGACCACGGCCTGCACGTAGCCTTCCGCGCTTCCGTAGCGACTTATCGCGCGGGCCAGCCCCGGCATGCGGCCGCCAAAGACGATGCCGCGCAGTTTCAGGTCGGTGCATACGCGCTTGCGCGCCATGTACAGGCGCTGCCCGATGCGCATGCCGCGGTAATCGGGATGGACCACGATTTCCATCCCGTAGAGCCAGTCGCCCTTGGGATCGTGACGGGAGGCGAACCCGCCACCGGTGATCTGCATCCAGGTGTGCGGCGCCAGCGCCACGGCCTCGTTGATGCGGAAAGTGGCGCAGAACCCGACGATCTTCCCCTCGTACTCGACCACGAACTGGCCTTCGGGGAAGTGGGTCTGCTGGCCCTGCAGCATTTCCGCCGAGTGGCCCCATTCAGGCGTGTAGACCCGGGCGGTGAGGGCGACGAGTTCGGGCACGTCAGTCGGACGCGCCAGACGAAGCAGCAGCTTCGGCGATTGAGCGGCGATGATCTCGGTCATTCCCGCATTATGCCCGTCGGTTAACATGCCCGCTGGATCTCACAGGACACCCCCATGTCGCCGACCCCCTTGACCGCGGATTTCCTCTGGCAGGACGGTAGCTGGCATGCGGGCGGGTCAGGCCTGTCGGTTTCCGGCGCGCGCTTTGCCCCGGCACCCGCTCTGGCTGGCGGCGAACGTGTGGGTCGCTTCGTCCTGCCGGGCATGCCCAATCTCCATTCGCACGCCTTCCAGCGGGCGATGGCCGGCCTGGCCGAGCGGCGCGGCCCGGGGGAAGACAGCTTCTGGACCTGGCGCGAAACGATGTATGCCTTTGCCGAGGCGATCGATCCGGACGACCTCAAGGCGATCGCCACCCAGCTCTACATCGAGATGGTGAAAGCGGGCTACACGCAGGTCTGTGAATTTCACTATCTGCACCACGGGCCGCGCGGCGTGCATTACGCCGAACCCGCGGCGATGTCGCTGGCATTGATCGAGGCCGCCAAGGAGGCCGGTATCGGGCTGACCCTGCTGCCCGTGCTCTACATGACCGGCGGCTTCGACGGCCGCCCGCTGAACGAGCGCCAGCAGCGCTTCCGTCACGACGTCGGCCAGTACGTGACCTTGCTCGAGCGCCTCGCCCCGTTGCAGAACGACATGCTGCGCCTGGGCATCGCGTTGCACTCGCTGCGCGCCGTACCGGAAGATGCCATGCGCGCCCTGCTGGCCAGCGGTGTGTGTCGTGAATTGCCGATCCATATCCATATCGCCGAACAGCTCGGTGAAGTGCAGGACTGCCTTGCGGTGCGTGGCGCGCGCCCGGTCGAGTGGCTGCTCGACCACGCCGAGGTCAATTCGCGCTGGACCCTCATCCACGCCACGCATCTCACGCCGCACGAAACCGATCGTCTCGCCAGGAGCGGCGCCGTCGCGGGCCTGTGCCCGACCACGGAGGCGAACCTCGGCGACGGATTGTTCCCGCTCGCGGCCTTCATCGATGCGGGCGGTACGCTGGGTATCGGCTCCGATTCGCATATTTCCGTGTCGCCGGTGGAAGAACTGCGCTGGCTCGAGTATGGCCAGCGCCTGATCACGCGTCACCGCAACGTGGCGGCGCGGCGACCGGAAGAGAGCGTGGGCACGGCGCTCTGGCAGCGTGCCCTGCAAGGCGGTGCGCTCGCCGCCGCCACGAATATCGCCCGGCTGGCCGACGGAGCGCGTGCCGATCTTCTCGTGCTCGACGATCGTTCACCGCTGCTCGCGGCGCGTGACGAAGCCGACGTGATCGACAGCTTCCTGTTCGCCGGCAATACGCCGCTCGTCCGCGATGTGATGGTCGGCGGCCAGTGGCGCGTGCGCGACTTCTCGCACGCGGCCGAACAGTCGGCCGCCGAGGCCTACCGTGTCGTGGTCGAGAGGTTGGCCGCGGCCTGAGACGCAGGGCCTGACGGGCACTTCGACTTGCCGTAAAGGCCTTCCGCGGAAGGTTCGTTGCGCTTCGCCGCCTCGGGCGAGGCGTACACCGTGACGCCGAGATCGCAATGGTTTTCGCGAAGGGTGAATCGGACCGTGTCCATGCGCGTCGGCGGCGCGTCGTCGAGCGTGCACGTGCTGCCTTTCGCCAACCGGACCGTCACGCTGTTGTCGCTGCTGTCGACGACGTCGAAACCCGCGTTGGCGCAGCCTTTCCAGCTGAGCGTGGTTTTGCCGACGCTGAGCATGTGCAGGCCGATGAAGGCGTTGCTGTAGGGTTCCCAATCGCCAGCGAGCCAGGCAGGTGCTGGTTGGGCGGTCGAGAGCATCGCTAGGGCGAGGAGGGGATGCATGAGGGGATCCTTCGCGGGGGGCTCCGTAAGGATCGCCGATGAATCGGCTCCTACCAAGCAAACGCCACCTGCCTGGTAGGAGCCGATTCATCGGCGAACGGGTGCTTGCATCACCCTCCCAATCATGCTCTATTCGACCCATGACTCGCCTCACCGCCAATAACGCCAATACCAATAATCCCCGGAACCTCGGGAGGGTCGGCGTGTAGGCGGTTTCAGCGAAAGCACCCCACACACGAAAGGCCCGCCCTCACCAGGCGGGCCTTTTTCTTTGCGCCGTTCTCATCAGCGATTTCCAGTGACCGACCAGGAGTGACAAGGCCATGTGTTCGATCTTCGGTATGTTTGGCCTTGCGGCCGGCGACGACCTGATTGCCCTGCGTACGCAGGCAATGGAGCTTTCCCAGCGGCAGCGCCATCGCGGTCCGGACTGGAGCGGCGTCTACGTCGACCAGTGCGCGATCCTCGTGCACGAGCGCCTCGCCATCGTCGACCCGGCGAGCGGTGCCCAGCCGCTTCGTTCGCCCGAAGGCGATCTGGCGCTGGCGGTGAACGGCGAGATCTACAACCACCGCGAACTGCGTGCCGCCAGTGACTACGCTTTCACCACGGGTTCCGATTGCGAAGTCATCAATGCCCTCTACCGCGCCGAGGGCGCCGGGTTCCTCGGCAAACTCAACGGCATCTTCGCCTTCGCGCTCTGGGACGCGGGCCGCCGTCGCTTCCTGATCGCACGCGACGCGCTCGGTGTGTGCCCGCTCTACTGGGGCCACGACCGGGCAGGGCGCCTCTGCGTCGCCTCGGAGATGAAGTCGCTGGTCGGCGTGTGCGCCGACGTCGCGCCGTTTCCGCCGGGCCACGTCTACGACAGCGAGACGGGCGAGGCCGTGCGTTACTGGACGCCGGCATGGCGCGACTACGACGCCACCGCGGGGCGAACGATCGAGCCGAAGGACCTGCGCGCCGCGTTCGAAGCCGCCGTGCATCGGCAGATGATGACGGACGTGCCGTATGGCGTGCTCCTTTCCGGCGGCCTCGATTCCTCGCTGGTCGCCGCCGTTGCCGCGAGCTTCGCGCGGCGCCGCATCGAGGAAGACGATCATGGCGAAGCCTGGTGGCCGCGGCTGCATTCGTTCGCCATCGGTCTGGAGGGCTCGCCCGACCTCAAGGCCGCCGAGGTCGCTGCCGAGGCTCTGGGTACCGTGCACCACGGCTTCCGCTATACCTTCGACGAAGGCCTCGACGCCTTGCCCGAAGTCATCCGGCATATCGAAACCTACGACGTCACCACGATCCGCGCCTCCACCCCGATGTTCCTGCTTGCCCGGCGCATCAAGGCGATGGGCGTGAAAATGGTGCTGTCCGGCGAGGGCTCGGACGAGATCTTTGGCGGCTACCTGTATTTCCACAAGGCGCCCTCGGCCCGCGCGTTCCACGAGGAGACGATCCGCAAGCTGGATGCGCTGCACTATTACGACTGCCTGCGCGCGAACAAGTCCATGTCCGCCTGGGGCGTGGAGGCGCGCGTGCCCTTCCTGGATACGGAGTTCCTGGACATCGCGATGGCCTTCGACGCCGAGTCGAAAATGGTCGCGCGTAAGGGCATCGAGAAAGGCATCCTGCGCGAAGCCTTCGAAGGCGCGCTTCCCGAGGAAATCCTCTGGCGGCAGAAGGAGCAGTTCAGCGACGGGGTGGGCTACGGCTGGATCGATGGGCTCAAGGCCCACGCCGAGGCGATGGTCTCCGACCGCGAGTTCGCCGCGGCAGGCGCCCGGTTCCCCCACAACACCCCCGCGACCAAGGAAGCGTTCTTCTACCGGACCCTGTTCGAAAAGCACTTCCCCGGCGAGGCCTGCGCCGCCACCGTGCCGGGCGGCAAGTCGATCGCCTGCTCGTCACCGGCCGCGCTGGAGTGGGACCCGGCCTTTGCCGCGGCAGCCGATCCGTCGGGCCGGTCCATCCGCGGAGTCCACCAGGAGGCCCTCCCGGCCTGACGCAACCTTGCCAGCTGTCGCAACCCTGCCTTGGTAGGAGCCGATTCATCGGCGATCCCGCGGCAGCGGGCCAGGGTGCCGCGAGCACCCATTCGCCGACAAGTCGGCTCCCACAGAGAGCGGGGTGCCGCGAGCACCCATTCGCCGACAAGTCGGCTCCCACAGAGAGCGGGGTGCCGCGAGCATCCATTCGCCGACAAGTCGGCTCCCACAGAGAGCAGGGTGCCGCGAGCACCCGTTCGCCGATGAATCGGCTCCTACCGAAGCGAGTGCGTGCTGCGGTGCGGCGCAGGGCGGGATTTGTTAGGATTGGACGCTTTAGCCGGCGCGTCCCGCGCCGCACAGCAGGCAAGCCAACCATGATCGAGACCAATCCGATCCTCGCGCAGATTGCGGACCTCACGGGCCGCGTCGAGTCGCTTAGGGGGTATCTTTGACTACGCCGTCAAGAAAGAACGCCTCGAAGAAGTAACCCGCGAGCTGGAGAATCCCAAGGTATGGGATGACCCCAAGCGCGCCCAGGAGCTGGGCCGCGAGCGTTCGCAGCTCGACGGCATCGTCACCGGCATCGACGAGATGTCCGGCTCGCTGGCCGATTCGAAAGAACTGCTCGAGATGGCCGCCGCCGATGGCGACGACGACACCGTGCAGTCGATCGTCGGCGATCTGGGCAAGATCGACGCCCGCGTGAGCAAGCTGGAATTCCAGCGCATGTTCTCGGGCGAGCTCGACTCCGCCGCCGCCTTCGTCGACGTACAGGCCGGTGCCGGTGGCACCGAAGCCCAGGACTGGGCCGAAATCCTCCTGCGCATGTACCTGCGCTGGGCGGAATCGCGTGGCTGGAAAACCGAGATGATGGAAGTCAGCGCGGGCGACGTCGCCGGCATCAAGTCGGCCACCTTCCGCGTGGAAGGCGACTACGCCTATGGCTGGCTGAAGACCGAGATCGGCGTGCATCGCCTGGTTCGCAAGAGCCCGTTCGACTCCGACAACCGCCGGCATACCAGCTTCACCTCGGTGTTCGTCTCGCCGGAAGTCGACGACAACATCGAGATCGACATCAACCCGGCGGACCTGCGTACCGACGTGTACCGGTCGTCGGGCGCCGGCGGCCAGCACGTCAACAAGACCGAGTCGGCCGTGCGTATCACGCATGTCCCGACCAACACGGTCGTGGCCTGCCAGACCGAACGCAGCCAGCATGCCAACCGCGACCGCGCGATGAAGATGCTCAAAGCCAAGCTGTACGAGCTGGAAGTGCAGAAGCGCAATGTCGAGCGTGATGCGCTGGAAGCGACCAAGTCCGATATCGGCTGGGGCAGCCAGATCCGCAACTACGTGCTCGACCAGTCGCGCATCAAGGATCTTCGCACCGGTCTTGAACGCACCGACACGCAGAAGGTGCTCGACGGCGATCTCGACGGATTCGTCGAAGCCAGCCTGAAGTCCGGCCTCGAGGCCGGCTCCAAGCGACTCGATGCCTGATGTTCCCGGGGGCGCAAGCGCGCCCCCGTTCTCTTTCAAAGAAGCCAGAAGCACACCATGACCGACGACACCAGCGCCGATACTCCCGTAACCGCCGCCGAAGAGAACCGCCTCATCGCAGAGCGTCGCGAGAAACTGAAATCGCTGCGTGCGCAGGGCATCGCTTATCCGAACGACTTCAAGGTGGACAGCTTCGCGGGTGACCTGCAGGCCGAGTTCGCCGACAAGGACACCTGGACGGCGGAAGCCATCGAGGGCACACCGCGTCGCGTGACGGTCGCCGGTCGCATCATCTTGATGCGCGGGCAGGGCAAGGTCAGCTTCGTGCAGATGCAGGACGGCACGGGCCGCATCCAGCTCTTCGTCCACCAGGGCACCCTGGGTGAGGAAGGCTACGACGCGTTCAAGCGCTGGGACCTCGGCGACATCGTTGGCGCGGAAGGCGTCCTTATGCGCACCAAGACCGGCGAGCTGTCGGTCAAGGTCGATGCGATCCGCCTGCTGACCAAGTCGCTGCGTGGCTTGCCGGACAAGCACCACGGTCTGGCCGATGTCGAGCAGCGCTATCGCCAGCGCTATGTCGACCTGATCGTCACCGAAGAATCGCGCCGTACCTTCGCGCTGCGTTCGAAGATCATCAGCCATGTGCGTCGCTGGCTCGAAGCCGAGCCGCGTCGCTTCATGGAAGTCGAAACGCCGATGATGCACGTGATCCCGGGTGGCGCCACGGCGCGTCCGTTCACCACGCACCACAATGCGCTCGATATCCCGCTGTTCCTGCGCGTGGCGCCGGAGCTTTACCTCAAGCGCCTGGTCGTCGGCGGCTTCGACCGTGTCTACGAGATCAACCGCAATTTCCGTAACGAGGGTGTGTCCACCCGGCACAATCCCGAGTTCACCATGCTCGAGCTGTACCAGGCGTACGCCACGTACCACGAGATCATGGATATCACCGAAGGCATGATCCGCACCGCAGCCGCCGATGTGGTCGGCAGCACCACGATCGAATGGGATGGCGCGACGATCGATGTCGCCCCGGCCTTCCGTCGCTGGCGCATGGAAGACGCCGTCCTCGAACTCAATCCCGAGATCAAGCCGGCCGACCTCCGTGATCGTGCATCGATGGCTGCCCACGCGAAGCGCCTCGGCATCCACGTGAAGCCGGGCTACGGCTGGGGCAAGCTCCTGCTGGAAGTGTTCGAGGCGACGGTCGAGCACACGCTCATCCAGCCCACTTTCATCACCGACCACCCGGTCGAAGTCTCGCCGCTGGCGCGCGAAAGCGACACCGACAAGGGCATCACCGACCGCTTCGAGCTGTTCATCAACGGCAAGGAGATCGCCAATGGCTTCTCCGAGCTCAACGACCCGGAAGACCAGGCCGCGCGCTTCCAGTCGCAG
>Ga0247741_1001300_pt1 | contig 13900 bp, 17 predicted proteins | sample UWRJL213509R2_FD_180945 | JGI IMG/M metagenome (GOLD analysis project Ga0247741, IMG submission 180945) | Plant litter microbial communities from Arlington Agricultural Research Station in Wisconsin, United States - UWRJ-L213-509R-2 | ecosystem: Environmental > Terrestrial > Plant litter >... | reverse complement strand
GTCTCTAAATCTGGAGAGGTTGCCGAGATCTTGACTCTGCGCACCATCAGGCATCGTTAAGATGGCCCCTTCCGAAGCGCATGTTTCAAAAGTCAGCCCTCTAAAAAGTGTCAATGACAATAACAACGTAAAGGGCCGTGACCTACGAAGACTCAGTCCTCAAATTCGAGATCGAAGAACTGGCAAGATAGCTATCTTCTCCAAATTGCCAAAACTGACGCACATCACTTGGATGCAGAGGCGGATGGACGGGAGTAAAGCCCTCCGGGAGTACATCAGGGTTGATAGGGTCGGACGCAGGAACACATATGTTGAAGAGGAAATCAAAGGCGCCAGCCTGGAAAATTCCAACATCTCCGATACGAACGCCACACTTTCGATAGGAAGGTGGTAGCATCATGTTTGGCTGTGGTATCCACAACGGATAACCTCGTTGCTGTCGGGAACTCGAGATATGCTGGGAATACAACTCGTGGCTACACTTTCTCGATTTTGAACACCCCTAAGGCCAAGCAATCAGTATTAGGCAAAGAGCCTCTGGGTTCAGCTCACATTGCCATTTTGACCCCGTTTACGATCGTGATTCGTTGATGGCACATCCGCACCTCCTGTGGGCTCACCTTGAGCTGCAGGGATCTAGACAATCCAGTTGATGCACATGAGCACTTGGAAGAGGACTGGAACTTACCTCCGCCTGTACTACTGGTCGAACGGGTGGTCCTTGATCTGTTGCAGTGGAGTTTGAGGCAGCCAATCGTCTCGGGGAGACTGGAGCTCACCACTAAAGTTGACTGCAACATTGACGAATTGGCTCCCCGAGACCCTTGTATCAGAAGAAGATTGCAAGACGGAGATTCTACCGTATATAAATGTTGAGAAGCTACAGCATGTGGCAAAGACATAGTAACATACTGCGGTGTGCCAGTGGAGGACCTGTTATTGTTAACTGCGGCCGGAGCAGGAAATGGAACAGCAGTCCGGGTTGCATTCTGCCTATTTCTTCGAGGATGACGTCGCCTTGAAGGTCGAGAATCTATAACCTTGGGATGTATGATCAGTAGACCATGCCAGAGGAACTAAGAACGGATAGGTACCTGGTCAATTTCTTCCAATGGCATACCGGTAGGGAGTTAGAAACAGCAGTGGTCACCGTGACGGTTTTAGAACAAGGCGCCTAGTCGTGGGAGATCTGACAGCGTGACTAGGAGGTAACACTGCCCATGAAGACGGTAGTTCAAGGAACAACTTGAACCATCACCTTGCCTAGACTCGTGACCAGTCGGGAGCACGTCAGCTTGCAGCTTCAGAAACAAGGAGGACCTTGTGTTCTCGCCTTTCAGGCGTCACCTCATCGAGGGATCGGTCACCGGTCTACACCTTGCCATCACCAACAGATTTCCCGAACAACATCGTCTTTGCAATCTTTCTGCACCAACCAGTCGCACCACGCACACCACTCCGACTCAGTACGCAGTACTCAGCGCTTAGCGCTAGCGTTCATTCACCTAAGACCCCCACACGCGATGGCACAAACAAACGTCAGAAGCGGCTCCTGCGGCACGAGCATCCTCGACCCCCATAATTGACACCACCGTTTGGCCAATGCCGGCGCCAATTCGAGTGTCGCAGGTATCACCCACCTACACGGCTGGGCGATACCTAGTACGATATACTGAACCACGGCGCGTTCTTTAATGAGTTGGGGTCCGAGAATCCCTTTGCGCCTGTCCAGCAGTACGAGTATATCTACATCGCCCACCGGCTTGTCTAATACCTCTGGTCCCTTCATCTATCATCCACTCTTCCGTCTGCGAGCGCCTCTTCCTCGTTGCAGCGTCCATGACATTGCCTGAACAGGCGGAATATACACCCGCGAATGGAAAATTGGGAATATCACCAGCAGCAGGGGGGATTACCAGATCTCGCCGTTCCGTATGCCGCTTGACCCGATCTCTGTCAGACCCACAGGTGGGATGCGTCTGATGGGTATGCACAACCGCTACGCCCTTGGAATAGTATGGGTGCCACCAACACACCCACCCGCATGATATGGCCACGTCCATCGCGACCGAGTCGTACTACAGGTACTCAAGCTCCGCTATGTATATCGATTCGCCCCCTCTCGTGATAGAGGTAGTGGATGCGCCGAAGCCAATCACGCCTACCTCGAATGTGTTCGGTAGATAACAGCAGCATCAAGAAGGAAAGAGAAGGGAGAGCAGTATCTCGAGCCAGGGGTGTATTTGGAGGAGAAGTATGCGCTCTAAAGGCCTCGTCTTCCATCCACCTCTTACTTGATAGGGTCATGGGTTACACCCAACGTACAATTTATTCACTATCACCACTGCTACCGTCTTCGTTCCCTTCTCCCCTTATCCTTCGTGTTCATTAACGACCCCTTGTTCACCTCACGTTTATTATGAATCCTTCGCCTTGTCTTTCACATTTGTTTATATGTTATATCAACCATTGTAGCCTTAGTCGTTAGTAGTTCTAAAACCTGACTACCCTTCCCTTCCACCACCGTCTCCCCTCCCGTGTGTTTCGTTATTCTGAAATTTTATTACCGACCGATAACCGCCATAGTTTTGTCCTTCGTGTTTCTTTGACATGTATGATATGATACTCAGGATACTAGTAATAGTATTACTACCGCGAGGCACGAATACCACGTGGGCCTCATGTCGGATGAGGAATATTAGCAGCAAACATCTTTCCACCACGACAGAATGGACTTACCGCTCGAGATCCTCGAGGCTTTCGTCGACGCAGTGGCAAATAACAAGTCCTACATGGATCTGGCATCGTGCCTCTCCGTGTCGCGTGGTTTTCGTCAAAGATCTCGCCAACACATCTTTGCCACCATCGACCTTAAATTCTCTTCTCCCGACAATCCAGAAGAAAGGCAGGAATCTTATGATCGTGATCTCAAGCGCCTCGCCCTCTTACGACAGCTGATCAGCAACAAGCACACTAACTCCGAGGATAATAGCATTCTCCCCCACATCAGAAGCCTCCGCATCCGGATCTATGACTTGCCTTACTTCCATCCCTTCGAGGACAACAACGACCTATCCCACATCCTCTCGCGTCTTGCCGATAGCCCTAAACTGGATACACTCAGTATACACAATGTCGACGTCACCATGAGATCACTACGCTGGCATAATTTAAGGACGGCCTTTCGCAAGAACCTTCGCAGTGTCTCTCGGGTCCCCAGTCTTAAAATGTTGAGCGTTGTCGATATTTGGGAGATACCAGAGACATTCTTTCGTGGCACTTTTATCACGCAGTTAGAGTTGGTGGGGTTGTGGAGTAGGAGGCCTAGTGGAGGAGCTGGTTTGGGGACGGAGTATGAGGATGAGAATGGATGGACTGGAAATCTACCCTCACCTCGCTTGATCTCGCTGTCTTTGGATGCCAATAGCGTTCCAAGTGCCATGGAGATTATCCCTCGGCAGAACTTGAAGGAGTTGCGACTATTCGTCGAATCTTCGAGTTATAGTTGCTCTAAACTGCAAGACTTTCTTCAATGGAGTCACGAGAGCCTCAGCTCATTAACTCTAGACTTTACTGGTGAGTGGGAAAACTTGAACATCACCCGGCGATTCGTTGAACATGTTTCCAGATTTATGTTCGGGTTGCCAACTCGAAACAGCAGCACAGGTTTTCAACCTCGAGAAGCTCACCAATCTCTCAACACTATCGCTCAGTTACTCGAAATCTCCTGCGAGAGGACAGGATCAACACGTCCATGAAGCGGATGGACTTTCGCCCGCACTGCGATTTTTCTGCAGCATTCTTAGTACCCGAAAACAAACTGGAATTATCGCAGCAATCCAGCTCGATTTCCACAATTTTGGCTGGACGGATGCCATGAGTGACTTTGGCGCATTCAGTCTCAGCGCTCAAAGTCTTGTTGTTTGGGACCAGCTAGATAGTATATTGACAGCTCCCCCTTTCACGCAGACATCAATAACTTTCATTTCGTGTCAATCTTACGAGAGTCCAGAAAATTTCTCTGATTGTTTGCCTAAACTTATTGCTTCAGGCCGACTTCGAGTAGATGTTACTCAATAAATAATATTATGGGACCCCTCCACCTGAGGCTGCTTATTTACTTCATATCTGAAGCCCACTCCGCCAGTAAGCTTTTTGTCTTCAATAATAATATGTGATATCTGTTCATTTGCAATCATCTGTGGCACTGCCTTACAGGACTATCCGCAACGCAGATGTTAGATGTTCCTCTGCACCGGGCTGATGTAGCTGTAAATTTATTCATTTCCGAGGGTCTTTGAACACTGCTAGTTGAAGGATATGTCAGTGCTAATGTGATTACGAGGCTACTATTAATACTATGCGTTTAAATAGATTCAATCCGCATCAAGACTTCGAAAGAACAAACACCAACTTGCTGAATCTCCTGCTCAAGAGACTCGACCATCGTATTGGAAAGGAGGAGGTGTATCATGCTCGACCTCGGAACGACAGCGTCAATTTTGCATCAATGCAATGCTAATAATATTACTACCTATTACAATGTCACCACGTTAACACTGACAGATTTACACGACGAGACAGTCACGTGGATACTCAAGTATCCTGTGATACACAGCCACAGAATCTGAGAATCCAGAAAGTGGTATCCACTAGGATCGTCGTTCGAAGTTCGGCCCACCCTGGACCTCGAACCTCGAACCCAATGAACCTGTCTCGACGAACCAAGAACACACCCAAAGCTCACGTGGACGGACTTCAGAGCACGAACTTCGAACCGACCTTGAACCCACGTGTTGAGCAACTCACACTACCTGTATACAGCAGTGGATGCCATCAAACTAAGATGAAGCCAGATGAAACCCGTATTCTGACATCAGAACAGACCCTAAATCTTATCACTGGTACGTAACCATAACATATCCTGATAATTTGTTGAATAGGACTTTAGATGTACATCCAAGTCGCATCGAAAGGGATAAAAATGGCTTTGATCTCGAGACGCTGACCAATCTCTTAACACTGTCGCTCGTTTTCTGGAAGCCCAATCTGACTGCGAGATTGAGACGCAACCAGCAAGTGGCTGGACCTGCGCCCGAACTTCAAGTTCTTATTTGCAATCTCAGCACACGAAGACAGGCTGGATTCCTCAATGCCATTGACCTCCATTTCCAGGGCTATGACTACGACACGATTACCTCGGATGAATTCATTCTGAGCCCTGAACGTCTTGTCCTTTGGGGCCAGCTGGATAGCTTATTGATAGTCCATCCCTTCACGCAAACATCAATAACCCTTATTCTGCGTGGATAAAGAGCTCGAAAGGAAATCTTTGGATCCGAGTCACGAAAGGATGTTCTCTGGTTCATTGCCAAAGCTTGCTGCTGCCAGCCGACTTCCAGTAGATTTCGATAAATAGTAATGCGGTAAATATATTAATCGTCAAAATCGCTTATACAAAACTGTATTACGCTGCTAGAGTTTGCCAATTAGATGCGAATCATTAAGAAGTCCGGTGGCTGATACTTACGTCAATAGCAATAAGTCTGAAAGATCATATCTCTCGACGAGGTCTAGAACGAGATTCAGCGATTTGAGGAGATTCAATGACACCGTATTCTTCGAGTTCATCAACTCGAATTGTTGTGTCACCAACATCGGCGTTTGATCTGTCTTGATGATCTTCCGTCGAGGCCGGGATCCCTGCACCACCCTTTTTTCATAAAAATAATTTATTGTGAGTCCGTGGCTTGAAATGTCGAGGATACACGCGTATGACTTACTGAGGGATGCAATGTCGGCCGCTCCGGAGCCACGCTGGCTTGCGTTGGGTGAACGTTTTTAAGCCGGCTTTGAGATAATCGCAGTGGTTTTCTAAACAATGTAGATGTAGGATTCCTATTGCTGTTGCCAATCGAAGAGCCCAACGCGGAGTGACTGAGCGGGATTGTCGCGGGTGACGGTTGAGACCACTGCGAGGAGCGTTTGGGGATCAATACTTCCAGAGAAGAGGTGCGGTCATCGTCATCTTCGAAGTTCGCATTTTCCACCATGGGTGAAGTACAAGGCTCAGGAGAGGAAAGAGTAGGAGAGGAGAAAAAGGGAACATCGTCGGCATCAGGGAAGATGGGAAGATCCAAACCCATCGGTGATGAGAAAAAGTTGGAGATTTCCTCATATGAAGCATATGGATGTTCATATGGAAGGAGTCGAGAAGCATGTGGGGGAGACGTGAAGAGATCCGACAGGCCAAGGCCAAGCGTGTTGGGGCTCATAAAACTGGGCGAGCCAATGCTTGATCTTCTCGACGGGCTGGGAAGGCTAGACGAGACGTCCGTTGAGCCATGCCAGAGGCTAGGGGATGACGTTGTGGAGGTCTTTCCACTAGTCAACACGACACTAGATGGGCTGGATAGACTCCTGGCTGGCGCTGACCAGGGGCTGGATGAGGAACCTTCGGAAGTGGTATCACCAATAGCACTCGGTTGGCTGGGTGTTCTTGTCCAACTTGATCGTCGTCTGTCATGAAGTGACGTGTTCCACCTCCGCACCGACGATGCCAAACTGGAATCAAGCAGATACTGGCCTCCGCCTGGCCGTCTCAGACCGCCTGTCAGATACGCTGGAGCTGGAGCTGTGGAATTCCTCTGGCCGTCGCTTTCCCAAATGTGGGTTTCCGGTGCACCTGGTTCAAAGGACATTGGATGTGAAGTAACACCAAAGTCATGTAAATCAGGGAGGAAATCTGGTGTTGAAAATGCGGAAGTTCCCTCAGTATCCATTGGCGTACTAAAAACGCTAGATCCCCCTTCAAGCACCAGATCAAGATCCAAAAGGCTAGAACCTGAGACGTGAGGTGTAACCCGGTATGGTCCATTGCTGAGTTCGCTTTTGTGTTGTTCCGTCAGTTGGTCGATTAGATAGGTTTGAATGTCAAAAAAAGATTGGCGATGGAGATAAACCAAGAGCTCTTGACGGTCTTCGTCTCGACGGAGAATCTGGAAGCGATGATAGATGGCGGAACACAAATCAAGTAAGATTTCCAAATAAACGTAGCCTTCCGAGGAGACGAGTTGCAGAGATTCTTGTTGATATGAAATGGATTCATTGAGGTCGCTAATCTCTGAAAATCTCCAATAACGCTTGAGGAGGTAATGTCCAAGTTTGTGGTACATTTGGCCAAGCCCCTGATGATTTGGAGTCGCTGAGGATACTCGAAGTCGTAGATCCTCGATAGTATTCTGGAGGATGTTGTCCACAGACAGGGCGTGGTTTTGGAGTTGGGTGATTTCTTCCAGTGTGAGAAGCCGTTTAGGATGCCCCTCAAGAGGTTGGGGTTCCAAACTCGAGCTTGAGTACGAGGATACTTCCGTTCCGGACAAACCCACTATGATCCTTTGTAGAAGTTCAGCCCGTCCGCCTTCCGATCCGAAGAGATAACTCTCTATGCTGGAAGGAGAAGTCACGGTAAATCTTGACAGAATGTCTTTCATCTCCTCACGCTCAGAGCTTTTACTCTACTCATTTTTAGTGAGCGACTTATAGGCACTGCAAGTCGACGTACCTTATCAGAGTGTTCCATCCACTGAAGAAAAACTACACCTAAATTTATCATCGTACGTTGGCCACGAAAATAGAGCAAACATATTACCATTGACTTCTTGAATTCTTTTTGAGGAGATAACCAAGTCGAACAGCTTGCTTGGCTCCATTGAGGACCAATTCTGGATAACTTGTATAGTGTAGATGAAACTAGAAGAAATAATCGTACGTACAGGAGGGAGGGTCGAATGCCAAACCCTGTCGCTGGTTATGGCCATCCTAGCGTTTGGCTTCTAGATTTCTGTTTTAGTTGACCCAAACAGAACATTGCGTGTCACTTACCTTCTGAAGTAATACCCTGTTTATGACATTTGAGGGGTGAATGCCATACTAGACGTTCAGAAATATCAGAGCAATTGACCGGGTGTAGGTATTCGAATTTACCTGATTACCAGTACTGGTATTAACCTGAGTAGTGGCTGATGACGAGCTGGCAAAGCTAGGCCAGGAAGAAGCCAGAGGAATGGACTGGGAATAGATGTCGCCCTTATCCTGAGCCCCAGGTTCAACTAGATTCGCTCCTTGACGAGAGAAAGTTTGTGCCCACAGCTGCTCTGATAGAGCGGCAGTGAACGTGCGCACGAATAAGGTTTGGTTACACAATGGATGATCACGCAGCGATGCCAAACCCGCATTTTCGCCCATCCCTGGTCCGACTCTGACTTCAGCCATTCCAGAGTGCTCCCAGGTGTAAGGTGGGTATGTTGCGGCGAGTGCCTTAAATTGCAGCCGGAAATTAGACTCCTCGGTTACGTTCGAGAACGTCGCTATTCCCCAGGAAGAAGACTTCTCGCATCCGGTTACGAGGCGGAGATAGCCGTTCGGAACCTCAAGTCCTAAGACATCGTTGGCAAGCTTATACCAGCTTTCTATGTGGCAGGCCATGTACTCTCTGAATTTTGAGAGTGCTCGTAAGTCTTGGGTGTTTGCACCTTCAGGCATTGTAAGTACAGCTCCCTCCGAATCAGAGGATTCGAACGTCAACCCTCTATAGATATTCCATTAAGCGTTCTTCAAAGATTTCAAGGGATTAACATACGAGTCATCAGTTCCTGATTTCGAAGTCAAAGAGCTCGCAAGGTAACTGCCTGGAGTATACACCGTATATTCCCGAACATGATGCCGATGGAAAGGCGCTAAGGGGAGAAAGCCATCTGGAAGCGGAACTTGGTTGATGGGATGGTCAGCGGGGTGACATATATTGAAGAGGAAGTCGAACGCCCCAGATGGCGTAAAAAATCCAACATCTCCAATGTGGACTCCATTAGCGCGGTATGGGGTTGGTAAATTCCGGTTCGCTTGAGGTACCCAAAGTGGATAACCATTGGATTTTCGCAAAAGATGGTCAAGGTAGATTTCGTTGCTCGGCTTCGCATGGTGAAGTGCAGGTCCAGGATTCTGCCACAAATATTATGAAATGAGTGTATTTGCGGTATGTCTTCATAATAAATGACTTTACACTATCGACACGACGCTTCTTTGTTGGGCTCTCATTGCCTCCTTCAAGGTCACTCTCACGTGCCCGTCGGCCGTTGGGTGGCTACAGCTAAGTTAGAGTGTATCGCATCTAATGTCAATTGAATTGAAACTTGCATTTTCGCTGTCTTCTGTTCAGAGACATTTAGTTCTTCGTGCTCTAAGTATAAGATTACGGATATCACCATGTATGTTCACGACGATAGTCGTGAAACGATTGTCCGTTGCGTGCGTTTCAGAAGCAGAGTTAAAATATGAGACCCTGCCCAGAACCATACGAAATCAGACAGTCCCAACAAGTAAGTTCAATGAATGGCACAGACTGTGGTGTTGACACTGGGTTCGAACTGACAGACGCTTGCGGGGTGGGCACTGGAGGGATGTGGCCCCCACCCCTCTCACGCCGAGCGCTTGCATGTTGCGAACGTGTTGAAATTGTTCTCTTGGGTAAGGAATGGAGGTTTGAGCAATACTACAAACATAGTGTAAGTTAGCATACCTGCGGCCGCTGGTCTCGGTAAGACATATAGACCACTAAATGAGTTGCGGTGTCGAGTTGAGGGGCCTTGGTATTGGCTGCGATGAGGTTTATATACGACTGCCGAGGGAGGCAGTGAGTCCTTGTCCTGTGCAATTGCCGAACTTGCCTCAAATAGCACCTGTCAGGATATGTCAAGTTAGGTTTCTTGCACAGCATGCTTACGTGGTGCCAAAGTTGGAACAAAGTCAATTTCAATAGATAGCACTTTCTGTGAGTATCGAAGGAGTCAAATTTCATACAATGTGGTGCTTAGAGCTCCTAGTCTTCAGATATCTACTCGAGGGACTAGAGAAAGTAACATCAGTTTCAAGCTCAAGACGGCAAGCACGATGATGACTTGATGGACTGGACCGTGAGGAGGGATGTCCAGTTCCGCCTGAAAGAGGTGAAAGTGGGATCCAGCAAGTAGATGGTGGTGATTGCTGGACACTCGAGGCGTGCTCTCCTGCCATTGAAGTGGGATTTGGTGGGTCCACATCGGGTGGGGGAGGGTGGTCAAATGTTTGATCGTCTCCAGGTATAGACGGAGTGGGGAGAATGTCAACCGGGATTTGTGGCGTTGAACGGCGAAGTTGGATAGGAAGGAGTGTACCAAGACGGCCCAGTCGATGCAGCGGCATGCCTTGTGATGACGAAGTTGTGATTCGGGGAAGGGACGTCTTGCTACGCAGAGTTAAGGTGGGAACCGTAGATGATGAACGAGCTGGCTCGGGTTGGAGGTCAAGTAATCGGGAAGGTCTAGGACCAGGTATAGAGAGAGTGGGGCTTCTGACGTGTCTGGATAAGGAACTCCACGAAGGCCGTTTGGATATGTTCTGAGGTGTTCCGAGCGTTGGGGGAAGAAATGGAAACTGATGGTTTGGTGTAGATAGAGATGTAGAGAGAGATGTCCAAGTATCTTCCTTGCCAGAAGAAGTAAAGCCTGTTTCGTGGCCAGTCTTCGTTTCACTTGCGGACGATTCATCGTAGCCTGTGACCAGTCTAATCGAGCCGTTGCGTGCTTCGCGTCTGCGATGGCCGTTGATGAACTTGACCCAACTTTCGCAGTGCATAGCCGTATACTCTACGAATCTGTGGCAGGGGTTGTAATCTTGAGACTTCGCACCCTTGGGCATAGTTAAGATGGCCCCTTCAGAGGCGGATGATTCGAACGTCAACCCTCTAAGATTTGTCAGTGATGACCATAAAAAGAAGATCTAGGACCTACAAAGACTCGGTACCCGACTTCGAGATCGAAGAACTGGCAAGATAGCTGTCTTTCCCAAATTGCGGAAATCCACGCATATCAACTGGATCCAAAGGCGGATATATGGGAGTAAATCCTTCCGGGAGTACATCGGGATTGATAGGGTCGGACGCAGGAACACAGATGTTGAAGAGGAAATCAAAAGCGCCAGACTGGAAAATTCCAACATCTCCGACGCGAATACCCTCCCTTCGATAGGGAAGTGGTAACATCATATTTGGCTGCGGTATCCACAAGGGATAACCTCGTTGCCGTCGGGAACTCGAGATGTGCTGAGAATACAACTTATGGCTACACTTTCTCGGTTTTGAATCCTCCTGAGGCTTAGCATTCAATTTTGGGCCATGAGACTCTGAATCCAGCTCACATTATTATTTTGATCTCGTCTACGATTTTGATTCGTTGATGACACATCCGCACCTCCTGCGGGCTCACCTGGAGGCCCTAGAATCTGAATAATCCGGTTGATACATGCGAGCAGTTGGAAGATGACCGGAATCTACCTCCTCTGGTCGAACAGGTGGTCCTTGATCTGTTGTATAGTGAAGTTTGAGGCAGCCAATCGTCTCGGGGGAGACTGAAGCTCACCACTAAAGTTGACCGCAACATTGACGAAGTGGCTCCCCGACACCCTAGTGTCAGAAGAAGATTGTAACACGGATATTCTACCGTATGTAAGTTTTACGATACATGGCAAAGAACATGGCAACATACTGTGGTGTAGAGGAGCTGCCATTGCTAACTGCGGCTGGAGAAGGCAATGGAACAATAGTCTGGGTTGTATTCCGCCCATTTCTTCGACGATGAGGTTGCCTTGAAGGTCGCGAATCTGCGACCTTGGGATGCAGGATCAGTAGATCGTGGAGGAAAGCATAGCACGGATGGGTACCTGTTCAATTTGGTAAGACATGCCAAGGGGATCGAATATGAGAGGGCATTTCGGGGTATGAGACTTATATGCAAGCCCGCCAGCAACCTCTGAAGTGACGGGTGCCAGCGCATGTCCCCGAGTAACGATATACAAGCATCGTGGCTCCCAACACAAAACCACGAACAATCGGCAAGGCTAACGGGTTGCTGGCCTCAAGGTCTCAGGCGACAAGAGTAAAGGATTGCTCGCACGTAACTGACAGGCATCGCAATGAGATTTTGGTTTCAGTCCAAGGGTGGGTGACATATGTCACAACGAACTCCAACGGCCGTGACCTGGTCTGCATGCAATTGAATTATTAAACACGCACGATGCTGCAAGACGATGTCAACTCTGACCTGGGTAATACGCGATATGTGTTTCAGAAGTCAGAGGTACTCAACTGCTGCTCTGCTGTGAGCACTTTCCTTGTCTCTTTGGGGCTTCCTTATCAGGCTGACACGTTCCCCCAATTGGCGCCCGAACAATGACATATCTTGTCACGACGTGTTCAGACGCAATTATGTATGTCTGGCAAAGCCATGCGACATCCTGAAGGCTTTGCCCTACATCTATGTCAACAGAAGGGTGCGTGAGATTTCAGAAGTAGAGATTCGAATACAATTTCCGCAACATCTCCATCAACTAGCTTATCTTTACCTTGCGTTACAGAACTCGACGCAATTTTGGCCTCTCCAGAGCCTCATGAATTTGGAAATTTTGATCAACCCCCATTGAAGGCACGGTCGTACCGGAGCTGCTGCATCCTGCCTGTCAATCCGTTGTCTAAGGCACGAGAACCTCGACTTGACTTCGCCCGCTGCATGGTGCTCCGAGTTCGCACTTTGTTCTCTCTGACAGTAATATTGGATCAAGATTGCTTCGGTGCGATGGTCAGACGCAATTTGTTGCTGCAGTGTTTCAGAGTCCGGTACAACCACGGGAACCAAGGCACATTTCGGCGCTCAGCGTCCACTTCTCACCACCATCTGGTTCTTCCTGTGGGTAGTTGATTTCGACTCAATGCCCTTTACTTTATCTGTCACTTGGATCCGGGCTTACTCACCTACGCCTACCATATCGACGTTTCTCACATGTCTTGCAACGGCGTTCGGCCCACTCTCTGCCGCACCGTTCTTAAGACCTACAGTCGCTTTATGGACTCAAACGAGAACGGTGGTCATTAATGTTAAATATTAAGGTTCAAACCTTCTAATTTCTGCACCACGGTCTCTGAACCTTTCTGTGGTTATCAGAACGGCGTTTCGGAGAACACGGACCCGACCTCAGCTGTCCCGCGTCCGCGTCGCATCCAAGACTTCTCGAACCTCTCGTATAGGATTCTTTCGCCTACTACTGCGGGCCCGAAATGAAAGCTGGTACTTCTGTACAGGTACCTCGTAACGGTGATTGTTCCTCTAGCTTCTAGACCTCGTTCTGCGATTGCCGTTGAACAGTCTGAAGAACCGCGCCTAGCTGTAGACTCCCAACCCGAGCTCAACCGGAGCCTCAATCCTAGGCCTGCCTGTTACTCGCTGATCTTCTCTTATCGGTTCTGATCTGCTTTTAGTTTTCAGCCTAGCCAGGCACCAGCCTTTGTCGAATACATATGACGAGCCCAACTAATAGACTCCAGTGGAGACATTTTCGCTCTCCTGAGCTCACGGGTTCGGCCCTTGCCAGGTTTCACCAGGTGATTAGGATTCAGTTCCATGAGTCCATGTGCAAATGTGGTCAGATGCATAACAGCACTCACATTTCTCCGACTCTATGCTCCTGTACTCCTGAGGCCTTACTAGGCCTGACTCCGAGTCCTTAGACCGGTCGTCATTTGTTTTTGCCTGGTTGCGCACATCATCGATTCAAACAAATCAATCACGACAAAACGACGGCCCCATCGCGACCGTCATAAGCTGCTGCTGCAAAGAAACAACATATTGTCTTCTGCATAATGCTGATGCCGCGCATTTCTTAGACTTTGCAAAAGATAACCGCGCATACCGTCGGTCATGGCGATTCTTACGGGCTCGGTACATAAGTCCTGCACCGTACCTAAGTGACCGGAATCTTTGCTCTTCACTTCGGACAGCTTCGGACTCTCTTGTCGGGTAATTGAGCACCATGC
>Ga0247741_1001299_pt1 | contig 13902 bp, 11 predicted proteins | sample UWRJL213509R2_FD_180945 | JGI IMG/M metagenome (GOLD analysis project Ga0247741, IMG submission 180945) | Plant litter microbial communities from Arlington Agricultural Research Station in Wisconsin, United States - UWRJ-L213-509R-2 | ecosystem: Environmental > Terrestrial > Plant litter >... | reverse complement strand
CACACATGATGCATGAGAGCCAACGCCTGCCGTTCTTCCCAAGTCAATCTCCGAGTTGCACTGCCCAGCACCCTCAATGCGCCACCCACTGCGCTCTCGGCATATTCGCCTCCCATCCAAGTCATCGTCATGATCAAATATGCTGCAAGATAACTTGCCGATGGTCATCCTTGTTCTCTGCCATCTTCCGAGAGTCAACCCGACCACTCTGAATACCACTAGGCCACGATCGACGTTCCAATTCACTACTGAGGACTAGGACTAGGACGAGAGTACTGGGCATTCGCACTATTTTGCTATGGCTAGCTCTCCGGTACTCTCGACTCGATGTTGGTGTCCAGCTCGCTTAGCTGAGCATGCAAGTCTCAGGTTGCAGTGCCCCCCAAGCGCTCCGCGACTTCTTGAACATGACACCGTTATCCGCCAGGTCATGTGCATGCAGGTGCGCCTTGCCTTAACTTCACTCTGCTCAAACTCTTATGGATTTGTATGATTTCTTATCTAGTACGACCTTTGGGTTGTCGTCCTCACATCATGGCCAGTTAATCTGAGTTTAGCAACGCGCAATTTAAGGTCCAAGACGTGTAACGCCATTGGCCACGCTGGCCTTCGCCGCCAACTTGTTCTCTGGGCGTTGCCATGAACGCAGCCATGTCAATTTCTCAAGTAATGCTCTTCCAACCCATTTGGACGTGGCGAATGCCTCTGCCCTACCGTCCATTCCTTCCAAATCGACCTCTCCTTCGTCTCCCGACGCGTCCACACCATCTCATATGCAGACACTCCCATCCGACCCCAGTTTAGTCTTTTCTCGTCATCATACGGTTTTCTCGGTCATCATCGTCTCTCGCCAATCTTCCTTCCAAGTTCCTTCCCTGATCCTTCCGTCAACGCAACGCGAACATATCTGCGGGCCCAACCTACTGGCACTGAACGCCCAACGTCGACGCCGACTCTGTCCTCAATCGCACCTGCATCCGGACGAACTAGAACGCAAATCATGAACTCAAAGGCGAAATTTCTCTCCTCAGGAAGGTGTCGTCGAGCAATAGCAGGCCCTATGGGTAGGTCTTTCCTCATATTCACTCTACCTTGATGCTTGCGAACTCATTATTGGTATCTCACTTAGTACGAACTCCGCGTGTTCATATCATGCTCATCGAAGGCCGAGATCTAGGACGTGAACACGTCTCTCCTCCCTTCTTCGTTCAAACCCAAGCCCTCTCCTCTGAAGCCTCCACATCCCGGTAAACTGGTTCCTTGCTCAAGTTACTCCTCTGCTGTTGCCCCCTCGTCCTTTGGGCCTAGTCATAAAAGCGAATGTTGCTGCACTACTCTGAATGCAACCTAATGCAATTACAACCTTCATCGCGCCAGGAAGAGTTGTTCGACATGGAGATCGGTCTTAAATTGACGAGGTCCCAGAGAAGCCACCAACGCTCGACGCAGGGATGAATTCCATTCGCACCCGCTCCATTTTCCAACACGAGTCGAACCTACGCAGTGCTTCCAGGATGTTGTGGATCAGGCCACAACGAGATGCAGACGCGACACCCATTTGCACTACCATCGCATTCGCCACCAGCAACACTGCATATACCATCATCACATCTTCCTCGTCCTACGTCACGTCGAGATCTGATTTCCAACTACGACACCAGCGGAACGCGGAGATCAAAACGTGTTTGAACGATGATCCCAGTGAAGAGAACCAATTTGTCGAGGGACCTTGGAATCAACGACCTTCCTGTTTCCGTTGCAGAGGATGTCGCGGGTGTGAATATCCGGGTTCCAACGAACATCTTGATTGCCTGATGTGTCCTTTAGAATGAACCGTCGCTGAGGGGTGGCGAGTGGTGTTTCACTTTGGAGGGCTCGGTGGCGAGTAGTCCGGAGTCGAAGCTCAGGGCACCAAGCTGCGTGTTTTAGAGTATAAGGACACTCAGATTGGAAGCGACAGCGGGTGACGAGGGCTCAGGCAAGGGCACGGTGCCGAAGTCCTCGAGGACCTGTGGGTTTTGCGTCCTTCCGGTCTGTAGATACGATGAATGATGAGCCATTAGATATTCCCATAGTAGAGCAAGTAAATAATAAAATGAATGACGTGACAGACATGCATTGGCGCTTGAAAGTCTAATGGCTTTGAAGAAAGAATAAGAAACATGAATACTCACAGCACTCGAGCATAACGATTCGCTTGCAAACGCCTCGTGAACATCCTTCCGTCATAAATTGATGAGACCTGTCGGTGTAGAAGGAGGTTTGACGATTGAAGCCCGAAGGCCAAGCAGCTCGGGCTCCAGTGCGGGAATGGCATTATACGAGTTGGTTTCCAGAGCAGAAAGCGGAAACGATGCTGACGCCGACTATCCAGCAGCATGTCAAGGCATAATTGCGCCGATGGGGCTCAAGACTCGTCGGGTTTGGGTAATTTGAGATCTGTGCAATAAATGATCAATAGTCAGTCATTAGAACAATTCATAGTGTAGTCGTTAAGTGGGCACATGGATTCGTAAGGTGATGAACGAGAACAAAAGCAAGGAGCGAGAAAGGTGCAGATCAGGTATAGGAGAGAAAGATCCAGGTAGAACTTGAAGGCGGCGAAGGATCAAAACAAGGGAACAATCACCTACCTGAGCCGCGACCACCATTCCATCGTCTCCTCTTCGAAAGTCCCTCCCTCTCGCTATCCAAAATCCAAACACATGTGAAGAGGAAATGTTTATCAATATGCTTGAAGTGCTTGAGGCATCGTCCAAGTTCGAATTCATCCTGTAAGATCTAGTTAGTAGATTGAACAAAAACAAAACCTCGAAGACGGTTGCACACACCTGGGCCAGGGCACCGACCCCACACTGCCAGCTGCCACGTCTACTTGAACTCCTCTTCTTCTTTAGCCCTTGCAACCTAGCTCTGTTTCACGGTGGCAGAATGTTGGCGAGTTGACCGAGAGCCCTTCCGCTTTTCACTTTAAGTGCAATCTCTTTCACGTAGCCTCCGCATCCGCCGTTGACGAGGATAAATCTGACTTGTCATGATCGTGTCAGACTCATAAGTGTAGTCGTCTTGTCTTTGTCCTGTTGTTGAGGATGAGGGGCTTGCACGCTCGTGCTAGCCTGTGTACGAGCATCACCCAAGCCTGAGTAGCCAGACACCACGTGGTCTCTTGCGGCCTTCGACCAGACCTCACACTGACACACTAGAATCGAACCAGATACTTCCAGTGCTTTGTACTGCCTCTTGCTCTTGTCAACATGACCGACAGTAAATCGTCAGCTCCTAAAGAGTCATCTACGGGGTTTTTCAAGAACTTAGGGAAGAGACTCAAGAAGCCTGTTAGCAGGTCCCATAGCCGATCAAGTTCCCCTCAACCTTCCACCGCTCTACAAGACAATCCATCCAGAGAGCGGTCTCCAGCGCATCGTGCTATTTTCTCTTCGGTCAGTCGATTGACAGGATCCATTGCTGGCACTTCAGCCACGACACCTCAGCAAGGTGATTTTATGGACTATCATCTCGTGCATGGCATGCTCAGCCCGGTGCAGATGATCACCCACCAACCCAGTTCTCAAGATCTCAGCTATCATTGTTGAGTTCTGGACCATCCAAGCTTACAGCAGTTCAGAGTGAGCAATTTTCCATCATACACAACTGTAATCATCGGGTTGACAGGCGTTTGTAGATCAGCATCATGCTCTGGCTCAGGAAGATGCCAATCCAGTTAGTACACCTCTTGAACCCCATGGTATGATCCTGCAATTTTTATTGCTCCATCTAATGCCGTACTAACGGCCTACAATGCTTCTCAAGTATCAGTCGCTAACACCGCCAAACAGACCCGCAGCGTTGCTGAGACTACGAAGACCCATGTCAAAAATACATTAAAGTTCACGGAAGCGCTCCTCAAGAGGCTGCCAGAGGTCATAGACACGAATCCAGCCAAGGTTGTCGCCGGCATCATCAAGATTGCCCTCCAGATAAAAGACGTGCGTCGGCGTTCTTCCATCGAGAGATTGACTAATTATTCCACCTAGGAGGTAACAGACAACATGGATGCGCTAGACCGACGTATGATCTCGACTGCGGAGCAGCTTGAAGTGGTCGAGAAGGCATTGATTGGCTGGGGGTCAAATAACGCGGAGGAAAGCCAGGCGCTGGAATTCTACAAAGGGTAATTTTCACCGTTCCTCTCTTGGGCGTAAGCTGACGAGTCAACAACTGTTTAGAACCCTAGAGAAAGAAGCTGAGAATTTTACAAAGCTCAATGAGAAGGCAATCGGCGTAAAGATCGCGGCTCATGAGGCGGATAAGAGAGAGATCGCAGCGATTTTTGAACGCATCAACCAGGCCAGGGAGCAACTCGTGGTGCGTACTTGCATTATTGTCATTTTTTTTTGTCATAAAACCCCACCCATATGTCTAGTTGGCGATCGGTCTTCGAGTTCACCAGATTGTAGTCGTAATTGACGAGAAACTTGCTGTGCGTCACTCCCCAACTCTAACGTCATTCGACGCTCATTCACTAGCAGAAATGGCTCCCAGAACAGCTCAAAGTCTCGCACAGAGCCGACCACAAGTATCATATGGAGGGTGACAAAGAGAAGTTGTTCCGTCGCGTGGTCTGCACGCCTAAAACCCGCATCCGCATATTAGGCGAGATCATGACGTGGGCCAACAATACCACATCGCAAAGCCCGAACATCTACTGGCTTTTTGGCCAGGCAGGATCGGGGAAGAGCACCATTGCCTACACCATTGCGCGTCGCTTCGAGTTTGCTCGCGACGCTGACGACACGATTGTTTTAGGCGGCAATTTCTTTTGCTCACGCCAATTCGAAGAAACGAGGTTCGCCTCTCGGATCATTCGCACCATCGTCTATCACCTAGCTCTGAGATGCAAAGCGTTCGCGGATGCTTTGAATCTGTACGGAAAGTTCGAGAGCGTTGAGCAGAACGCCAATGCCCAGCTCAAAGATCTACTTATTGAACCTTGGGAAAAGTCTGCGCCGAATCGAGGTGCTGACTCTTCTTACCTGATTGTCATCGACGCTCTTGACGAAATAGACGGAATGGGCGGTTCAGAGTTTTTGCGCGACTTGTTGGACGCCATCCGTAAACATCGCCTACTAGGGCTCAAGTTCTTTGTTACTAGTCGATCAGACCGCGATCTCATCACCCATGTGGAGTCGTTTAAGGAGAAGGAGTTCTGCCGTCTGGAAGAGGTGCCTCCGGAGGAAGCACAGACCGATATCGCAATGTATCTCGATACGAGCCTTCCGCGCTTCAGAGGCAGCGAAGTAGTCGTGAAACTTGTGAAGTTGGCGGCCGGCTTATTCATCTATGCATCCACTGTCGTGAAATACTTGGCTTCCCGTGAGGGGCCGTATCAGGATGCTTTTCTGAGGAAGCTCTTCTCTATCCCCAACGCTACTGACCCACAATCGTCATCGCCTGGGAAGACCTTTGATCTACTCGATGGGCTATATCGTCAGATCCTTTCCGGTGTCTTCCAAGATATCGATCGGGAAAACTCAGAATGGGAAGACCATCTCAGTATACTTCATACCTTTCTGTCTACTGCAGAGCCTACATCCACGTCTATCATTGCAGAACTTCTCTTCAGTCCTGAACACACTGAAGTCGCTGATACCCTGCTCTCACACCTTCATGCCGTGCTCTATACCAAAAATGGGCGGGTTCTGTCTTACCACAAATCATTTTCGGACTTCCTTTTTGACAAGAATCGGTCGGGAGACTGGTACTGTGATCTATCTATCCACCAGCAACGGCTCACAGAGTCCTGCTTCCAGATCATGAAGGGATTGCAATTCAACATCGCCAATATCCCATCATCCTTCATCCTCGACCATGACAATCTCGCACTTCAGGGAGAAGTTGAACGAAATATCTCCTCAGTGCTGAGCTACTCCTGCAGAACATGGCATTACCATCTTGCTGCCGCCGCCTCGACCACTTCTAGCCATCTCTGCAACACCTTGGAGGATTTCCTCCATATTCGCATCTTATTCTGGATTGAGGCCATGAATCTCCTGGGGTTTTCCAGCCGTTGTGATCCAATGCTTCAAGTAGCACGCAAATGGGTTATTAAATCAACAGTGAGTGTCGTCTTAGCTGAACAAGGCCTATGTAACTGACCACCTTGTTTAGAACACTTCAAAACTAGCAGAACATCTTGCTGAGGCTGCATCATTTGCTCTATATTTCAAAGGGAGTGCTGCTGCGTCATCCACCCCCCATCTCTATATTTCTGCACTAGCCACATGGCCACGACAATTGGAACCTTGTAAAGAGTGGAGGAGTCACTTCCCTGGAATTCCAGCATTCACCAATGCTGCACAAGGTGGCGTGCCATTGATGATGTTCATTTTGGAAAATGAGGCGTATGCTGCTGGTTTTTCGCCCGATGGCAGTCTCATCGTCTCTGGCTCACTCGACAATTTGGTGCGGGTATGGGATTCATCGACGGGCAAGGTGAAGAATGTGCTCAAGGGCCACACGAATTCGGTCTGGTCAGTTGCATTTTCGCACAATGGCAGTCGCATTGTCTCTGGCTCAGAAGACTATTCGGTGCGGGTATGGGATTCATCAACGGGCAAGGTCCAGAATGTGCTCGAGGGCCACACGAATCAGGTCATGTCAGTCGCATTCTCGCCTGATGACAGTTGTATTGTCTCTGGCTCACTCGATAAGTCGGTGCGGGTGTGGGATTCATCGACGGGCAAGGTGCGGAATGTGCTCGAGGGCCACACGGATGTGGTCTTGTCAGTCGCATTCTCGTCCAATGGCAGTCGCATCGTCTCTGGCTCAAGAGACAATTCAGTGTGGGTGTGGGATTCATCAACAGGCGAGGTACATAATGTGCTTGAGGGCCACACGAATTGGGTCTCATCAGTCGCATTTTCACCCGATGGCAGTCGCATCGCCTCTGGCTCATCAGACAATTCGGTGCGGGTGTGGGATTCGTCAACAGGCAAGCTGCAGAATGTGCTCGAGGGCCACACGAATCCGGTCAGGTCAGTTGCATTTTCGCCTGATGGCAGTCGCATCGTCTCTGGCTCATTCGACAATTTGGTGCGGGTGTGTGATTCATCTACGGGCAAGGTGCAGAATGTGCTCGAAGGCCACACGAATCAGGTCTGGTCAGTCGCATTTTCACCTGATGGCAATCGCATCGTCTCTGGCTCACTCGACAATTCGGTGCGGGTATGGGATTCATCAATGGGCAAGATATTTGATGGCCACATGAATCCGGTCTTGTCGGTCGCGTTTTCGCCCAATGGCAGTCGCGTTGTCTCTGGCTCCGGAGATAATTTGGTGCGGGTGTGGGATTCGTCAATGGGCAATGTGCAGAATGTGCTCGAGGGCCACACAAATGCGGTCTTGTCAGTGGCATTTTCGCCAGATGGCAGTCGCATCGTCTCTGGCTCCGGAGACAATTCGGTGCGGGTGTGGGATTCATCGACGGGCAAGGTGCAGAATGTACTTGAGGGCCACACAAATCAGGTCATGTCAGTCGCATTTTCGCCTGATGGCAGTCGCATCGTCTCTGGCTCATCGGACAATTCGGTGCGGGTGTGGGATTCACTAACGGGGAAGGTGGAGAATGCACTCGAGGGCCCCACAAATCAGGTTTGGTCAGTTGCATTTTCACCCGATGGCAGTCACATTGTCTCTGGCTCACAAGACAATTCGGCGCGGGTGTGGGATTCATCGACGGGCAAGTTGCAGAATGTGCTTAAGGGCCACACAGATTGGGTCTTGTCAGTTGCATTTTCACCCGATGGCAGTCGCATCGTCTCTGGCTCATTCGACAATTTGGTGTGGGTGTGGGATTCATCAACGTGCAGGCTGCAGAATGTGCTCGAGGGCCACACGAATGCGGTGTCATCAGTCACATTTTCGCCCGATGGCAGTCGCATCGCCTCTGGCTCATCAGACAACACGGTGCGGGTATGGGATTCATCAACGGGCAAGGTCCAGAATGTGCTCGAGGGCCACACGAATGGGGTCCGGTCAGTCGCATTTTCGCCTGATGGCAGTCGCATTGTCTCTGGCTCATTCGACAACTCGGTGCGAGTGTGGGATTCATCGATAGGCAAGCGGCAGAATGTGCTCAATGGCCACACAAATGCGGTCTTGTCAGTCGCATTCTCGTCCGATGGCAGTCGCATCGTCTCTGGCTCAGAAGACAATTCGGTGCGGGAGTTTGGTGTATTGCCAGATAGGCCCCTTATGCCTTTCTATGTCCGGGAGACATTATCAAGCTCCACAGTTTGCCAAAAATACACCGGTTGGCTCGTGTCTCCACATGGAAGAGAGTATCTTATGTTTGTGCCGCTTGACGAACGATTCCCTCATCATGCCCAAATCCTTATTATACCGCGCTCTTTTGAGGCGTCTGTTGATTTTACTGGGTCTCGTTTAGGTACTCAGTGGCGCCATTGCTATTCTCCGTAAACAAATATTTTTGATTCACAATGTTCACCCTATTGGCTGCTTTCGTTTCATGGCTGCTGTCCTCACATCCTCAGACTGCGATCCCACGTAGTCCCACTGTTGTCTATGTATCCGAGCATAGTTCTGTCGGAAAAACCAGAATCTAATATGCGCCAATATGTGTATCATGACCTTAACATTTTTGGTCCCATATTGGTGTCGAGAGTTCCCCATCCATCATCTCGGATGTATCGAACATATGTAGGGTATTAGTTGTATCAGCCATCTCAATTCGTACAGGCAGTATCTGAGCATTTGACCACTTAGATTACTTGCACTGGGTCACTTGAATATTCAAGTGGCCGTATTTCATGTCGCTAGTCCCCATAAATAGCTTATAGGCGCCCTTGATGCGCCTATGACCACAATTAGAAACCTCAAAAAGATCATCATCATTCTGAAACGATCCTACAGAGCACTATGGTAATAATAGTAAGGGTCCCTCGTATGAGATGCGGAAGACCTAACAGTTGACTTTAGTGCAAGGAAAATAAGCAAGAATAGATATCACGGAGAGGAGTTCCAGAGGTCTAGACTGCAAGAGTTAGAAGGCTAAATCTGCGTTGACATTGATAGGATAGAGCGCCTCACCGATGACCCCAGTCAAAGTCGACAAACTATCTTCGTCGAAGTGTTTTTAGTCCTGATCGAGAGCGTCCATGATAACCATCTTCCATCCGGCACCGATATCCATAAAACCTCTCAAGTTTGGAGCAATACCCATTTTCGCACATTCCTCGTGGACTCGTCGTGAGTACCGACGTACGAACTTGATGCAGATCCTCTCCCCATTGTCGGTCTCACCGAAAAAAAGCAGCGTCCTCTGGTCGATTTGGTGGAGGTACTTGAAGGTTACGGTGGTGTTGTCCACGAGGGAGCGGTACGTGTGAGGATCTGAAAATTTTGGGTCCAAATTTTCGAGATGTGCAGGGTTTTTCAGTGCGTCGTAGCGTTGTTCCAAAGACCGAATAGCTGCCTTGAAGGCACCGAAGTGACGAGCAAGAGATTTACGCATAGCCGTGTTAGTGGAGTGACAGAACAGAGGCAAGGTCGGAGTAAGAACTTGGAAATGCGGTCGGGTCGTCCATACGGCACCAGAAAAGCTACTTTGCGGTCCTGTGAGCATGCCGTTAGTAAGTTGTTATGGCGGAATGTAAGCTCTGACCGAAGACAGCAATCACCAAGGATGGAAAGTTGAATTTCGGAAAATCTTTCGACTTCTTCGCATTAGAATGTGTGTAATGCAAAATATCCTGCGCGTAGGGCTCGGCACCTCTGCTACCAATCTCCGCCCTTACCTCGATAATACAGCCAAGGTAGCCGTTGATCGAAACAGCACCATCGGTTAGAAAATGACGACCTCTGGAGGTATCACATACTCCGTTAGAATATTAGCACAGCCGCACACGCACCCTTATTCGGGAAGAAAATATTCATGTTTTCCATCATTTCCAGAACGAGTTCGTTGTCCGTTGATGGTTCTTGCAATCATCAACGAAACGACGCAAGATGGGGTGCAGCAAGGTGACGGAAATTGTGGCATCGCCACTAGAGGGTCTGCTCGACATGATATGCTGGGCTGGGTTCTGCTGAAGTTTCGAAATTTCTCAAGGGGATCTCGCGGATGAAGGAGCCATCTTGGAAAGTCCAGCGGCGAACTGACGTTCCTTTTGCAGGTCAATCAACGAGCCAGGAGGGACCACATTTTCTTCGAGCAACATTCATGGTTCTGTCGTCGAATAAGGTATACGAGTGCCACACTCACCGTGACCAAGCGCAGGCACCTCAACGAGGATGTGGATGGTTTCATCAGGTAAATCAGTAGCGAAGTGCTTGGAAAGCCGCGAGGTGGCAGGTAAGCGGTGAAGACGAGCATCGGAGGCATCGAAACGGATAGCTGCTAAATTTTCCTGTAATTTGTCGTCGGCAGGAATGGAACATTTCCACAGTACGAGGTCGGGTGCATCGACTTTATGGAGCCTATGGGCATACTTGTCTTTGATCAACTTCTTGAGTCGAGTAACGGTTCTGTTGTCGTCGACTTCGACCTCGACAACGCGTGTATTGGGCTTGTCACAGGCCAGATAAGGCACATAAGTCTCAATTTCTTGACAGACATCGCAGGTATAAAGAGCCAGTGAAGGAAAATTCTTCTATATTTGGCTATGTGTATATTTGATCCTGAACTGACAGCTCAGCGCGACGACACTTTCTCAAATCTCAAATCCCTGCTGAATGCATGGGAGCATGACGCTGAGTTGAATAGCAGGTGTTTTGATTACGCCTCTTTTTATACACTCTTGTTATTCATGAGTACCACCTTTCAGGCTCCCATTGACGGTCATCCTCCCAACGTTGCACCACGAGAATCAAGTCCCAACCCTTGTCTTACAGCCACTATCCTCAATGTGTCGGCTTGAACCATCCTCCTCGTCCAAACGCGAGTTCAAAGCGTCCACGCGTCCACACCGACTGCTCTCCTGACCTATACCCGAATCATCCTCGAGTCGTTCAGAATCAACTCCCTCTCAGAATCTCCTTCCAAGACCCCCTCCAATGGGCCTTCTTTCCTACCGTGTCGGTGTCCAGTTGTCCATCGGAATTTCTGGCGCGTGTTCCTCTGAGCAACCCGCAACCTGGACAGGAAGATGGGACGCGAACTCATGCCAATTGCGAGTGCCTCATCTCCATCCCCACCTACATCCAGAGCTCCTCTGGCACCCACACCCGCACCCAACCCGCTACCGATACTCGATAACCGCATTTCCGCCCTGCCGCGCCTCCCTTCCAGCAGCTACTCCCCATCACTACTACCACGACCGCCAAGATTCACGGGAGTACAGAAGTCTTATCAACCGTATCACCCTTGATGATAATGCGGCTGATCATAAAACGCCTAGACGCATACATTCCCCCTTAGGACTTGGACGACAGACCTGGACGGCGGGATGATCGTTGATTGTTGATCATGGTCTTGAGCCAACTCCCACCTTGTTGGTCTGAAGGATGGAACACCCATACGATACCCCAGTACCACGACCCCAATATAACCACTGGCAATAAACGCTTGAACATTCCCAAGCCCCGTCCAAGTCCGAGGTCGAGTCTATGCCGACGTCGAGGTCGATATATGCAACCAACTCCAACCTTGTTCGTTGGATGGGTGGTGTAGATGCTGGTGCTAGAGGTGGCGGCGGCGGCGGCAGCGGAGGTTGGGGAAGGAGTACCGGGTGATCAGGGTCCAAGGTTCAAAATTGGGTGTTGAGTTCACTGTCGATCATCCATTTAATCACCATGAACACAAACCCGAACACGCCACGCCATTTCAACATCCAACACTCATGATGATCACCCCACCTGGAACCTGGACCAGATGACTTAAACGGCCAACCGACACTTACGCACTCGCACACGCCTGATGGTCCCTCCCTTCATCGATCTCGTCGGTTTCACAGTTCACAGTTAAACGCTGAATGCATACTTGCACGCCTACCTTAGGAGCCCCCACCACCACCACCACCACCTTCGAAGTCGATCTCAATTTTCAAAGCGGACTACTCTCGAGGGGCATCTTTGAACCTTGGAGCCTTGGGCCTCGAACCTCAGAGCCCAAAGCCCGAACTCGTCTTCCCCTCGTCGAGCCTAGACGTAGTAATACTAGTATGCGCGACAAGTCACGGTCACGTGCAGTATAAGCCTTTGAAACAATCACGACTCCGACTTTCCTGCAGATTCCAGTGGGATGGGTGTCTAGACTCCAAACACGCCCTTCTCTGTGAATGCTCGTATGCTTAGCTTAGCACGAGTACGCAAGATCCTCTTCCTCAACAACCCTCGGCGAGGAAAGGAAAAAGTCAAGTCGACTACACCCCAGGGCCCATGGCATGATCATGACGAGTCGGGGTTATCCTCATTGACAGCGGACGCTACTTGCGGGAGATTGGACTTGGATGACGGGAAGCGGATAGGGTTCTCGATGGACGTCGCAACGTTTCACTTATGAAAGCTTGCTCTGAAAGAGAGCTCGGTCGGTGGTGTTCAGGTAGACGTATCGGCAGCTGTTGGATCAATGCCTTAGACTAGGTATGTGTGTGCAGCCATCTTCGAGTTTTTTTTTGTTTTGTTCAATCTACTACACAGGAGATCTTACTGATACGAGAGTACGAACTTGGACGACACATCAAGCTTCAAGCTTCGAGGATCGCTCTTTGATAGCTGTTTCCTCTCTGTATTTGGATTTTGGACAGCTAGAGGGACCTTCGAAGAGGAGACGATGGAAGATGGAAAGGCTCGAAATTGTGCTCACTACTTAGGTACATCTTGCGTGTTTCGTTTGAACCTTCGCCGCTTTCAAGTTCTGTATACCTCTTTTCTCTCTCTTATCTGTAACCTATACGGTTGTCACTTCTCGCTTTCGTTTTCGGTTATCTCCTGATGCTTATCGTCTTCTCTCCTTGCTTAACGACTACTCGATGAATGTTTACTGATTAATCATTTGTTGTGTAGATCTCAGAATACATAAACCCGGCGGACTTCGAGATGACATTGGCTTGTGCTTTTATACCCAGCTGAATGCTCGGCGTCGGCATCATTTCCGCTCAAAGTCTGGCATCCAACCTGAATAACGACCGAGTCCATATTCTCGAACTGAAAGCCCGAACCGCTTGGCCGTCAATCATCGGAGCATCCCTCTACACCGACAACACCTTTTCAGTGTTGCACCAACGGGCCCTCTAGACGGAATGGTGCTCGCCTTCTCGTCATTGGACCACTTGGGTTTTGGGCAGAATGCAAGAGCTTTAGGATGGATTCGACTGTATTCCTGGGCGCGGGTGCAGCCCTTCAAAAATTCCTCACATCGTTGCTCAAAAGGAAATATTAGACTCGTGCTCCAGAGCGCGTGTTTCACGTCACTCATTTTTCTCAATTACTTGCTCTACTATGAAAATGTCTAATGACCGATCGTTCATCGCATCTACAGATGCGGGGGACGCAAACACTGAAACTTCTTGAGGGACTCCGCATCGCTCGTCTTCGTTACCCTCTCTCGCTTCCAACCTGAGCGTACCTTGCGCTCTGAGGCACGAAGCTTGGGTGCCGCGAGCTTCGACTGCCGGACTTGTCATCGCAGAGTCCTCGGTCCTGATCCTCTGTCACATTTGGTCTTTATCCAGCGTCAAGTCGGCCCACTACTCTGCTTCAAGCAGATGGTATTGGCGTTAGCATTAGGAATTGAAGCCTCAATGCTTGGTACAGAGAGTTGCTGTTCGTGTCGATCAAGGTCAGCCGCGAGACCTCCTTCGCCTTCGCTCATCCTATTTAACAAACAGTTGATTCTTAGATTAGCAATTATTTCTTGGAATACATCAACGGCTGACTTATAAC